>Ga0335079_10000283_pt1 | contig 59133 bp, 45 predicted proteins | sample Lox_Sample_33_FD_206719 | JGI IMG/M metagenome (GOLD analysis project Ga0335079, IMG submission 206719) | Soil microbial communities from Loxahatchee National Wildlife Refuge, Florida, United States - Lox_Sample_3.3 | ecosystem: Environmental > Terrestrial > Soil > Wetlands | place: USA...
TCTGGCGCTCGTCCCTGTTTTGCCTCCCAACACTTCCGGATCAATGCCGGAATCACATGCGAACTCTCGAGGTCGAAATTGTCCCGCGGCCCGTACAGATTTACGGGTGTCAGATAAATCCCGTTGAACCCATACTGCTGGAGGTAGGCTTGCAACTGCACCAACAGCATCTTTTTCGCCAGCCCATACGGCGCGTTCGTCTCTTCCGGATAGCCATTCCAAAAATCGTCCTCGCGAAATGGCACTGGCGTAAATTTGGGATAGGAGCAAATCGTTCCCGCACACACGAACTTTTCGACGCCAGCGATTCGCGCCGCTTCGATGGTATTGATACCCATCGCCGCGTTGTCATAGAAAAAGCGGCCGGGATTCGCGCGGTTCGCGCCGATGCCTCCTACGACCGCTGCCAGGTGGATGATTATATCCGGCCGCTGGTCTTTGAAGAGCCGTAGTGCTTCTGACTTTTCTCGCAAATCGTATTCTTTGCTGTGCGGCGTGCTGAGGAACTGGCATCCCGCCGCCCGCAGCTTCTCCACAACAAACGACCCAAGAAAGCCGTTACCGCCGCTTATCACCACCCGCCGTTTTTCCCAGAAACTCATGCCCGCTCTCGAATTCGTTCGCTCAATGCTGCGTTGCTTGTCCCTCTACCGCCTGCATCACTCGTGTTACAGAATTTTGCCAGTGATTCCAGTGGCTGAACTTCGTTTCCAAAATCGCGCGGCCGCGTCCCTGCGCCTGCAGGCCGGCCGCCTCCATGTCCGCGTCCACCATAATGGCCACCAGTTCCGCGAATCCCACTCGTGCTTGCCAGCCCAGCTTCTCGCACGCCTTCCGGGTATCCGCAATCAGGCAATCCACTTCCAACGGCCGCTTATACCGTTCGGAGGTTTTCACATACTTTCGCCAATCCAGCCCGACGTACGCGAAGGCTTCCTCGACAAACTCGCGCACCGAATGCGCTTCGCCTGTTCCGATCACGATATCGTCTGACTTGTCTTGCTGCAGCATTTTCCAGATCGCTTCCACATATTCCGGTGCGTAGCCCCAGTCGCGTTTGGCTTCCAGATTTCCAAGGAACAGCGTGTCTTGCTTCCCCGCCAGGATCGCCGCCACGGCCCGCGTAATCTTCCTCGTCACGAAGGTCTCTCCCCGCCGCGGGCTTTCATGATTGAACAAAATGCCGTTGCTCGCGAACGTTCCATAACCTTCGCGATAAATCCGCGTCATCCAATACGCATAAACTTTGGCTGCCGCGTAGGGACTCCGCGGCTCGAATTCGGTAGTCTCGCTCTGCGGCGGCTTGGCCGAACCGAACATTTCCGAACTGGATGCCTGATAGAATCGCGTTTTGCAACCCGCCCGGCGGATCGCTTCCAGCAAGCGCATCGTCCCCAATCCCGTGATGTCCCCGGTGAATTCCGGGATATCGAAACTCACGCGCACGTGGCTCTGCGCCGCCAGGTGGTACAACTCGTCGGGCGCAAAGTTGTAAATCAGGCTGAGCATCCACTCCGTGCTGGATAAATCCCCGTGGTGCAAGAAAAGACGAGTGCTTGGCTGATTTGGATCCTCATAAATGTGATCGATGCGCTTCGTGTTGAACGTGCTCGCGCGCCGGATAATTCCGTGAACCTCGTAGCCTTTCGAAAGTAGCAGCTCTGCGAGGTAAGAACCATCCTGCCCGGTAATTCCTGTTACCAATGCTCGTTTCATCTTTCTAGTCGTTCATTTCCGCGCGGTCTTCCACATCCGCGGCTTCTCGAGGGCTCGCACAGACTCTGGTGCAAAGTACCAGCCTAGCCGTAAATCGCGAAGAAGTCGCTCGCCAACTCACCGTCGCGGCGTAAGGATAAATCCGCGCGGCGCACAAACCGCCACAGTAGCAAAACGGCTCTGCTATGTGGCTTGCCGCAACTGAATGCTAACCAAATTGCGCACCCAGCGCGCTGGGCGCTTGTCCTCACTCACCACCAGCTTGAAAGGTCCGGATTTCGCGTCGAGGGGCTGACCGTTCATCGTGTCGGCAACAATGACGTCTCCGGGATGAAAGGCTGTGTCCACCTCGGCCAGTGCCAGCACCGCGACGTACCCGTCTGAACCGGTAGCCGAGACATAGGCGGCAAGCGCGTTGCCACGCAAGTCGTGCCCCAATGGGGCGTTCAATTTTGCGAGCAGGTCCGCAAGACGCACCCCTGAATAGGTTTCATCAGCTTTGGAATGCTCATTATGGACGGTGACCTTCACATGCGGCAGAGCCTTGAAGTCGGCAAGCCTGAGGATGAGTTCGCCCGGTTTGGTGTAGGACAAGATGTGAAGTTCATCCCCGGCAGATCCGGCAGCCGTCTTGGAAGGTTTCGACGCGTCTTGCGCGAAAACAGACAGCAGGCAGCAGAAGCTCAGGGTTGGTGCCATTAGCAGCGCAGCGGCCTTGAACAATGGTGATCGTTTCATGAGACCGAGCATACGCTTGAAACGGATTCGCGCGCATCGTTTACATTTGCGATTCGCGGCTTTGCCGCTCAGAGTTGAAAACGGGCCGATGAGTTTTATGCGGTGCGATTTCCAAACACCAGGCGATACATCTTGTAAGTTTCGCCGGTGCCGTACCAGTCTGGAAATTCGCCCAGAAAAACGGCGCCGAATTTCGCATTGAGCGCTTGGCTGGCGCCGGGGCGGGCATGCCCATAGACCGTAGTGAATCCTTTGCTGACAACGAGGCCAAGCCAATGCGCCTTGAGAACGTCGCCGAAGCCGCGGCGCTGGAACTTCGGCAGGATGGTGTTGGAGTAACAGTAGATGGCGTTCTGTTTTTCGGCGTCGCTGAGATCGGCGAGTCCTTCGATCGGCTCTTCGTAGTCGGCGATTGGCACGCCGTACGATTCGCCCACTAGCTCGGCATCAACCCACATCCACACGAAAATGGCGCCGAAGGCTTCACGGATCATGCGTTTCTCGGCGAGTTCGAACTGCAAACCTGCCGGGTAGACGGCGTCGAATTCCATGGTCTGTTCCAGCGGAACGTCGTAGTCAAAGCGGATGATAGCCATCTTTTGATTGCGCCTCCCGGCGAGCTTGCGCGCGGCCCTTCCACTGAGCGCCGCGGCCACGCCAGTAACGGACCGCAGAAATCCAAGTGGCGCCCGAATAAAAAAGTGCGGCGAAAGGCAGCGCCAATGACCACAGCGCCGAAATCCGATAGAAACGGACGGTAGCGGCGAAAGAGAGAGCCATTAACAGACACCCGACACCACCCAGCACACGAGCAGTCGCGTCATGAACAAAAAGCAAAAGCACAGGCGCGACGTAGGTCAGAAGCATGGCAGCGAGTGCGGCCAACAGCAGCGCCGAGGAATAGCGCAATTGCGTGAAGGCCGTCCGTGCAATCAAATCGCGGATCTCGCCGAAGGTTTCGTATTTCCTCAAGCTCACACTGCGTCGCGTGAGACCCATCCAAATGCGCCTGCCGGTAGTCTTCACCTCACGAGCCAGAGCGCAATCATCGATTACCTCCCCACGAATCGCGGCAAGGCCGCCGATGCGTTCTAGAGCATCCCTTCGAAGAAGAACACAACCGCCGGCGGCACCGGCTGTGCTCAGATCCGAATCGACAATCCACTTGGGCGGATACAGCATGAGAAAAAAGTACAAGAAAGGAGGAATGAGCATTCTTTCGGGCGAGGCACCCACTTGGAGCAGCACCATCAGCGAAGCGAGATCCAGGCGCTCGCGTTCAGCACGCGCCACCAGGCGGCGGAGCGTATCGGGCGCGTGACTAATATCGGCGTCGGTAAACCAGAAAAACTGTGGCTTGGCAACTTCCGTAGAGGAAACTCCCGCCTGCAACGCCCACAACTTTCCTGTCCAGCCCGAGGGCAGGTCCGGCGCGTGGATGATTTGCAGGCGGTCAGCCGCACCAGCTTCCTGGGCCGCTTGCCGCGCCAGGGAAGCGGTCGCGTCGTCGCTATGGTCATCGACCAGAACGACCGAAAATTTTCCGGGATAGTCCTGTTGAAGCAAACTGGCGATAGCGCGGCTGATCGTTTCGGCTTCGTTGCGTGCCGGAACCACCGCTGTGACCGCCGGCAAAGGCGACGACGCATCGGGGGATTCACTGTCCGCGTCAGCGCGACTAACGCGCCAGAACCAGCCTCGGCCAAAAAAAAGGTGCAGCCAGATCCCGAGGACGATAACGCCAACTAGACCAGCGGGATCGAAGCGAAAGTGAGAGGTCATGCCTAAGTCATCGTATCGCGGTGCGTGTGCGCTAGTCGAAAGGAACACCAGAAGCTTTGGAGATTGCGCGGAGATCCTCAACGACGGGCAGCAGTAACGGGATTCCACCGGTCGCGCGTTGGCGCTCGGCTTCGCGCTCGGGATCGCCGGGAATGAGTGGGCCATTGGTTCCCGGGGCAGGCTTGGTAGAGCGGAAGACGCGGATGTAATCGTCAATCTGACGTTTGAATTCGTCCGCTTCGATGAAGCCATCAATACGCATCGCGCCGAAGAAATGGCCGATGCCTTTGCCGACGCTCCGTTCGGGAAGAGCTTGCCGGAGTGCGAAAGGCGGCGCGAAAGGTCCCCAGTTCGCGCCGCTCAGGACGCCACAAAGCACGTCCACCATGACGGCTAGCGCGTACCCCTTGTGGCCACCATGCTCGCGGTCCGAGCCAAGGGGAAGGAGGCAGCCGCCATTGACGGGGTCATCAGGGTTGGTGGTGTCTCGGCCCTGATTATCGATGCCCCAGCCAAGCGGAATGGGCTGCTGTTTGCGGCGGGCGATTTCAATCTTGCCGTAGGCCGCGGCGCAGGTGGCCATATCAATTACGATGGGCGGCTCTTCTTTGCCGGGAAACGCGATCGCGACGGGATTCGTCCCGAGCATGCGCTGCATGCCCCACAGCGGAGTAACCAGGCTCGTCGAGTTGGTCATCGCCCAACCGATGAGATCGCGCTGCAGCGCTTGTAGAACGTAGTAACCGGCAATACCAAAATGATTCGTGTTGCAAACGCTGACCCAGCCGGAGCCAGCTTTTTCGGCCATATCCATCGCGATCCGGTTGGCTTGCGGACCGACGACGAGGCCCAGGCCGTTGTCGCCGTCGACAGTGGCCGTGCTAGGTGTAGAGCGAACAATGGAAATTTTTGCACGAGGGTTGATGTGGCCTTCGCTGAGCATGCCGAAGTAGCTGTAGAGCCGAGCCACGCCATGGGAGTCGATGCCACGGAGGTCGGCAGACGCCAGCACATCTGCGGCTTGCGTCGCGTCGTGCTGGGGAACTCCGAAGTGAAGAAAAATCCGCGTCGAAAATTCGCGCAGAAATTCGATGGGATAGAGCTTGGTTTCGACCGCTGGCATGCAGGCCCTTTCTCGGCTAGGATTCGGGTGCTTACTCTAACGCATTGCAGGCTGAATTTGCGCGCACTGCGGCGTGAGGTCGGTAGGAACTCGTTTACATGGTTGTGACCGAAATATAAAAGGCTGGGCGCATGAAGAATCCAATGTTGGTGCGGAACGGATTGAGTCTTTTCATTCTCTTTGCTGCCGCAGCAGCGCTCGCTGGCCAGGACGCACGGGTACAACTGCCGAACGGCAAACTGCTGGGTGAAGTTCCCGGCAAGCCGCAAGCAAGCAACAACCTGCCGACCGCGATCGCGCTTTCGCCCGACGGGCGATTTGCGGTGCTGTTGCACAGCGGCTACGGGGCTTACAGTTCACAGCAAAAGCAGTCCCTCTCAGTTGTGAATCTCGCGACCAATGAACTTGTCGATTTTCCCGACGATCGCCTGGGTAAGAACGCCCATCAGACTTATTTTTTGGGTTTGAGCTTCAGCTTAGACGGAAAACATCTCTTTGCAAGTATGGCGTCGTTGACCGATCCGCTCGGAAAGAAAAAAGGCGACACAGGAAATGGCATCGCCGTATACGGCTTCGCGGAAGGACGCATTACCTCGGAGCGTTTTTTGCCGTTGCCACCGCGCGAACAACTGCCGGCAGGCAAAGTGCGGCGCGAGAGCTATAAGGATGTGACGTATCCCGCAGGTTTGTGTGTGGGCCAGAGCGGCGGCGAAGAGCGCATTCTGGTAGCGAGTAATAGTTCCGACGAGGCGCTGCTACTGAACACCAACGATGGCAAGGTCATTCACCGCTTCGATCTTTCGTTATTCAAGCGGATCCCGGCCAGCTTACCGTATACCGCGGTGATGAGTCCGAACGGCAAGCGTGGGTTCGTTTCGCTGTGGAATGCGTCGGCGGTAGCTGAACTGGACCTAATAGGCGGCACCGTCACACGGACCATTGCGTTGCGCAAGCCGGAGAGCGGGTTGAACGGCGGTTCGCATCCGACAGCTTTACTGCTGAACCAGGACGGCTCGCGGCTCTACGTGGCGCTGACCAATCGCGATGAAATCTCCGTGGTGAATACGGCTGACGGGCACGTCCTGAACTATCTCTCGACAAAGCTGCCAGGGCAAAAATACGGCGGCAGCGATCCGGAATCATTAGCATTCTCCGCGGATGGGAAATGGCTGTTTTCCGCCAATTCCATCTCCGACTCTGTCGCAGCCTTCGACCTTTCCAAAGCTGGCGGCGATTCCGATGTGCAGGCGGCCGGGTTTATACCCACCGAGTGGTATCCGACGGTCGTGGCGGTCGCGGGCAAGGACTTGTTGATTGCGACGGCGAAGGGGAAAGGCTCCGGGCCGAATCCCAACGGAATAGCAAAAACGAATGACGGGAGGCCGGTTTATCCCTATGTAGGATCGATGACCAAAGGATCGCTGGCCACGATCCCTCTCGCGGATTTGCCGGCGAAGTTGCCGGAATACACAAAACAAGTGATGGAAATGAACGCGAGCTGGGGCAACGGAGACACGGTCGCGTTTTCCGGAGGCGAGAACAAGATTCGCCACGTCATCTACATTATTAAGGAGAACCGCACCTACGATCAGGTGTTCGGCGACATCGCCGGAGCCAACGGAAATGCGGCACTGGCCATGTACGGCGAGGACATCACACCGAATCAGCACAAACTGGCGCGGCAATTCGGCGTGCTCGATAATTTTTACGACAGCGGCGATGTCTCGGCTGAAGGACATGAATGGTCCACGTCGGCATCGCTGTCCAACTACCTGGCAAAAACCTGGCAGATCAACTATCGAAGCAAGGAGCACAGCTACGATTCCGAAGGCGCATTGCTGGATGGAGTATCGCAAGAAGACGAAGTACCGGATGCCAGTGAGCCGACGGGTGGTTACCTTTGGAAGAATTTCGCGGCGCACGGTATTTCTTACCGGCACTATGGCGAATATATTGTGACCCGCTGGTGCGGCGAGAAACAGGAGGCAGACTCGTCGCTATCTGGACCGCCGAAAGTGGAGGGCGAGAGCTGCACGCGCAACGAGGTTCACAAAGGCCAACCTCTCGACAAGAATGTAGGCGATCCTAAAGGCGGACCGAGTCCCTATCCTTGGGCGATCCCGCGTGTGGCCAAAAATGTGCCCAGCGAGCCGGAGCTGCGAGACCATTTCGATCCGCGCTTTCCGGATTTTGAGGTGGCCTATCCAGATCAGTTGCGCGCGGATGAGTTTCTGAACGAATTCGATGGATTCGTGGCCGCACGGAAATCCGGCAAGGACACCATGCCTCAATTCATTCTGCTGCGGCTGCCTAATGATCACACCGCCGGAGGAACGCAAAATAAACCACGGCCCACTGCGTCGGTAGCTGACAATGATTTGGCCGTGGGACGGGTTGTGGACGCGATCTCACACAGCCCTTATTGGGACGACACTGCGTTTTTGATTCTGGAAGATGATGCGCAGAATGGTCCCGACCATGTCGATTCGCACCGAAGCATCTGCCTGGTGATCAGTAAGTATTCGCCGGCGCCGCAAGATAACAAACCGTATGTGACTCACAACTTCTACACCACGATCAACGTCGTGCGCACCATCGAAGCATTGCTGGGTGCCCCGCCGATGAATGCCAACGACGCGCGAGCCACAGTGATGACTCCGCTTTTCAGTGGGTCAGGACAACAGCCCGCTTTCTCGGCGGACCATCGCAACCGCGACAATGGTCTGATCTACGAAATGAATACGAAAGAATGGAAGCAGGGCAAGAACCTCGACTTTAGCCATGCCGACGCGGTGGACACCGCGCTGCTCAACAAATATCTCTGGCGCGACCGCATGGGCAATATTCCGATGCCACCACCGCAGCACAACGTTTTCCCCGCGACCGTGGACGAAAAGAAAAAAGACCTGGACTGATCTCAGGCGGCTCCGAATGTGAGTTGACGAATGAACCGGAAGGCGCCCAGTCTTGCGAGCTTGAAGATCAGCGGGCCGCTACAGTTGAGGAAGCCGAAGCTAACGCGCGCAGCGAGTCGGTGTAGGGAGCACGCGCGACGCCCCGCTCGGTGAAAATCGCCGCGATGTAGCGCGCGGGAGTTACATCAAACGCGGGATGCGCCGCATGAACATCGGGCGCGATACGCACACCCTGTAAATGCGTCACTTCGGCGGACGAGCGCTCTTCAATCGGAATATGCTCTCCGTCGGGAATAGATAAATCGAACGTGGAAATGGGCGCGGCAATATAAAACGGAACATTGTTTTCTTTTGCGAGCACAGCGATCTGGTAGGTGCCGATTTTGTTGGCCGTATCGCCATTGGCGGCAACACGGTCCGCGCCGGTCACAATTGCGCCTACTTTGCCCGTCTTCAGAAAATGACCGACCATGTTGTCGGTGATTAGCGTCAGCGGAATGCTGCCTTTGTGAAGCTCCCAGGCGGTCAGCCGCGCCCCTTGCAAGTACGGCCGGGTCTCCGGCACGAGGACATGCAAGTTTTTTCCCAGTTCCACCGCAACACGAATCACGCCTAAAGCCGTGCCAATGCCGGCGGTAGCCAACGCACCTGCATTGCATTGCGTCATGACTTGGCCTTCGCGAGGCATGAACTCGGCTCCGAAGCGCCCAATAGCCTCATCGGTGGCCTTCTTCTCCGCGTGCACCAGTTGCGCCTCTTTCACCAAGCCATCGCGGATCTTGCGCACGTCGGCGGTGACGGCGAGTTCATCGAAACGGCGTCTCATGCGATCAATCGCCCAAAAGAGATCGACCGCGGTCGGCCTGGTTTTCGCCAGCGTCTCGCAGATTTCGTGGAACTCAGCACGCAGTTCATCAACGGAGCGCGCAGAGGCATGAAGCACCCCGAGCGCAGCGCCCATGGCAGCCGCCACGCCAATTGCCGGCGCGCCGCGGATGACCATATCGGTTATGGCTTTTGCCACTTCGCGATAGTTCGTGTAGGTGTATGTGGTTTCCTGCGCGGGCAGTAGCCGCTGGTCGAGCATCACCACGCCGTGGTCAGTCCATTCGATGGGCTGCGCTACATACATAGAGGAAACGTCCTTGGTTCCATTTCCATTTTAGCGAAGGGCGGCCTGAAACACGAAAACATCAATGGGCGGATGGAATCTTGGAAAAGCCTTCCGTGCTGAGCACCGTTAAGACCGTAATCATGGAGTTATAGCCAAGATGAAGCAGAAAGCTGGCAAAGACCGATCCGGTGCGAGCCCGAACAAACGTAAACACGATGCCGACCACGACCAAAACCGTCACCAAGCCCCAAGTCCAGCCGAGTTGGGCGCCGTGCATCAAGCCAAACAGAATCCCGGTAATCACGATGCTGGTGGCAACGCCAAGCGACTTCGCGAAGAGCGGGTAGAGGTAGCCGCGAAAGACGGTTTCTTCAACGAGCGGCGCCACCAGAACGGCCATGGCCATGAACATCATCGCCGTATTCTTGTATTTGAAAAGCTCTTCGATCGGCACATTTTCGGGCGGCTGCATTTTTGCTGTGGCTGCGAAAACCAGCACTGAGAGAACGCACCCGGAGCCGAGATACAACCACGGATTCTTAGGCCAGCGGTTGTCTTTCCAGCCGAGTTTCCGCCAGCCCAAGGAACGCCAGAACGGCGCGTTGTGAAACACGGCAAGCGTCACGTACAAAAACAGGAACAGCAGCGCATACCAAATGACCATCGTGCCCACGGCCAGCATCGGTTTCGACAAAACAATGCGTTCGATTTCGGCTTCATTTCTAAGGCGGTTGGGCGGAACGTAATACAAAAGCAGGCCTATCTGCACCACGGCAAAGCTCAGTACGCCGAATGCGGCAAAGGCCACTAGATGCAGCCAGGACCAGAAGATCTGCAAATCTGCGGGCAGCGGAGATTTGCGGGGCCAGGCAGCCGGAGTGCGAGCCGCAAGATCGATGGGATCACCCGGAAGGCCGATTCCAGTCGTAGCAAGCCGAGTCCCGACTTCGCTCGGCTGCGGGTGCGCGGCCGTGTCAGCAGCCGAAGGGGACGCACCGATGGACTCCCCCGTCGTCTGCTGCTGTGGCTCGGGAGGCGACGAGGGATCGTTCTGCGGATTCATCGTGTCCTCTTCCGCGCCGCTTTAGGCCAGCCAGCTGCCAACGCGGAGGCGACCAAAGGCATCAGCAATTCGTGATGGCCAGTGATCGCGTAGCCGCGAGACTCGAATCCCCGGCTTGAGCGTGGCGGCATGGTGGGACGCTTCACGACATTTTGCAGCGGCCGGTAATGCTGGATAAAGTCGAAATTTGCGGTGGTGATCGGATGCAGCGGCACACCGACATTTCGCACCACGCTTACCGCTTTCAGAAACACCTCCGGCAACAAAACTGCTGAGCCCCAGTTCAAGTAGACACCACGCGGGTGCATCTGCTTCACCAGCGCGCAGAACAAGCGAAAGTCGTGGTGGGTCGCCGCACCGAGGGCAGCGCCATCAGCGGCTCGATGCATGTGCGGGATGTCCGTGCCAATGGCGAGGTGAACGGTTACCGGAATACGTTGGCGGTAAGCGGCGATCAGCACACTGGAGGCTGCATGTTTCGGCTTGACAATGCCGCTAGCTAAAAATTGACCCGCGGCTTCGCCATAACCAATCCGCAATCGCCAGGCAAGCTTCGCCATTTCGTTTATGTATTCGCCCGTTTCCGCAGCCATGCCGAATTGGCCGAAACCCAATCCGGCCTCCACGTCCTCCGACGTGCTTCCGATCATGGCGATTTCGAAATCGTGAATCAAAGCCGCGCCGTTCATCGCGATTCCGCTGACAAAGCCGCGCCGCATCAGCTCAATCAACACGGGACCCAGGCCGACTTTGATCACATGTCCACCAACGCCCCAAAGAATGGCCACACCGTCTCGGCGTGCGCGGTGAATGCGGCTCAATAGTTCCCGTAGGTCTTTCGCCGCGAGCATGTTGGGCAGCGAATCGAGAAACTTTGTAAGCGTGGGATTACTGGTGGTCGCTCGAGCGAAATCGGATATCGAAACTTTACTTTTTCGCGAACCCAAAGGGTAAGTCTTCGTTCCGCCAAACGTTAAGGCAGAGATGTCGTAGGTCGACATGAGGACGAGACACTTTACCGAGAAACTGCGGACTGGAGCAAGGAAGGGAGTAGCGGCGGCGATTTTGGGAGCTTCGTTGCCTGCTTCGACGAGGGAGCGTATATTGACGGGCGTCAAAACTGGAATGCGCGCATGCGCAGAGAGTGTGGAGGAACTGTGACGAAAGTTTTCGGCTTTTTTCTGGGCTGCTTACTGCTGGCGACGTTGCCGATCTCGGCGCAGGCGCCGTCTGTGGCAGACGTTTACGCGCAAATTCGCGCGGAAGAAACGAACAATTCGAAGATCATGTGGATCATCCACGAGGTTGCCGATGTGTACGGACCACGGGTGACCGGGACGCCCAACTTGAAGGCGGCCGATGACTGGGGAGTGAAAACAATGGCGTCGTGGGGATTGGTGAACACGCATCTTGAACCGTGGACGTTTCAACCGCCGAGCGCGGCAACGCCGGTGCCAGGCTGGGAAAACATGGATCTACTGGCGGATGCTGTGTCGCCGTTCCATGGCCAGTTGATGGTGAAGCCGCTGGCGTGGACGCCGAGCACGAAGGGAACCGTCACCGCAAAGGTTGTGCTGATCGATCCGCCAGGAATGGAACTGCCGCGAGGAGGATTCAACTTCTTCGGCGGGTCGCAGCCTCCTCCGGAGCCGAAGTGGGCTGCGCCGCCGATGCCTGAGGCAAAGAAGGACGAGCCCAAGCAGCCGACACAGGCGGAGTTGGACGCATACCTCAATTCGGTGAAGGACAAGGTGCACGGCGCAATTGTGTTCGTCGGGAAGCACGTGGAGGTCGCGGAAGAGATGAACCCGGCGGCGATGCGCCGTCCCGAAGACGAGTGGAAATCTCGCTTCGATGCGAAGAACCCGCGGCCGTTCCGTTTTCCGGAACAGCCGAAACTGCCGGAGGGGCAGTTAACGCGAGCGGAAGTCTCGCGGCAAGTGGATCAGTTCCTGGTCGACAACGGCGCGGTCGTGAGGGTGAACGATGCCGGACGCTTGCACGGGCTCATCATCGCGCAGCAAAACGGTACCTATGACTGGACGCGGACCGTACCAACGCTGGTGATGCGCAATGAAGATTACGGGCGAATTGCGCGAATCATGACCGACGGCACCCCAGTAACGCTGAAGATCAATATTCAGAACAAGGAGTATCCCGAAGGGACAACCGCCTATAACGCAATCGGCGAAATTCCGGGCACGGACAAGAAGGACGAGATTGTGATGCTCGGCGGCCACTACGATTCGTGGCACGATGCGACGGGCGCTACGGACAACGGCATCGGTTCTTCCATGATGCTGGAGGCGGCCAGAATTCTTAGCACGCTGCACGTGAAACCGCGCCGCACAATTCGCATCGCACTGTGGAGCGGCGAAGAAGAAGGCTTGCTCGGGTCACTCGCGTATGTGCAGCAGCACTTCGGTAGTTTCGAAAACCAGAAGCCGGAGTACTCCAAGCTCGACGCGTACTTCAACATCGATTCTGGTACCGGAAAGCCGCGGGGCGCGGGCGTATTTGGCCCGGCTACAGCGGCAGACATGGTGCGGGATGCGATGGCGCCATTTGGAGACTGGGGTTTCATGGGAGCCATTGCGTCGGACAGCCGCCGGACCGGGGGAACGGACAGCACGTCATTCAACAATGCAGGCTTGCCGGGGATCGGACTGGCGCAGGATCCCTTCGACTACGGATCGTACACGCACCATACGAACTACGACACCTACGAGCGCATCTACGAAGAAGATGTGCGGGAAGGCGCGGTGGAGATTGCCTCGGCGGTGTACGCTCTGGCGATGGCGGACCAGATGGTGCCGCGCTTCAAGGACGCGGAGATGCCAAAGCCGGTGCCGGAACCAGGTCCGGGCTCGCAGGCGACCAAGGTACGGCACGTGCCGAACTGAGCGATTCGAATCACGGTGATCCAGGCAAAGCGCGAGCCACGAACTCGCGCTTTGTTTTTTTGTGTGGCAGTGCCGTCTTGCAGTTACAGAAGCGTGGATTGCGTAGTCGGGGTCGAGCAAGTGAGTTTCTGAGTTACCGTGCGAATCGATCGCCGACGACATATAAAATGCATTGCGGAGGAAACATGGCGAAGACGCGGCGGGAATTTCTCACGAGCACAACAGCAGCGCTGCTCGGTGCAGCAGTAGCGAGCGAGGCACAACAACAGAAGCCGGGCGAGCCGCCGGCTGGCACGCCACCCGCATTTGGCACCGGCCCGGCCGTTGGGCCTGAGGTCTCCAACACGACGTTCGTGGAAGCAGAAAAAGTGGTTCAGGCGCAGCTGACAGCGAAAGATCGCGAAATGGTCGCCTCGACCTGGCGTGGAAACATGGCCAGTTTGTACGAGCGACGGACCGGGCCGCGAAGCGTCGCGATCGAGGCCGAGGTCGCGCCATACTCGAAATGGGATCCCGTTCTCCCTGGACAGAAGCCTGCCACGCGGCAAGAGCGATTCGTGCGTAGCAAAAATGATCCCGGCGCGTTGCCGGCGCGCGACGAGGACATTGCCTTTGCCTCCGTAACGCAACTCTCGCGCTGGATTGAAACAAAGAAGCTGACCTCAGAACGGCTCACGAACATCTATCTCGGACGTTTGCACCGATTCGATCCCCAGGTGCACTGCGTGATTACGCTTACCCACGACTTGGCGCTCAAGCAAGCCAAGCAAGCGGATGCGGAGATCGCCGCCGGGAAATATCGCGGGCCGCTGCACGGGATTCCGTGGGGCGCGAAGGACTTGTTGGATACGGCGGGAATTGCGACGACCTATGGGGCCGAGCCATTCCGCGATCGTGTCCCGGCAAAGGATGCGGCGGTGGTCAAGCGCCTGCACGACGCCGGCGCGGTACTCGTGGCGAAACTGAGCCTCGGCGCGTTGGCATTGAACGATATTTGGTTTGGCGGACAAACCATGAATCCGTGGTGTCTCGAGGAAGGATCGTCGGGCTCGAGCGCTGGGCCAGGAGCGGCAACCGCGGCAGGGCTGGTTGCGTTTGCGATTGGCAGTGAAACCGGCGGCAGCATCGTCGGGCCAAGCATGCGTTGCGGTTTGACGGGATTGCGGCCGACCTATGGGCGAGTCGCGCGAACCGGCGCGATGACTCTGTGCTGGTCGCTGGACAAGCTGGGCCCAATGACACGCAGCGTAGAAGACGCCACCCTTGTGTTGCGAGTTATTTCTGGGCCGGACGCCGGCGACGTAACCAGTGTGCACAGCGCGCTCGACTTCGACGCCGGCGCCAGCGTGAAAGGGCTGCGCGTGGGATATTTCCCGAAGTGGATGCAGGAAAGCCCGGCAACCGAAGTCGATCGTGCCGCTCTGGAAACAGTAAAGAAGGTCGGCATGGTGCCTGTAGAGATGAGCATCCCGGACTGGCCGTACGATTCGTTGAATACGATTTTATTCGCTGAAGGCGCCGCGGCGTTCGAAGAGATCACCCTGAATCACGCCCTGGATCAACTAAAGGTGCAGACGTACGATGCCTGGCCCAATATTTTTCGGCAGTCGCGGTTTCTGTCGGCCGTCGATTTTGTGCAGACCGATCGCTTCCGCCGAAAAGTGGCCCAGGAAATGGCTCGCGTGTTCTCGCAAGTAGATATCCTGCTAGTGCCTTCGTTGCGCGACGAAATGCTGACCATTACAAATTTCACTGGGCAGCCGTCGCTCACGATGCGGGCGGGATTTGTCGAAGTGAGCGAAGCAAGAACGGATTGGGCGCCGGATCCGAGCCGGCCTTTGCCGAAGTTTTCGCCGCCCCGACGCGTGCCACACGGCGTCACGCTGATTGGTCGACTCTTCGAGGAGGGAACCATCGCGCAAGCCGGACTCGCCCTGGAGAAAGCGTTCGGCGTCGTACAGCAGAGGCCCCACGGATTCTGAGGTGTTGCAGTCACTAGCCGCGAAAATGACGCGTCAGCCGGCGTGAAAACCAGCTTTTTCCATCGCGTTTCGCGCTTCGGGATTCTTCATAAAAGTTTCCCAGACAAATCCTGTGCGATGATTCTCGGCCATAAGCATGGTGATGCCGAGGTCGATGCCCAGCACATCCTGGTCGTACCAACCAGAGAGCGGGTTGAATGCGTCAACAAAACCGTAACGGGCCCAGGCTCTTTCTTTATAAGGCCCACGAATCGTCCGCAGCACTCTCATGCAGTCCTCATAAAGAAAGGCCAGCGAGCCGCCGGTAGCGCAAGGGACGATACTGCCGTCGAGCGGCCCTTGCGGAGGCGGCCCGCCCCAGGCGGTGTACCCGTTCACGTAGTCGGAAGCGCTGATGCCCCACAGCTTGTCACTGTAGTCTGGAAAGCGATCACGCAGCGAGAGGCAGAAAAGCTTGTGCGCTTTGGTCGCGGTTACCGAATTCTCAAAATAGTTGGCGTAGGCGTCGCGCTTTTTGCGGAAATCGAACCAGGCGTGTGAATACTGGTGCGTGAAGAGGGGGTCATCGCCGGAAATATATTCCAGGCCGTGGTATTTAATGACGGGCCGTTTCCAGGCGCTCCAGCTTTCGGGAGAGAGCTTGTGCGTAGGCGAGCCGATGGCCAGCAGGTAAATCATCATCAGCTCGCAATAATGTTCCCAGCGAGCACTCAGGAACCCGGTTTCCGGGTGCCAGCCCATAGAAAGAGTTGAGCCGCCGTCGAGCATCCAGGGCCAATCCACGCGTTCGTAGATTGTCGTAGCCAGGTCTTTGATTTCCTGATCAGCGAAATACTGGCGGGCGGTCAGCACGCCACAGAGCAGTAGCGACGTGTCGATGGAAGACAGCTCACATTTTTCCCAGCGCTGTCCCGTTTCCATGTGAACGAAGTGATAGAAGAAGCCGTGCTCGTGGGGAAGGTCGTCTGCAAGAAACCGCAGGGTATTGCGCACTCGGGTGCGAATCTCCGTGGAGTCACGAAAACCGCGTCGATCGGCGATGCACAATCCGGTAAGAGCGAAGCCCGTGGCTGCGATACTGGACATTAGGTGAGCGTTGTTATCGTTGCCGCTCGCGAGAGCGCGATCTTTGATTTGGCCCGTCTTGGCGCTTGCCTCATTCCAGAAGAAGTCGAACGAAGTGCGCTGAATTTCGTCTAGCAGACTCTCGTCGGTACCCTGGTAAGGAGCGCCAGTGGGCTCGACAAAAGGTTTTTGAGCGCTGCAACCGAGACTAGGAAGCGAGCAAGCCGCCAAGCTCAGGCTGCCGAGCCGTACAAAATCCCTGCGAGAGTGTGCGCGTCGGTTTTGCATCGTACCGTCTAAGGGTGAATCTCCAGCGTTGTGGGAGAGCCCTGAGCTGAATCCGAACTGATCCAGAGCTTCACGCGCGCTGGCTCGACGACATATTTGTTTTCGATGTTCCAAAGCGCCAGCGCATCGGGGCTGACGTCGAAGGTTACGCGCCGGCTTTCTCCAGCCGCGAGCTTGATGTGCTGGAAAGCTTTCAAAGCGCGGATCGGCTGCGCGGTGCTGGTCCCTTCCAGGCGAACGTAAAGTTCCACTGTCTCCTCACCTGCGCGTGAACCGGTGTCGGTAATTTCGCTGCTCGCCTGCAGCACAGACTGCGAAGCGTGTCCCGGTTTTTGGAGTTCCCGGTTTAAGGTTCGCGCACTCAACTGCGGCGAACTCACCTGCGGAGCACCATAGCCAAAGTTCGTATATGTCAGTCCATAGCCGAACGGGAACTGCGGGCTATTCTGCTCATCAATATAACGCGAGACGAATTTGCTCTGCACATCGGAAGGCGGCTTGCTCAGGTCGATGCCGGCGGCGGGGCGTCCGGTGTTCAGCTCATCGTAATAAAGCGGCTCCTGCCCGACGGCACGCGGCCAACTCAGCGGGAGTTTCCCGGTCGGCGCGAACTCACCGACCAGCGTGCGCACCAACGCCGGTCCGGCCTGAATCCCGGGGAACCAGGCGGCGAGTACTGCCGGCACATGTTCGAAGGCCCACGGCAGTGTCAATGGCCTGCCGCTGAAAAGCACCAGCACGACCGGCTTTTGCGTAGCAACAATCGCTTCCAGCAATCGTTCTTGACGACCAGGCAGCCCGAGGTGCGCGCGAGACGCAGCCTCGCCAGTCATTTCAGGACCGCTCTCTCCAAGAGCCAGGATCACGAGATCCGCTTGCTGGGCTACTTGCACGGCTTCTGCCTGTTGACTGTCAGATCCTCCAGTAATCTCGCTGCCTTTGGCGTAGTGGACCTGTTCGCCTCCCAGTTTCTGCACAAGAGCAGCGCGCAAGGTCACCACGTCGTCCGGACGGCTCGCGGGCCCGGACCACGAGCCCAGCATATCCGCCGCGTCATCAGCCAACGGCCCAATCAGAGCAATATTCTTGGCTTCCCCAGCCAGCGGCAGAACGGGTTCGCCGCCAGGTCCCTCTGCGTTTTTCAGCAAAACGAAAGAGCGTTCAGCCGCTTCCCGAGCGAGAGCCAAATTCTCCGCCGGCAGCTCTTTAGCGACGGGAGTTTCCGTGGCGTACGGGTGCTCAAACAGCCCGAGAGCATACTTCACGCGCAAGACGTGACGCACCGCTTCGTCCACATTCGCTTCCGGCACTTGCCCGGAGCGGACGAGATTGGCCAAGGCATCGTGAAAGAAGCTGCTGACCATGTCCATGTCCACGCCGGCCAGCAGCGCGCGACGCGCGGCAGCGGCCGGATCATTTGCGATGCCATGCGGGATCAACTCGCCGATGGACGTCCAGTCGCTATCCACAATTCCGCGGAATCCCCATTCTTTGCGCAGAACTTCTTTAAGGGTGAACGGATTGGCTGAAGCGGGGACTCCGTTGAGGGAGTTAAACGAACTCATGATCGTCACCGCGCCCGCATCCAGCGCCGCTTTGAAAGGCGGGAGATAAAACTCGCGCAGCGTATGCTCGGAGATTTCCGTGGAGTTGTAATCGCGCCCCGCTTCCGCGGCTCCGTAGCCAACGTAGTGCTTCGGGCAAGCCGCGACGCTGTCCGGCGCATCCAGTCGCACGCCCTGATAGCCGCGGACGTAGGCTTGGGCCAAAGTCGCATCCAGATACGGATCTTCTCCAGCACCTTCGGTCATACGACCCCAACGCGCATCTCGCGCGATGTCCACCATTGGCGAAAAAACCCAGCGAATGCCATTCGCCGAGGCTTCCCGCGCAGCCACCCGAGCCGTTCGCTGCACCAATTCCGGGTCCCACGTCGCAGCCAGCCCCAGCGGCACAGGGAACTCGGTTCGGAAACCGTGGATCACGTCCTGGCCAAAAATAAGCGGAATCCTCAGCCGAGATTTTTCGACGGCGATTTCCTGAAAAGCATTCACCTCGTGCGCCGTAGTGATGTTAAACAGCGCACCAACTTCGCCCTTCTGGATCATGTCGTTGTAGTCGGTACGGCCTGTTCCCGGACCAGTGGGCTGGCCCGCCGAGTATTGCACCAACTGGCCAACCTTTTCCTCCAGCGTCATCTTGCGCAGCAGGGCTTCGATTTTTTGTTCGTTGGCAGGGTTATCGAGAGCGCTATTCCTGATCCGCTGATCTACAGCGGCAATACTGGGTTTGTCTTGGGAAAATGCGAAATCGCATGCGGCAACGATGCAGAGAACGAGAACAAGCGCGAGACGGTTCAGTACAGCAAGCACGTTAGAAAACTCCCGGGGAACATCACTGTGAAAGTACGGCCGACATCTAACGAACTCCTGCAACACGCCATTCCAGCGGCCTGCCGCACACGGTAGCAACCAGGATATAAAGCGGGCCCTCCGGCGGAAGCAAGCAAAATCCTTTTTTTACAGCGAATTCTGCTGGTCGGTGAGAATGGCCCAGCATCGCAGGTCCGTACCCCTTCAAGAAACAGCATAGTAAACCGATTTAGTAAGATGTCAAGCGTTGTCCAGAGAAAAGACCTAGCCTCCCATTCTGGCACGCTTCCCGTTCTGGCACTTGTCCCGCCGCTATCCCTGTGCGAGACTAGCGGCCAGACCCTTCGCCATGTCGCGTGCAAAATCGAGTGGTAATGGCAATTCCCCGGCTCGGAGAGCTGCCGGTACCGGCGTAAGTCTCAAATTCCTCGCCGAACATCTCGGCCTCTCCCAAGCTGCGGTCTCGTTTGTCATCAACCGCTCCCCTGCCGCCAAATCCATTCCTCAGCGCACTCAGGAACTCATTCGGACGGCCGCTCTCGAACTGAACTACCGCCCGAATCACTTAGCCCGCTCGCTTCGCCAGCAACGCAGTTTCACGATCGGAGTGGTTGTGCCCGAGATCAGCGAAGGTTATGCGGCATTAGTGATGTCCGGCATTGAAGACCATCTGCTCCAGGAAGGTTACTTTTATTTTGTGGTCAGCCATCGCCACCGCGACCAGCTCATTCAGGAATATCCTTTGCTCCTTCAGCAGCGCGCCGTGGAAGGATTGATCGTCGTGGACACGGCTCTCGCAGACCGGGTCGATGTTCCCAGCGTAGCGGTTTCCGGTCACCGTGAGGTCGCAGGAGTTACGAATATCGTCCTCAATCACTCCAAGGCTGCCACGCTCGCCATGGAACACCTGGTCAAGCTGGGCCATCGGAACATGGCATTCATCAAAGGCCAAGCCTTCAGCTCGGATACCGAGGTCCGCTGGCAAGCCGTCAGTGAAGCAGCGCAAGAACTGGACATCGAGATCAAGGAGCCGCTTACGGGTCAACTCGAAGGCGAATCCTCTTCTCCCTTGTTGGGCTACCAAGTGACACAGCGGCTGATTGGGAGCGGCGAGCGATTCACAGCCTTGTTCACCTTCAACGACATTTCCGCTATTGGTGCGATTCATGCGCTTCGCGAAGCAGGATATCGTGTTCCCGAAGACGTCTCGGTCGTGGGCTTCGACGACATTCAAAGCGCCGCGTTCCAAAATCCGGCTTTGACGACGGTGCGGCAGCCGCTGCGCGAGATGGGAGTGATCGCCGCCGAAACCCTCTTGCAGCGCATCAATGCACCCGCCAAAGCTCCCTATCCCCAAGAAATTGTCGTTGAACCGGAACTGGTCGTGCGCGCCAGTTCTGCTCAAGCGCCGAGCAAGTTAACCGAGCGCAAAGACGTCGAAGCTCGTAGCACGGTTTAGGGAGCCAACTTCAGGGCTTTCGCATAGCCCGTCATCTCCAGGTAGCCTACTCCGGTCATGCGTTGCGAAGTGTTACTGCGCCGGCCAACCAAGGCAATGGCACCCTCCCAATAAGAAGGCAAGCTGCTGAGTTCCTGGTCGCGCAATGGCGTCCGTGCCTCGAGTTCCAGCCCGAGTTTAGGAACCGTAATTTTCCAGGAAATCGGATACGTTGCGCCGGTTACCGAACTGCTCCACGTGTCGCCGCTGGGTTGCAGCGTAAAATCCTCGTTCCGCAAGTGGGTGGAGTTCCCGCGGTCGTCGATGTACGTGCCGGCCGAGTAGGAATCGACGGAGCCGTCTTTTTTGCGCAAGTGAAAGAGCATGAGTTCCGTGTTGTCAGCGAGCTGAATGCTGAGCCAATCCCAGCCGGCTTGGTCGGATTGCAATTGCTGGGTGAAAAATTCGTGGTCCATCCAAGCTAAGCCCGCAACGGAGAATTTTTCGCCGTTCAGCGTGACGTCACCGCCGGCGTCCAAATGCGTTAGAGAAACGTAGTACGAGGCATGGCCAGCTCCGGCGGACTTCTGGCTGACACCATTTTCGCCGTGGATAACTGGCTTTTTTTGCGAGCGAAGCGTGAGCTGTAGTTCGAAGCGGCTATCGATCGCCTCCAGTTGTTGTTCTGCACCTTTCCATTGCACTTGCCAGTTGCCGTTCCAGATGCGTTCGGATGATTGGCTGACGCCGGCGATGCCAGGTCCAGCGCGATTGACGCGTTCCGCGTGGTAGAACTGTCGGCCATCCAAATCACTGAGCGCGAGATGAGCTAGATAAACGTCTTGCACTGCCCAATCGCTGGAGGGAGATGCATCGCGGCCAACCGCTTCGCGGAAAAAGGTCAGTTCGAAACCGAAGTGACGGCCGTTCGAAGCCGTGAGGTTGCCCGTGTAATACCACCATTCGGTTTGGAAGTCCGGATGGTTGAAATAGTCCCGCGGAAACTCGAAGTCGTACCCGGGAATAGCCCTGCGATATTGTGCCGCCAGCGGTTGCAAGAGCAAAGCCGCCGCGAAAAGCAGCATGAGCTTACTCTTCATGGACCGCCGCGAGCGGATTGAGTCGAACAGCGATTCGCGCGGGATACAAGCCGGCGAGAAGCGTGGCCGCGTACACGAGAGAAAGCGCGCCAAGCAACACAGCCACCGGCCAGTGGAAATGGATCGTCCAGCCGAACGACTGTTTGTTGATGACGTAAATGAGAATCAGCGAGAGCGCCAAACCGAGCGCGAAACCGACGAAATTCGAAAGCAGACCCAGCAGGCCTGCTTCGATGAGAATCTGCTTGCGAATCTGGCTGGTTGCGGCGCCAAGAAAGCGTAACAAACCCAGTTCGCGGCGACGATCAATCACGAGCGCAACCAGAGCACCGGCAATGCCCATGACCGCGACCAGGACGGCGACGGCTTCCAGTGCGTAGGTGATGGCAAACGTGCGATCGAAGATGCGGATGGCCTCGGAGCGCAAATCGCGGTTCGAAAAGATAAGTAGCTGATAACCTGCGACGGCTGCAGCGCGGAGAATTTCATCACGGACGGCGTCAACTGCAGTGTTTCGCGAAACATAGATCGCCAAGTTGGAAGCATCGGGGTCGGGAAGATAACGCAGCAGCGTGGAGCGGTCCATGAGGATGCTGCCGCGTTCGCTGCCATAATCGTAGAAAACGTCGGCAATTCGAAACAAGGGGCGCGCTGCACCGAGGGGAAGCGCGATCGTGTCGCCGGCGCGGAGATGATGTTTGTAGGTGAAAGATTCGCTAACCAGGATGGCATCGGTATCGCGAATGCCAGCGAGAATTTCTGCGGTGAGGCGGCCGGAGAAAAAATCGGATCGATCGTAGAGACGCATCGCGTTTAGATCAACCGAGGCCAGCGTGGCAGGCAAACCGCCATAGCTGATTTCGTAGGCGCGCAGGCGATCGGCTTCGGCGACGCCCGGAAGTTGGCGGACTTGCTCTCCGAACTTCGCAGAGAGCGTGGGATGGCGGTCGGGTGCTGCGCCGCTGGCGGGCTGAACATAGAGATCGGCTGGCAAACGGCCATTCATCCAAAGTACGACCGTGTCGCGAAAGCTTCCCACCATCAGGCCGACGGAGGTCATCATGGCGATAGCCGTGGAAAGCGCCCCGACGAGGACAGAGGTACGGCGAAGGGAAGCCGAGAGGCTTTGCGAAGCCAGCTGGGCTTCGACACCAAGAGGCCTGCGCAGCCCCCGCGCAGCAAGAACGAGGAGCGCATCGGCGACGGCGGGAATCGCAAGAGCGGAAGCGGCGACCAGGAGTAATGCCGCGATGTAACCGAGTACAGGTTTGCCGACGATGGGCGGAGCGCAAGCTGCGGCGATACCGGCGATGGCCAGAGCTAGAGCGAGCCAGAGGTCCCGCGATTTGTGCGTACGCGTTTCGTATTCACGGCGTCCCCTCGCCATCGCTTCGATCGGGGGAACAAGCGAAGCTTCTCGCGCTGGCGAAAGAGCGGAAAACACGGCGACGCCAATGCCGACGATAAGCCCGAGCACAACCGACGATGCGGTAAGCGCGATGGCGCCGGGACGGCTGCTGACGTAAAGAGCCTGAACCGTGGCGGACATTAACTTGACTGCGCCGACGGCCAGAATCCGGCCGAGAAGTAGACCGACTAAGGCTCCGGCGAGTCCGAAGAATGCCGCCTCGCCGAGAAACGCTGCCAGCACCGCGGCTCGACTGGCGCCGAGAGCACGAACGATGCCGATTTCGGGGCGACGACGGACGACAGAGACTGAAATAGTGTTGTAAATGAAAAATGCGCCGACGATCAGAGCAATGTAGCTGAGCAGGCGCAAATTCCAACGGAAAGCCGCAAGCATCTGACGATTTTCCTGGGTGCCCGTGCCCTGTGGGCGAACGTCAAGCCCAGGCGGCAATACCGAGCGAAGGCGCCGTTGCCATTCCTCGATGTCTGGGCTGCTTGGAACTTTCACGAAAATTCGGTCAACCTGTCCAAACCGATGCAAAGCTTGCTGAGCAGGGGCGATGTCCATAACCACAGCGGACTCGTTGCCGTTCGCATCGGGATAGACGCCGCGCACGGTGAAGGTTCGAATGCTGTCGTTGATGAGCAGCCACAGCGAGTCACCCGGCTTTTTGCCAAGGCTGGAACCGATCCAGACGCTGTCAGGCGCGCGGAGAGTTTGCAGTGCCTCTTCGAGGCTCCCCGATTCCTGCAAACGGAAACCTGGAAATGGCCGCTCATCTTCGGCGCCGCCCTGAGCGATGAAGTCCAGGCCTATCAAAGGAATCGTGCGATGGGTTTCGGGAATCACAGCAACATCTTCGAGGCGCGGCGAAATCCGGATCGTGTACGGCAATGAAGCAAGTCGGCCGACAGTCTGCTCCGGAATGCCGCCAGAAGCCACAATTTCCAGGTTGCTATCGCCAGAGAGCGTTTCGAGTGAAGCGTGGAACGAGCCGGTGGCCGCATCGCCGGCAAGCGCAATAGCTAGAACCACTGCAACGCCGAGCGCCACCGCGAGAATCGTCAGTGCAATGCGAACCGGCTCCTGAACCAATGGTCGGAGAATCAACCGATAGAAAACTAAAAGGCGAGACATATCAGCGCCGCGTAATCTCCTGAATTGTGCCATCGCGCAGGCGGACGAGAGTGTCTGCAAGGGCGGCAGCTTCGAGGCTGTGGGTGGCCATGATGGTAGCGGTGCTCATCTCGCGGGTGAGGCGCCGCAGAAGCTCGAGAATCACATTGCCGCTGATCGAATCGAGATTTCCCGTGGGTTCGTCCGCCAGGAGAATGGCCGGGGACTGTACGAGAGCGCGCGCAATGCCGACGCGTTGCATCTGTCCGCCGGAAAGTTGATGCGGGTAACGGTCACCGAGACCATTTAGTTCCACAGCGGCGATTTTTTCGCGTGCTGTTTCGCGGGCGTTTGGCTTCCCGGCGAGTTGCAAAGGCAGCTCGACATTCTCCAGCACCGTCAACGTGTGGAGCAGCTGAAAAGACTGAAAAATAAAACCGACTTTTTCGCGACGCAACGCGGTTAGAGCATTGTCATTCAGCGAGGTAGTGTCGACTCCCTCCAGTAGAACCTTTCCGGAAGTTGGAAGATCCATCGCGCCGGCTAGATTAAGCAAAGTGGATTTCCCGCAGCCGCTGCGACCCATGAGCGCAACAAATTCCCCGCGATCCACCTCCAAAGACACATCCTGAAGCGCGCGAACCGGCTGGCCGTCCGTGATGTAGTTCTTCGTGACGTTTTGGAGCGTAACAAGCGGCATCAACGACGATAGTCCATGCGATTCACAACATTATGCCAGCAGTTGTATTCCTGCTCGCGCTAGTTCGTGTTGCCCCGCAGGTCATTCCACCATTGAGACTGTCGCGGCCCTGTTATAGACTTCGCAACCGGAACAGCAGTTCAGGATTCCTCTCGATCCAGTCAAGCAAGGCTCTCGCGCCGCCGGGGAAGCACGAGAGGTTCGCGTTTCGCACAATTCAGCCAGAAATACTGTCGTCCGGCGAATGCCGCCCGGATACCAAGGAGGAAGGGATGCTGTTCGCCTCGCAGGCTGCGGTTGGACACCAGGCGGTTGCGACGCTCGATCTGGTGATCATCGGCATCTACTTCGCCGTTGTATTTGGCATCGGGCTGTACTTTGCCCGTAGAGAGCGCACTTCCGAAGAATACTTTCTCGCAGGACGCGACATTGGCTGGTTTTTCATCGGCGCGTCTCTCTTCGTTTCGAACATCTCCACCGAACATTTCATCGGCTTGTCTGGTAGCGGTGCCTCATCGGGGCTGGCCGTAGGCTCCTTCGAATGGTGGGCGTGCCTAATCCTGCTTCTCTTGGGCTGGGTGTTTGTGCCCTTTTATCTGCGTTCGAACGTCTTCACCATGCCGGAGTTTCTCGAGCGGCGCTTCAACCGCAATTGCGCGGTGTATCTCGCAGGGATTTCCATCATTGCGTACATCTTTACGAAAATCTCCGTGCAGCTATATGCCGCGAGCGTCGTGCTCGAGCGCGTGGCGGGCTGGAAACTCTGGGAGACCGCGGTGGTTTTGGTGATTGCTACCGGGATCTACACAGTGGCGGGCGGCCTGGCCGCGGTGATCTACACAGACACTGTGCAGACCCTCATTTTGATTACCGGTGCTGTGGCACTCACCATCATCGGCCTGCACCGCGTGGGTGGATTCGAGCATTTGCGCGCGATGGTCCCACCCGATTATTTCCATATGATCAAGCCTTCGTCGGATTCGGCATTTCCCTGGACGGGCATTTTTTTCGGCGCGCCGATTCTGGGCATTTGGTACTGGTGCACGGACCAGGTCATCGTTCAGCGCGTTCTCTCGGCTCGCGATGAGGGACACGCTAAGCTAGGCACAATCTTTGCCGGCTTCTTGAAGATTCTGCCGGTCTTCATGCTGGTGCTCCCGGGAATCATTGCTTTCGCGCTTTTTCCGGAACAAGTGAAAAAGCCGGACTTTGCGTATCCCACGCTCATCTTGAACTTGCTGCCCACTGGATTGGTCGGACTGGTGATGGCCGCATTGCTGGCAGCTGTGATGGGCGCGATGAGTTCGGTATTTAATTCGGCGTCCACACTAGTGACTCTGGATTTTTACAAAAAGATCCGGCCGCAATCCTCGGAGCGGCAACTGGTCACCTTCGGACGCATCGCCACTGGCGTTATGGTTTTGCTCGGCCTGCTGTGGGTGCCGTTTATCCATTACATTAGCAGCCAGCTCTACATCTATTTGCAGAGCGTGCAGGCATACATCAGCCCGCCAATTGCGGCGTGCTTCGTATTGGGGATTCTCTGGCCGCGGCTGAATGGTTCGGGCGCGATCACCTCGCTTTTGGCGGGCTTCGTCCTCGGTGCGACCCGCTTCATTCTGGAGCTGGCGGACCGCGCGGCAGGTGGTCGCTTCGAATCGCCTGTTGTGCGCTGGATTGTGGACATGAACTTCCTTCATTACGCGATCTTCATGTTCGTCGTCTGCTCGATCATTTTGGTTGGAGTCAGTCTGGCGACCCCGGCTCCTGAACGCCGCCAACTTGCGGGTCTCACGTTTGCCACTGTCGACGACAAGCTCGAAACGACCGTCGTTTCCACGCCCCAACGAAAACCGGCCCACGAAACGCCGATGGAACATCGCATCAACGTGGCGTTCAGCCTGTTGCTACTAGCTACCGTAATCGGCCTGTGGATTTACTTCCGCTAAGGCGATGTCTGGAGCGGCAGGCATGGCAAGCAACACTATTCAGACTCTGAAGCCGAACGTAAGCCAACAGGAGGCAATTCGTGCGTTCCGCTCACGCAGTTTGAGTGCAGCGTATTGGCGGCTGCGCAGCGGGCCTCTACAACGCATCGCGGACGTGTACGTACCGTTTTCGGTTTACCGCGTCCGCTACGAAATGAACGGCGCTGCGACCACGCGCATCTTTGCCATGGACGCAGTGCACGGCGCATTGGACCTTTATGAGTTTCCCCGTATTCCTGACGCGGAGCAGTTGATGCACGTGGAAACACGCAATCGATTGCATCCGCGCCTGGAGTCTGGCGTTGCCGAGGACCGCCTGCGGACAAAGGTCTTGCGCGTGCTCTTTCAGCAGGGATTTTTCAAGCTGCGCGCATTTCAACTTGAAATCGAACGCCTCCCGCTCGAAATTCATCTGCCTTATTGGCTGGCATTTTACGGCTACGGCCAAGCGGCGCGCCTGCGGGTGATGGATGCGGTTCGCCGGCGAATCGAGGGCGGCAAAGCTTCGGCGTTCTTTGAAGAGTGGCTCGCAGCATAGCTCCAACCCCGACGTACCTCTGACGCTGTTGCGAGCTGGACGGGAAGTCGCCTGCATCGAGGACAACATGCTACGAGGAGTGAGAGGACTCAGCGCGATTCTATTGCTCGCCGTATCGGCCCGGATGGCGGCCGGCGCTGGCTGGCAACACGTTGGGAAAGTGACGCAGGTCGCGAGGCTAGCGGACGGCGTGGAACTCACCGTCGGTGAAGCCAAGGTACGAGTCACCGCGTTTCGCGACGGAATTTTGCGCGTTCGGCTGGCTCCACAGGGAAATTTCGCAAAAGACTTCTCTTGGGCGCTGGTAGAGACTGCAGAACCACCGGGCATTCGTGTCGAGGATTCGCCCAACTCGGTGCGGCTGGTCGCGGGACGCGTCAGCGCCGTCATCAACAAGAACCCGCTCTTGATCTCGTTTGCGGATCCCTCCGGCAATATATTGCTGGCCGATGAGGCGCCGCTGCCGATGGGCTGGGATGGCTCGCGGGTACACGTTTGGAAGCGAATGCCCGCCGACGAAAGCTACTTCGGTCTCGGCGATAAGCCCGGGCCGCTCAACCGGCGCAACCACGCTTACACCATGTGGAACACGGATTTTTTTGGTTGGCAGGAATCGGACGACCCTCTGTACAAGACAATTCCCTTTTTCATCGGGCTGCAAAAAGGAACGGCGTACGGCGTATTTTTCGACAACACTTACTGGAGCAGCTTCGATTTCGGAAAGGAATCGCGGGACTATTTTTCGTTCGGTGCGGAGGGCGGCGAGCTCAACTATTACTTCATCGCCGGGCCCGAACCAAAGCGCGTTGTGCAGGAGTTTACAGCGCTCGTCGGACGAACTCCGCTGCCGCCGCTGTGGTCGCTGGGTTATCAGCAATGCCGCTACAGCTACTACCCGGAATCGCGCGCCCGCGAAATCGTTCAAACTCTGCGCGACAAAAAGATTCCCGCCGATGTCATCTATTTCGACATCGACTATCAGCAAGGCTACGCGCCGTTCACCATAAACCGCGAGTATTTCCCCCATTTCGAACAGATGATTCAGGATTTTCTTCGTGTCGGCATGCGGTCGGTGCTGATCACGGATCTGCACATCAAAAAGGATCCCGACCACGGCTACATGCCGTACGACTCCGGCATGAAGAACGATGTGTTTGTGAAAAATCCGGACGGTTCGGTGTTCGTTGGCCTGGTGTGGCCGGGGCCCAGCGTGTTTCCGGACTTCACCTTAACGCGCGTTCGCGATTGGTGGGGCGGGTTGTACAAGAATTTCGTGGACATGGGCGTGGCTGGCTTCTGGAATGATATGAATGAACCTTCCGTGTTCGAAACGCCCACCAAAACCATGCCCCTCGATGTGGTGCACCGGTTGGATGACGGCACGTCCCTCGATCACCGCGCTATTCACAACGTATACGGAATGCAGAACGTGCGTGCTACCCAAGCGGGCTTGCTGAAGCTGCGTTCAGACGAGCGTCCATTTGTTCTGACGCGCGCGTCCTATGCCGGAACGGAGCGCTACGCGGCCACCTGGACCGGCGATAACAGCGCGACTTGGAATCACATTGGGATGAGCGTGCCCCAGGTCGTTAACCTTGGGCTTTCTGGTTATGCCATGGTCGGCGTTGACGTAGGCGGGTTTGCCGGATCTCCGCCACCGGACTTGCTCACGCGCTGGTACGAATTGGGCGTCTTCTATCCGATTTATCGCGACCACGCCGCCAAAGGCACCGCCGACCACGAACCGTGGGCGAGCGGCCCGGAGCACGAGGCGATTCGGCGGCGATACATCGAGCTGCGCTACCGACTGCTGCCGTATATCTACACCGCAGTCGAAGAGACTTCACGGACAGGTTTGCCCTTCATGGAGCCCCTTTTCCTCGAATATCCGCAGGCCACCGAATATTACGGCGACGATCATTCGTTCCTATTTGGCCGCGACTTCTTTGTTGCCCCCGTCGTGACAGAAAAGTTGGACGCTCAGGAAATCCATCTTCCTCCCGGCGATTGGTATGATTTTTGGACGAGCGACAAGCATTCGGCGAGTGAAAAGATCGCCTTGCATCCAGCGCTCTCGGAAATGCCGGTGTATGTGCGGGCGGGAGCGATTGTGCCGATGGAGCCCGTGGTGCAAAGCACCAACGAAACGCCCAATGGCCCGCTGGAGCTACGCGTTTATCCTGGCGCGGATTGCGAGGGCTCGCTCTACGAAGATGATGGCCACAGCTTTGCCTATCGGAAGGGCGAGTTTCTCCGCATGAATTTCGCCTGCCAAGCGTCATCGGACGGGGTCAGCATTAGCAGCGTGGTGGAGCACGGCGCGTATCAGCCCTGGTGGTCCAGCGCGCGACTCTCTGTGTATGGAGCCGCATCCCGGCCAAAAGAAGTTCGCTGCAATGACCGGCCCCTGAGCGACTGGCAATACGATGCCCAGACACATGCCGTGACGTTTACTGTGCCGGAAGCGCGCAAGGCCTGGACGGTGCGCCTCGCCTTCTGAAATCTCAATCGAGCAGAAAAATAGAGAGCGATTGCGGTGGAAGGTTCAGCACCGCCTCTTTGTTTCCGATTTTCGCAGCAGCTGACCCGAAGAGTGAAGTCAGTCCTGCGCCGCCCTGCGCGGGCGTGTCGGCGAGAGGAATACTTAGATCCATGGAACGAGCCGAGTTGTTGAAGGCCACGAGAATCTCTTCGTCTTCGGATTCCCGTAAGAACACGTAACAATCGTCATTCGATGCGAGGTGCCATAGCCGGCCGCCTTGCAACGCACGATGTTCGCGCCGCAACTGCAACAGAGTCTGCACGTAGGTGAAGATCTCGGCTTGGTCTTTGGTTCGTCCTTCCTCGGTAAACGCGTTATTCGAATCACCCGGCCAGCCACCCGGAAAGTCGCGCCGATTGTCCGGATCATTACCGCCGGCCATGCCAATTTCATCGCCATAGTAAAGCTCTGGAATCCCGCGCAGGGTGAGTTCCAGACCGAACGCCAGTCTGAGCCTCGTAGGCGAGCTGCCTTCCGCACTTGCCAGTCGCTCCACATCATGATTGCCAAAGAACGTGACGAGCGAATCTGGATGCGGGTACAACGCATCCTGGCGCAGCACGTCCGCGATGCGGCCCGCAGGAGCTTGCCGCACCAGCACATCGCGTAAGGTGAAGAACAGCGGAAAATCAAAAACGGAAGAGACGCTGGAGTCCACACCATCAAAACGTTTCTGGCCGCCGACGAAGAACGACGTAACGGCCGGATCGCGATGAAACACCTCGCCGATTGTGGTCAGGAGCGGATACGCCTGATGAATGCTGCGGTGCCAACTGGCCCAAAACTTCCGCGGAACGTAGGGGACCGTATCGAGACGATAGCCGTCCAAGCCCGAAGTTTCCGCCCACCAGAGTGCGTTCTGCAAAAGGTAGTCGGCCACGACCGGATTCTCCGTGTTGAGATCCGGCAAAACGTTGACGAACCAGCCGTCTGTCAAAAAGTGAGAAATGCGTTGCGGGGCATGCGGGTCAGCGAGGGCGTCAAACGCTCCATTGTCTACGGGTTGGCCCGTGCTCCAGCCGTAAAAACTTTTCGGCAATTCACCGGAGGAATTCGCGTGCTGCCGGGCTGTTCCATGAAACCAGTCGCGCAATGGAGGACTTCCCACCCAGGGATGATTGGGGCCGACGTGATTGGCCACAAAATCGAACAGCACCTTCATCCTTTGCTGATGTGCTTCGCGCACCAGCGACCGGTACTCGTCGAGCGTTCCCAGGTGCGGGTCCACGGCGTACAAATCCACTGCGCCGTACCCCTGATAATCCTGCGCGGCTCCGTTCTTTACGACGGGCGTGAGTAAAACTGTAGTCACGCCCAAATCTTTCAAGTAAGGAAGATGCTCGCGAATGCCGCGCAAATCGCCTCCGTGATAGGCACGCGGTTTCGAACGATCGTGCATTCCGGGCGCTTCCGCGGGGTCATCATTCGAAGGATCTCCATTCGCAAAGCGGTCCGGCATGATCAGATAAATCACGTCCTCGTTGCCAACGCCCTGATTTCTTCCCAGTCTTTGTGTGCGAGCTGCCAGCGGCAATTCGACGGAAGCAGTTCCCGCAGGCGTCGTCAGCCGGCAGACCGCTGTTCCAGAGCGAGCGTCACCAGCGATTTTCAGCCAAACAAAAACGTAACGACCTGCTGCAGTGGACTCGGTGCGCTCCACGGTGACGCTGCGCAAATTGCACTCGGCGTGGGTTACGTCGAGGTTGCTGCCGGAGATCAGCAACATCACTTCGGGCGTGAAATTGATCCACCAGGAAGGCGGCTCGACCTTGGTTACTTCCGGGGCATTTGAATCGGTGCTTGGCGTTTGCGCGGGATCAGCCGCGCAAATGGCTGGACCGGAAAAAACAACAAAGACGGAGAGCAACGCCAAGAGAACGCTTTGGCTGTGTGGTCTGAATCGCGGAGAAAAGAGGGAGCGCGGCACGCGCAAAGCATAGAAAAAATGCGCCAGACTTGCCAGCAGATGCTGCGTGATAGGCCGTGAGGACCTAAGCTTCAAAAACAAGCTTGCCAAAAGCCTCGGGAACGTGAAAATTTGGAACCGCCGTTCCCGTTGGGTGCCAAGCCGAATAGAAGCGTGGCTCCGCAGGGCCTTCTACACGGTAGAAGTTCACGCGCCAAGCCTTTTCCGGTTCGAAATGCGCGGTCAGACTCCGCATCGGTACCGCCAGCTGTGCTTCCCAGCTGTGCGTTCGCTCTGCGATTTTTACGCGGCGCCGCAAGCCGCTCTCCAAAAAACGTTTACCCTTCGCCGTGATGTCCAAATCAATCCAGAAACCATTTGGGCTCACTTCAAATTCCTTATAGTGCCGCCCACTCAGTTCCGGCGGCTGCAAGAACACTTCGGCGACATCGCGATCCCAGAGTTGGTCTCTTCTGCCATCGGGCTCGGCGTCATCGAAAACGGTAATGCTGCGATAGCGCGCCACAAAGCTGAAAAACAAAGTGTCTGGGGACCACAGGATGCGCACTTCCGTCTCACGCTGTGCATCAACATTTTGGCCCTGCCAATCCCACCCAAAACAGATGGGTCGCGCCTGCTGCCAAGCCGCTTCCGGCGCCAAGCCCTCCGCGTCCAGCGCGCCACGGAAGCGCGCAGCGGTAGCGGTCCCCGTTTCCCGGTCTGACAGCACAGCATTCCTCGAACATCGCCGCGCCTGCGAACTCGCTGCGAATGTGAACCCAGAATACCCGCGCTGGGCGCGGTCGCCCGTAAACAAAACGCGCGGCGTGTGCTGAACGGCACAAATGCCATGCGTATATCGAAACGTCACAGTTAATCTCAGAGCCGACTCTTTGCGCACGCAACGGGTTGCCGAACCGTTTCGCTACATTTCCGCGTGCTAGCATCAAATCTATCGCTGCAACTGCGAAAACGGGCCGGTAAGCTCGGGATTCTCAGGAGAGACCCCATGATCGAGCCAGTAGACACAACAGACTATTCGTCGCGCCCGAGCAAACGCACGCCGGACCAGTTTCAACACGTGACGTTCCGCGTCAGCGGCAACGTCGCCCGCATGACGCTCAGCCGGCCGGAACACAATCTACTGAATGAGGCGATGTTGCGAGAAATTGCCGACGCCATCTCCTTTGCCGGCGATAGCCCGGACGTAAAGCTGATCGTTCTCGATTCCGCATGCAAGATATTCTGCGGCGGAATTGACATCGGTGAATACACATCGCAGCGCGTGTTCCAGATGCTCGACGCATTCCACTCAGCATTTTCGGGCATGTTGGAAGTGGGCAAGCCGGTAATTTGCGTGGTCAATGGTCCGGCGATTGGCGGCGGAGCGGAACTGGCCGCGTTCGGTGATCTGGTGATTGCGACACCGAAGGCGCGTTTTGCGCAGCCGGAGATCTCTATTGGAGTGTTTCCGCCGCTGGCATCAACGATTCTGCCGTTTCTCGTAGGCCCAAAGCGGGCTCTGGAAATTGTGCTTACCGGTGAAGCTATCAGCGCCGAACGCGCCTTGGAACTGGGGTTGGTAAACCGTCTCGTCCCCGAGGCCAATCTCCAGCAAGCCGTAAACGAACTCGCCGAACGCATCGCTTCTCATTCCGGGCCGGTGCTCACGATGGCGAAAAAGGCCATCCTTGGCGGTATGGGCTTGTCGCTGCGCGACGGCCTCAAACACTCGATGAACATTTTCTTGAACGAACTGTACCGTCTCGAAGATTCGCAGGAAGGATTGCGCGCGTTGGTGGAAAAGCGGAAACCGAACTGGAAGAACCGCTAGGCGCCGCGCGATTGACACTTTCGGCCGGGGCGTCATACACTGCTTTTTCAATTTGCAGGTATGGGAAGAGGGGAAGGCTGTGAGAATCAGCCGCGGTCCCGCCACTGTATTCGGCTGAAGTTGCCGTAAGCCAGGCTGCCCTCCCGTACCGCAGGGGCCATCGCTTCTCGCGAGAAGAAGCATGGCAGGAAGCCCCGAGTTGTCTCGCGGGGCTTTTTTGTTGCTCTAGGCTTTATTTCAAATGGGAGACGGCGAAGGCGGATCCATGCAGGCTCGCTTCACTTTCCGAATCGCACACGCAGCGCTCATCGCCGCCTTTAGCGCTGGCTTGTGCGGGTCGGCAATACGCGGACAAGCAGAAACGCCAGATGGCCACGCCGCGCTTCCCAAGGCCGCGTATAAAGAAGTCGTCGATGACTACGGACGCGCCGTTCGCATCCCGCAACCGGTGCAACGAATCGTCTCGCTTGCTCCCAGCTTGACAGAAACCATCTATGCGCTTGGTTTGCAGGATCGCCTCGTTGGGGACACGGATTATTGCGACTATCCTCCCGATGCGCAGAAGAAAACCAAAGTGGGCGGCACGATTAATCCGAACCTGGAACAAATCGTAGCGTTACGCCCGGATTTGGTCTTGGTTACGAAGAATCTGAATCATATCGAAACTGTCCAGGCACTCGAGAATTTGGGGCTCGCCTCCTATGCCACCGACACCCATACGGTCCATGACATCATCTCGTCTACAGAACGCCTTGCCGACGTTTTAGGCGCTTCGGAAGCGGGCTTGTCGCTCGGTGCCAGCCTGGAGCATCGTCTCGCCGACCTGCAACAGCGATTGAGTGGGATTCCGCCGCGGCGCGTTCTCTTTGTGGTGTGGTCGGACCCGCTCATTTCGGTCGGCAAAGATACGTTTATCGGCGATGCGCTGCGCTGGGCTGGGGCGAGCTCGATCGTGGAGTCCTCGCAGGACTGGCCGCAGATGAATCTCGAAGAAGTGGTGCGACTGCAGCCGGAGTTTCTCGTGTTTGCCGCGTCGCACGGCGACTCCGTGGAAGCGAGCTTCGATTCCGTTGCCGAGCGGCCTGGCTGGCGAGGTCTGGAAGCGGTACGCCAGCGTCATTTCGCGACGATAAGCGATGCCGTAAATCGTCCGGCACCGCGAATTGTCTCGGCGATCGAAGAACTCGCGCGGCAATTACACCCGGAGGCATTTGCCCCGCCGGCCGAGGATCCAATCGATCGAAAGTCACCGATTTCGCCTGCCCCTTCTACCCCTTCGCAGCCACACGGCGATACGAACGAATCGCGGGAGTTCTGCGTTTGCGCCCACTAACGCTCAGCCGTCTACTCGGCTACTGCGCGATGCTCGGCGCAGTGTTGTTCGTTGTTGTGGTCATCGCGCTGAAGATGGGCGCCGTGCCGGTTTCGCTTTACGGACTGGGCCACGACCTGATCCGCGTGGCGTTTCGGCAGAGCAGCCAGCTTTCCACGGAATATCGGCTGATTATTTTTGATATTCGCTTACCGCGAATTCTCCTGGCGATTTTCGTAGGCGCTTCGCTTTCGGTGGCTGGTTCGGGATTTCAAGCTCTGCTGCGCAATCCGCTCGCTGATCCTTACGTGCTTGGCGTGTCGAGCGGAGCTGCCGTGGGAGCGATCCTGGCGCTCATTCTGGAGGCCCACGTGGCCCTTTCACCGGCGATCGCGGTCGTATTCACCCCGCTCGGCGCATTTTTGGGTGCAGCACTGACCGTGTTCGCAGTCTATTTACTGGGCCGCAGGGAAGGGGAGATTGACACGCCCACGCTCCTTTTGGCGGGAGTCATTTCCGCTTCCTTTCTCTCAGCCATCATTATGTTTTTTATGTCCACGCTCACGGGCGGCAACTATCACGGCATGGCGTTCTGGATGATGGGGGATCTTTCTACGCCGATTCAACCGCTTCTTGGCTGGATTTTGCGCGTTGGGTTCTTTGTCGCCGCCGGCACAATCTACATGACCTCCACGGATCTCAACCTGCTGCTCGCCGGCGAGCAGGAAGCCATGCACTTGGGTGTGGATGTGCGCCGCGTGCGCGTGGTCGTCTATATCGCTGCCTCCCTGCTAACGGCGTTGGCTGTTTCCGTGAGCGGTGCCATCGCCTTCGTTGGCCTGCTGGTGCCGCACGCGATGCGGCTGCTATTCGGTTCAGATCACCGCGTTCTGCTGCCCACCGCGGCTCTCGGCGGTGCGATCGCGCTGGTCGTCGCGGATACGCTCGCGCGAACCGTAGTGTCTCCATCAGAGGTTCCCGTGGGTGCCATGACCGCATTGGCAGGTGCGCCTCTGTTTCTTTATTTGCTGCGCCGGAGAGCGCTGTGAGTAGCTCGGCGCGCCATTTCGCCGAAGCTCCGCAACTGAACGCCGATGTGCGCCTGAGTGTTGAGCAAGTCAGCTACGCGTATTCCGCGAATCCCACGCAGGCTCCGCTCTTTACCTTGGAAGCCACCAGCTTCCAGGCACGTCCTGGCGAACTCGTCGCCATTCTCGGACCCAACGCTTCCGGCAAATCCACCCTGCTGAAACTGGTGGCCGGAACGCTGGACCCGCTTTCCGGCCGCGTCTTGCTCAACGGATTCGCCACGCACACGCTGCCGCCGCGAACGCGCGGACAGCGCATTGCCATGGTGCAGCAGGAAAGCCCGCTGCTTTTTCCTTCGCGCGCCTGGGAATTTGTTCTGCAGGGCCGGCACGCGCACGGCCGCTCGCTGCGTTTCGAAAGTGCTGACGATGTGCTCATCGCCCGCAATGCATTAGCGCAAGTTGGTGCGGAGCATCTCAGCGATCGCTGGATGGATCAGATTTCCGGCGGCGAGAAACAGCGCGTGATCCTCGCGCGCGCTCTTGCGCAGCAGCCGCTGTTGCTGCTCCTCGACGAACCAACGCTGCACCTGGACATTGGCGCGCAAGTGGACCTGCTCGCAACGTTGCGCCGCCTCGCCGCCGCCAACCGCTACACCGTAGTGGTAGTAACTCATGACCTTAACCTGGCCGGGCAATATGCCGACCTGGTTGCGCTGTTTCAGAAAGGAAAATGCCTTCGCGTGGGAACACCGGCTGCAGTGTTCCACCGCGAATTGCTCGAACAGGTGTTTCAGACCTCGTTGACTGTGGAACTCGGCTCGTCCGGCCGTCCGCGCGTCAGCTTGCCGTCGGCACCATAAGAGCGGCCATGTCATAACCTGAACGCTGCGGCGCAAGCTGCGGCACCTGAGCCACTCACAGCGGGCCGTATGCGCCCCCCCCCACATTCACCGCGGACTTCGTGCACGGGAAGACGGTACGCCAACGCAGGAACTTCTGGTTGGCGCAAAAAGCCGTCGCCGCCGCGCGACTGTAAGGCGGATCAAGTCGTTGTTGAGGTCACTGTAGCGGTTTCGCTTCTGTTCGGACCGTAAAATCGCGGCCGAGTTTTTTGGGGCGCTGCTGCGGGAAGACTTCAACATCAGTTTCTCGGTCAATCGTTCGGGAAACAGTATCTCCGCCAAGCCAGGAGACCGGCGAAGCCCGCAAGCCTGACCGATTTGTCCAGCGCCAGGCCAACCTTCAACTCCCGCGCGAGAGGGAGCGGAGGAATACATGCGCACACGATCTCTCTTTTTGTTCTTCGCAGTATCCGCAGCAATTCTTAGCAGCACCTTTTTCGCAACAGCACAAACCAATTCAGCGGATGCTCATCTGACCGGCACACTGCTGGATTCCAGCGGCGCCGGCGTGCCGGGTGTGCACGTCACGGCTCAACTCGAAAGCCCTCCCGCCGCGCAACTTTGGAAGGCCACTTCGACCACCGACGGCCATTACAGCCTGTCAATTCCTCCCGGCCGCTACCACGTTGTGTTCGAACGCCTGTCATTTGCGGTACGCGATGTAATCGTGGAGCTTTCGCCCAACGAGCAGCGCGAGCTCAACTTGCATCTTGAGCTCCAGCCGCTCTCCTCGAACGTGGTGGTCACCGCACAGCCCGAGCCCGCGCTTACCGCACAGACCGCAGCTCCCGTATCGATCATTGATAAAGACGAGATCGAAGCCCGCCAATTCGTTGGCCTGGCTGACGCGCTTACCTTCTCCACCGGTGTTGCTATCGGCCGCACGGGTGCCGAAGGCGGCACTGCCTCCGTGTTTCTCAACGGCGGCAACTCCAATTTCACTAAAGTGCTGGTGGATGGCGCGCCTATCAATCCACCTGGTGCTGCCGTCGACTTCTCGAGCCTCACGCTCGACAACATCGACAAAGTGGAAATCGTCCGCGGCGCCGAGAGCGCCATTTACGGCACGGACGCCGTCTCCGGCGTGATTCAACTCTTTACCCATCGTGGCGAAACGCGTGTGCCTGAAATCACGGTTTTCTCGGAAGGCGGCAGCTTCGCTTCCGGTCGGGGCGGCGCGCAGGTTAGCGGCCTCCTCGATCACTTTGACTACTCCCTGGCGGCTTCCTATTTTCAGACTGACGGGCAAGGCCCCGACGACGATTTTCTCAATCGCACATTTTCAGGAAATTTCGGCTACACCTTCAACGACTCAAACCATGTCCGCTTGTCGCTTCGCGACGACAACAGCATCGCCGGCATCCCGGGCCAGACGCTCTTCGAACCGCCCAACCTGGATCAGCGCTATACGCAACATCTTTTCAGCTCCAGTGCCGTCTGGGACTTTGTCGCCGGGAAACACTGGCATCACCAAATCGCGGGCGCCGAATCCTACACGTTTCAAGCCAACGACAACCCCACGCAGAGTTTTTTTGCCACCGATCCCAATGCTTTCTGTCCGCAAACCAGCCCTACTGCCGTGCCCACCGCTGAGTTTTGCGATTTCACCGGCAATAGCCATTTTCAATACAATCGCGTGGGCGTTTCCGCACAATCCAGCTACTTGCTCTCCAATTTCGCTGCCACCGCCGGCTATCAATACGAGGTAGAGAATGCCTTCTTGACGTCCATCAACGTCCCGCACGCCCGCCGCAACAATCAAGCCGGCTATCTGGACTTCCGCTATCGGCCACACCCGCGCGCTTCCTTGAATTTTGGAGCCCGCGCCGAAGCCAACGGCTACTTTGGCACGCGCGTTGTCCCTCGCGCCGGCGCTTCGCTCGTCCTGTTTTATGGCAAAGGCTCGCGCGGCGACACTCTCCTTCGGATTTTCTTTGCCGAGGGCATCAAGGAACCACGTTTCGATCAAACCTTCGGCGACAATTTCGGCGATTTCGGCAATCCTCACCTTCGCCCGGAAGCCAGCAAAACGTGGAACGTCGGCTTGCAACAAAAGGTCTTTCACGACCGCATCGATCTGGGAGCCAACTATTTCTCCAGCTTTTTCTATGACATGGTTACTTTCGCTTTTTGCGATACGACCAACAATTTCTGCAAGGGAGTTCTGCCTTCACAAACTGTGCCGTTCGGCTATTTCTTTAATACCGATCGGGCTCGCGCTCGCGGCTTCAATTTCAACGGCCGCTCTCGCCTCACGAATTGGCTGAACCTTGCGGCGAATTACACCTATGACGATAGCCGCGTTCTTGTCGCTTCCGATCCGTTTGATCCCACCGAACTGCCGGGCAACCACTTGATCCGCCGTCCTGTCAATTCCGGCTCACTGAACCTGAATGCTGCGTTTCGTCGCCTTACCGTTACGTTAGGGGGCTACTTCACTGGCGTTCGAACTGACAGCGATTTTCTCGGCCTGGGCTTCACTCATGATCCGGGGTATGCGCGCTTCGATTTGTCCGGAAGCTACCGCTTCGGCCATGGCATCACGCTCTACGCTCGCATCACCAATCTCTTCGACAAACAATACCAGGACGCCCTCGGCTATCCCGCGCTCGGCCGTGACGCCAGAGTCGGCGTTCGCTACACCTTCGGCGGTCGCAATTAATCACGAACATGCCTGGACCTGAACCGATCCTGTTCTGTTGGTCTGGCGGTAAAGACTCTGCTATGGCCCTCCATACTCTTCAGCAGCAAAACCGCTACCGCGTCGCGGCTCTCCTCACCACGGTCACGGAAACCTACCACCGCATCAGCATGCACGGCGTCCGCTGCGAACTTCTTCAACGCCAGGCCCAATCGATCGGACTGCCGTTGCACGAAGTTCGCATTCCTCCGCAGTGCATCAATCCCATTTATGAATCGCGAATGGAAGAAGCGCTGCGCATCTACCTGAATCAGGGCGTTCGAAAGGTCGCTTTCGGCGATATCTTCCTGGAAGACCTGCGCGCGTACCGTGAGAATAATCTCGGGCGCGTCGGCATGATGGCGCTGTTCCCGATCTGGAAACGTGATACTCGCGAACTCGCGCGAGCCTTTCTTGCTGACGGTTTCCGCGCTTTCACTGCTTGCGTTGACCCACGCGTGCTTCCCGAATCTTTCGCTGGGCGTGAACTCAACGAATCCTTCTTCGCGGATCTCCCGTCCAACGCGGACCCGTGTGGCGAAAACGGCGAGTTTCACACTTTCGTCTGCGATGGCCCTATCTTTCGCCAGCCTATTCCCGTTCGCGCAGGAGAAGTCGTGCATCGCGACGGCTTTATTTTTTGCGATTTGCTTCTCTCGGAACAATTCTTAGCATCGGAGGCTCTACAAAAATGAAAAGTGATCAGGATTTGCAGCACGCCTTCTTCTATCGCACCATTCTCGCCCTGGCCATGATCGTCATCGCGGCGGCTCTGCGCATTGCGCCGCATCCCTGGAATTTCACTCCCATTGGGGCAATGGCTCTTTTTTCTGGCGCCATCCTGAAAGACCGCCGTCTTGCGTTTGCTTTTCCGCTGCTCGCGCTTTTCGTCGGTGACCTATTCGTAGGCTTTTATAACTACAAGCTTATGCTGGTCGTTTATCTCAGCTTTCTCGTCAGCGTTGCCATCGGCTTATGGCTGAGGAATCAGCGAACTCCCGGCCGCATCGCGTTGGCCACTTTGGCCGCGGCCACCCAATTTTTCTTGGTCACTAACTTCGCCGTCTGGGCCACCGGCCTTTCCTACGAGCACAATCTCACGGGCCTCGCTACGTGCTACATCGCCGGTCTGCCGTTCTTCTGGAACTCCTTGGCTGGCGATGCCCTCTACGCCGGACTGCTCTTCGGCGGCTTCGCGCTCGCTGAGCACTTCTTCCCAGTTCTCCGCCAGGACCACTCGACGCCGATGGTTCGCGTTTAGCGGCAACCTCCAGGCGAAATGTCGCTCCGCAACTGTTCTTCTGCGTTGCAACTTTCCCGCTTTCCCTGCAAAGCAGGTGCGGCGAAAACCCTTATCCCCGCAATGCTATAATTTCCGCTCCACCATGGCCGCCAAGTCCACACAAGAAGAGCCGGCTCTCGCACCGGAAATGCGAGCCAAATACGAAGCCGTCATCGGCCTCGAAGTCCATGTACAGCTACTCACGAATACGAAGATTTTCTGCGCCTGTTCCACACGATTCGGAGATCCGCCCAACACCAATGTCTGTCCGGTTTGCCTCGGCCTTCCCGGCACGCTTCCCGTTCTGAACAAACGTGTCGTCGAACTCGCGATGCGCGCCTCGCTGGCCCTCAACTGCACCGTTCACGAGCATTCCCGCTTTGCGCGCAAGAATTACTTCTATCCGGATCTGCCCAAGGGCTATCAGATTTCCCAATACGAGCTTCCCCTCGCCACCAACGGCTGGCTCGACATTGAAGTCAACGGCGCGAAAAAGCGCGTTGGCATCACACGTCTCCATCTCGAGGAGGACGCCGCCAAAAACCTGCACGAAGGCTTTTCCGAATCAGCAACCAAGGCCTATGTGGACTACAACCGCTGCGGCACGCCGCTCAGCGAAATCGTTTCCGAGCCGGACATCCGTACCTCCGAAGAAGCTCACGCTTATCTGACGGCGTTGCGGCAGATCATGCTCTACACGGGCGTCAGCGACGTGAACATGGAAGAGGGGTCGCTGCGCTGCGACGCCAACGTGAGCGTTCGTCCACGTGGCTCTGACAAATTTGGCACGAAGGTCGAAGTCAAAAATCTGAATTCGTTTCGCTTTCTCCAGAAAGCTCTCGAATTCGAAATTGAGCGCCACATCAACGTGCTCGAATCCGGCGGTCGCCTCGTCCAGGAAACGCGCCTCTGGCACCAGAACGAAAACTGCACCGTCGCAATGCGTAGTAAGGAAAAAGCGCACGACTACCGCTATTTTCCCGAGCCCGACTTGCTGCCGGTGCACGTCAGTTCCGCGTGGCGCGACGAAGTTCTTGGCAGTCTCCCGGAACTCCCGGAAGCCAAGCGCTCTCGCTTTGTTGCCACCTACGGTGTCACCCTTTACGACACTGGCGTACTTACCGCCTCTCAGGCTCTGGCCGATTATTTTGAGTCTGCCGTCAAATCGGGCGCGCCTGCCAAAGCTGCAGCCAACTGGATTCAAACCGAACTGCTTCGGCGTCTCAACGATTCCGGAAAAGAGATCACGGCCAGCCCGATTTCTCCTGCTGCTCTGGCCGAGCTGCTCAAGCTTATCGAGTCCGGTAAGCTGACCGCTGCGGTGGCCAAAAAAGTCTTTGCCACCATGTTCGATACGGGACGCTCACCCGCTGATATCGTCGCGGCCGAAAACCTCGGCGCGCAAGTCGATGACTCTGCGATCGAAGCTGCTGCGCGCGACGTGATCTCCAAAAATCCCGATAACGTCGCGAAGTTCAAATCCGGCAACGAGGGCGTCTTCAAGTTTTTTGTCGGCCAGGTCATGCGCGCCACGAAGGGCCAAGCCAACCCGCAAACCGTTAATGAAATCGTGCGCAGACTGCTGTCCTGACCGCGTGCTGAGGCTCAGGTCCGGTGCAGTGGTCGATCCTCAACTTTTCTCGAGGCTGGTTATGTTCTAATTGAAGCTACCGCTCTCTCGAGGTGCATATGCTCAAGCCTGGCGACAAAGCCCCAGCTTTTACGCTGAAAGACGACTCCGGAGCCGATGTGTCCCTCTCCGACTTTCGCGGCAAACACGTGATCCTATTTTTCTATCCCAAAGCCAACACTCCCGGTTGAACCACCGAAGCGTCCGAGTTTCGTGACGCAAAGAAGCACTTCGACAAGCTGAACACGGTGATCCTCGGTTTGAGCAGTGATTCCGTCAAAGCGCAGGCCAGTTTCAAATCCAAACACAAACTCAACTTCGATTTGCTTAGCGACCCGGACCTGAAAACGATCGAAACCTATGGCTCGCGGCGCATGAAGAAATTCCTCGGCAAATCGTTCCTGGGCATCATTCGCAGCAGCTTTCTGATCGATCCCGAAGGCAAAATCCAAAAAGTCTGGGATCCTGCCAGCGCCAAAGGGCACGCCGCCGAAGTACTCGCCGAACTCCAAAAAAAATAGCGCCCGAACTGGAGCGCTGGATTTCCGCGTTTTAGGGGCTGCTAACTGCTATCCCTTTCAATTCACAACTGCACCAACAACTCGTTTCCCGCCACCTCTACGAAGAGATTATCGATCAGCCGCGTCTTGCCAACCCACGCTGCCACCACGGCATAGCAACCCTTCCCCACGCGCACTACAGGCTCAAACGTCTCCGCACTCACAATTTCCGCATAGTCCATCCGCGCGAGCGGCTCACTGGCGAAAACCTTCGCCATTACGCCTTGTAATTGCAGCGCATCTCGCACACCCGTGTCCAATTCTGCTTTCACCGTTATCAGGGCGCGGTACAACACGGTTGCCGCCTTTCGCTCGGCTGGAGTCAAGTAGGCATTCCGCGACGAAAGCGCCAGTCCATCGGCCTCTCGCACAATCGGGCACACCACGACTTCTACGTCCGAATTCAGATCCTTCGCCATGGAAGATATAATCCGCACCTGCTGCGCGTCCTTGCGTCCAAAATAGGCAAAGCGCGGTGCGACAATTTCGAACAATTTCAGCACCACGGTAGTCACGCCGCGAAAATGGCCCGGACGCGTCTTCCCTTCGAGCCGCTCGCTGATCTCTTCGACTGTCACATACGTTCGAAAGCCATCCGGGTAAATTTCTTCCGCGGCCGGCGCGAACACCACATCCACTCCGATCGCTTTCAACAGCTCCGCATCTTTTTCCAAATCGCGCGGGTATTTTGCGAAATCTTCTTTCGGGCCAAATTGTTTAGGATTTACGAAGATCGAGACGGCCAAGCGCGAACACTCGGCTTTAGCGCGCTTCACCAAGGCCGCATGCCCCTCGTGCAGAGCACCCATCGTGGGCACGAGACCCAATACGTGGCCCTCTGCGCGCACGCCTCGCGCCCACTGCTTCATCCACTCAATTGTGCGTATGATTTCCACTGATGAGTGCAGAGGGCGCCTCGATGTCAGCGCCTCTGCTGTTCAGGCACTCGCTGCGACGGCCCGTTCACGGTAAAAGTGCATCAAGTCGGTCAAAACCGGCTGCGCTCTATGCTGCCGCAAGAGTGTGGTCACCTGACCGCGATGATAGGTCCCGTGATTCACCACATGCTGCATCGACTGCCACAACGGATTGCGATATACGCCGAACTTCAGCGTCTTGTACTCCATCTCGCGATGCAAATCTTCCTGCTTCAGAGCGGCAACAAATGCCAGCAGCCGCTTTTCCTGCTCCGCCCACTTAATCCGCAAACTCGCGACATCGGTGCACTCCGAGTTTTCCGGGAGAGACGCCGGCGAACGGCCTTGGAATCGCTCCAGCCAGACCCACTCTGCGCCGCAAATATGCGCCAGCGTATCGCGCACGGACCCGAAGCTCGACCCCATCGGCTTTACAAACTGTTCACTGCTCAGCCCGGCCGCCGCATCCAGCGCGCGATGATTCGCCCATGCATTGTAGTCATACAGGGTCCGCATTTCTTCCGGCGTCATCGTTCCTCCTGTCCCTCACGACTCGCGCCCACTCTTCGGAGCCTGCCTTACCAGTCCCCGTCTTTATTTACGGTCTCTTCTTTTTCTTCCTTGGCCATCTGCGCCGCGTGGTACGACTCTCCATCAGAGGGAAATGTCCCGCCGCGCACATCCTCGCAATATTCCCGAGCCGCCTTGGCAATCACTTCGCTCACATTCGCGTACCGCCGCGCAAACTTCGGCGTCTTTCCAAACGTCAGCCCGACGAGGTCGTGAAACACGAGGATCTGTCCGTCGCAGTCAGGTCCAGCTCCAATTCCGATGGTAGGAATGCGCAGGTCCCGAGTGATCTGCGCCGCAAGTTCGCGCGGCATCGCCTCGAGCACCACGGCAAATGCTCCCGCGGCTTCCACAGCGCGCGCATCGCGCATTACCTGCTCCGCCGCGTCGACTGTTTTCCCCTGCACCCGAAAACCGCCCAGTGCATTTACGGACTGCGGCGTCAGGCCGACATGGCCCATCACCGGAATCTCCGCTTCGGTGAGGCGCGCGATCAACTCCAGCCGCCGCTCACCGCCTTCCACCTTCACTGCCTCGGCGCCCGCTTCTTTTACAAATCGCACCGCGTTCTTTACCGCCTCCGCTGTGTCGCCGTGATAGCTACCGTAGGGCATATCAGCCACGACGAGCGCTCTTTTTACGCCGCGCTTGACCGCCCGCGTCAACAGCAGCATTTCTTCGATCGTGACTGGCAGCGTGCTTTCATAGCCGAGCATTACCATGCTCAGCGAATCGCCCACCAGCAACACATCCACGCCCGCTTCATCCAGCAGCCGCGCGGTCGGATAGTCGTACGCCGTCAGGCACACGATCTTCTTGGCGTCAGAGTCTGACGTTAGGCCCGCATCGGACGCAAACTCGCCCGCCAACCCGCGACCAAATGGAGTCCGTGAAGTGTTTTTGGAATCTGCAGTGCCGAGCTTCCGCTGCAGCAATTCGGGCACGGTCACTTTCCCGTTACCCGCGCGTGGTACTACGCTCATGTGTGCCTCCGGTGCCGTTCCCTTACCTCGGGATACAGCCCTATCGTCACATCCCGAAAGCTTAGCAAATCTCTAGGCTGAGAATCCATAGCCGAATGCGCTCGCGCTCCCACGCCGTGCGGCGTGACTTCCAGCGTGGCGCGACCCGTTGTAAGCTTTATGCGCCGCCCTTCCATTCCCATTCCAGAGCGCCTCACAAATTACGAAGCCGCCAACCTGCGGCTCTGTGTGACCGCAGGGTGACGGCTCCGTTGGGGTGTAGAATGCGCCCGCCCCACTCGAGGCGGGTTACTGCAAACTTAGAAGCTGAACCGCGCGCCGAGCGTGATGATACGTCCTGCAAATGCTTGCGTGGCTTGACCGAAGTTCGCGTTAGCAATGTTGTTGGAGATGCTGCCCGGGTTGAAGTTCAGGTTGTTGAATAGGTTGTAGGCATCCATCCGGAACTCGAACTTGGCGTTCTCACCGAGAACGGGCATTTTGGGGAGACCAAATGCCTTCGCCAGGGTCAAGTCCACGTCCCGGTAGCCTGGTCCGTTGAGCGAATTGCGGGCCACGCCTGGAGCCTGCGGTAGAGCGTTTCCGAAGGTGGTGCCGCCAAATGCCGTGTAGGTCGGGACCGAAAAATACGCCGCTCCGCCGTTCGGATAATTTGCTCCAGTCTTGAAAGCATCATTGCTGGTGCTGTTGCCGGCGCCACCGAGGTACGCACCGGGGAACAGTGTGGTGTAGCCGCAAGTTCCGCAATACAGGCTGCCGCCAACAACGTTGACGACCGGGCTCCATCCGAAGCCGGAGTGAATGTTGAAAATGCCGCTGATGGTCCAGCCGCCGGCGATTTTCTCGACCCACGCGTTGCTGCCGTGGAAGAAGACAGGCTGCCACGAGCCATAGACCTTGAGCGCGTTCTGCACGTTATAGTCGCAGCGGCCATAATCCAGACTCGGGTTGTAGGGATAAGGCTGTTCGAAGTATGGTCCGGAACTGGTGTCCATGCATTTGGACCAGGAATACTGGGCATCCGCCATGAACTGGCGCGAGAACCGATGGTTCAACTCCGCGAGCATGGCGTTGTAGTTGCCCCAGCCGTTGACGCCCCAGTAGTCGCCGCCACCAATCTGCGGGTTGAGAGTGAGGCCTAAAGCAGCAGGCACAGCGTTCGGATTCGAGTGGAAGAAGATGTTGCGAGACAGGCTTCCTTGATACCCGATAGTCGCAACGGTCTCGAAGCCCAAATCGTATTGAACCTCGGCGGAGTAGTGATGCACGCGCATCGTGGGCAGAGTGTTGGGGAAGATGCCGACCCCTAGTCCGACGCCGCCTACCGGTAAGCCATTCGATCCGAAGGTCAGGACGGTATTCGGGTTGGCGGGATAACCAGTAAGGTTATGAGTCCCGGACGAAACAGCATAGATGATGCCGGGATTCGGCGAGGTTGGTGTGGACATGGTTAACGACGGGAAGACCACCAAGCCGGGATTGTTGCCGACGTTGGCCGAGATAGCGATCTCTTCCTGGTTGTAGTTCAAGCCGTAGCCGCCGCGGATCACCAACCGGCCGTTGAACTCGTGGCCAAGTAACCGGTCCGGACTCCATGCCAGTCCGATTTGCGGGCCGATGTTGTCCTTTTGCGCGTTCCAGGAGTTGCCACGGTGCACTACCAGTCCGGTCAAATAATTGGGCCCGACGCCGGGCGTCGCTACGAACATATTGCCTTCCTTCGAGGAAAGCGGACCAAAGTAGTTGTAGCGCAGTCCGAGGTTCAAGGTGAGGTTACGGCGAAGTTTAAAGTCGTCCTGCACAAACAGGCCCCAGATGTCTTGACGATCATCCTGGCGTAGCGTGGTCGGGGACCCGGTATTCGGATCGAAGCCGCCGCCTTCGGTATGCGGGGCATCATTGAGAAAATCCCATACGTTAAAGAAGCTGTAGTTGGGGACGCCGCAACCGGCGCAATCGTTCAAGTAGAAGAGCCGCGTGACTTCACCGCCGAACTTGATGGTGTGCCGCCCCATCACCTTGGTGGCCACGTCCTTATAGCTGTAAGTCCATTGGTCGAGGATGCTGCCGACACTCGGTCCGAAGGAGCTGAGGGTAATGCTGCCAATCTGGCCGATGTTGTCGCTGGGTAGCCCAACGGGCGACTGCGGATTTGAGTTCACTTCGTTCCAGCGCCAACCTGCGGCGTTGGTGCGAAACTCGTTGACCCAGGTCGAGGAGAAGGTGTGATCCCAGATGGCCGAGAATGCTTCGTTGATCTGTGAGTGATGGAAGAAATTGTACTCGCGGGCTGGTCCATTCAAAAACGAAGAAGATTGCGGGACGTAATAGATCGTAAAACCAAGGCGATCGTTGTTCGTGAAGTTGTAGTCCAGGCGTCCGTTGTATTGATTCTTGGAGAAGTTGCTAGTACTCACGGTCTCGTAGTTGGCGATGTCCGCGGTCGTGCCGAGTCCATTGCCTACGCCGGGCTGGTTCGGGCTCTGCCAACCCAAGTCTTGCGAGCCAAGAGCCGATGTGAGGGGGGTTCCGATGTTCAGACCGCCCGTAACTTCCGCGCAATTGGCTGGATTGCCGGGAGTAGCATGCGCGGCGTCGATCAAGCCCGCATTCGCGCAGGTGGCGTTGTTGTTTTGCACGATGTTTGGAGCGTTGCCGGCAAAGCCGAGATATTTCGACGCGATGCTTCCGGAGGGCGCCAAGCCATCAAAGGCCGCCGTGTCGTACCAGCCGTTCGAGAAGTTTTTCACTGCAGCCGGGCTGCGGACCGTCTCCCAGGCGAAGAACACAAAGAGTTTGTTCTTCAGGATGGGGCCGCCGCCGCTAGCGCCGAACTGATCGAAGAAATTGGGATCGCGCAACACGGCGTTGCCTTGGCCGTTGAACGACTGGAAGGCGTTCAGGCCGGGGCGGTGTGCAGTGAAAAAAGCGCTGCCATGATACTCGTTGGTGCCGCTCTTCGAGATGACTTGCACCTGCGCGCCGCTGAAGCGCCCGTTTTCGGCGTCGTACCCGTTCGAGAGGATCTTCACGCTGTCGATGGAGTCTTCGGTGGGAGTGATGATGGTGGTGCCGCCCCAGACCGCGCTGGTCGTGCTGATGCCGTCAATCGTGTAGCTGTTGTTTTCATACTGCTGGCCAGCGGACAGAGCCTGCGGACCGTTTTCCGTCTGGAAGATTCCCTGGTTGCCGCCGGTGCCACCGGGGCCTTGCGTACCGGGCAACTGCGCGCCACCGTTGACGGCCTGCGCGCCATCACCGAACATGCCCGGCGCCAGCTGAACCAATTGGAAAACGTCGCGGCCGAACGAGGGCAGATGTTGAATCTGATTGTCAGTCACCGTGCCGCTCAGAGACGCGGTCTGCGTATCGATAAGCGGCGTGGAGTTGCCGCTCACGACCACATTTTCTGAGACTGCCCCCACGTCCAGTTGAACGTTTAGTGCGTTCGACTGTTCGGCGATCACGCCGACGTTTTCGAGGACTTTTTTCTTGAAGCCCTCCTTTTCCACCGTAATCGAGAAGCGGTTCGGCGGAAGGGCGCTAAAGTTGTAGATACCTGCGTCGTTGGTTGTAGCGACCTGAATTTGGTTCGTATCGAGATTCTTGAGCGTCACTGTGGCGCCGGAGACTACGGCACCTGAAGGATCGGTGACGACGCCCTGAATCGAGGCCCGATATTGCGCGTGAGCCAAACCAACCACTAAAGTCAGAGCTGCAAACAGCAGTGCAAAACGAAAGGAATACTTCGAAGTGGTCATTGATGAGTCCTCCCCGCACAGCCACCCAAATTGCCGAATTGCTCTGCACCCCGAACTAAATCGGTTAACTAAGTTGGTTGCTAGCATAAACCCCGGATTTTTGGATGTCAACGATTCTGATTCTGGATACTCGACCTCGCAACGTTGTTACAATCCCACTCCGTTTGGTTCTCTTCACCGGCAATGCCCCCCGATCGGCCTATCTCGGATACACTCGGCGATGGTGGCGGCAACTGGCGTTGCCCGGAGCAACTGTGAAAACTGACTCAACACTCTGCACCAATCTGGAACATCCAAGGGCATGGTCACACGGCAACTGGTTTTCCCATTGGCGGAGACCTGTTGCACTCCGTGCTCCATTCAGCAAATTGCTCTGTCTCCTTCTCGTCCTACGTCTTGCTGGCGTGTTGGGTATTGCGGTCCTGTTCGGTCTTTGCTCGGCAGCCTTGGCCGACTCGGCGTATCACCAGCATGTCGTGTTTGACAACAGCCTGCCCGCAACGAGCTACTTCTATAGTTCCGGACACGTTTCGGCTCCCAGCAAGCTGACGCTGGAGAATGGCCGGGTTCCGGTGGAGGCGAATACCTTTTTCACGCCGCCCAACTCGTTGCGGCTTGAGTGGCTTTCCAGTCCGAACGGCGATTGGGAAGCGACGATTCGCATTGTGGACTTTCGCAACCGGCGCCCCAATTTTCTTGGCGACACGCTTTTTTTCTGGCTCTATTCGACGGAGGCCATTTCCGCCACGGATTTGCCGCTGCTGTGGATCGCCGACTTGCAGGAAGATTTCTCACACTCGTTGAAGCTCGGCGACTTTGTCGCCAGCATCCCGGCCAAAAAATGGACCGAGGTGAAAATTCCACTGAGCCGGTTCCGCACGTACTCGGTCCATGAACTCGATCCGCATCAACTGCGCAGTATTACGTTCAGCCAGAGCGTGACCGACGGATATCCACATACGCTTCTGGTAGACGAAATCCGAATCGACGAGGCGTCCCCGCAAACTCCGCGCGCAGCCCTGCCTTCGCCCACGCACGTCGTAGCCAAGGGCTATGACCGGCACATTGATATTTCCTGGGACGGCGTCGCGAGGAGAGCGCTCCAGCGCTACGTCATCTATCGGTCGCTCGAGGGCAAGAATTTCCAGCCGATCGGCGTTCAAGAGCCCGGCATTAACCGCTACGCTGATTTTCTCGGCAAGCCGGGACAGAGAGCGTTCTACAAAGTGGCTGCTTCGGATCGCTGGTATCGCGAATCGCCACCCTCGCCGGCCGTGAGCGCTGCCACGCATGAGCTCAGCGACGAAGAATTGCTGACCATGGTGCAGGAGGCCAATTTCCACTACTACTGGGAAGGCGCGCATCCCGATTCGGGCACCGCGAAAGAAAATATTCCTGGCGACGACCGCATCGTGGCCACCGGCGCGAGCGGCTTCGGCATCATGGCGCTGCTCGCAGGGATGGAGCGCGGGTTCATTACCCGCGAACAAGGAATGCGGCGGTTCGAGAAAATCGTTTCCTTCCTCGAACGAGCACCGCGCTATCACGGCGTTTGGTCGCATTTTATGGATGGCTCGACCGCAAAGACCATTCCCCTCTTCGGCGTGTACGACGATGGCGGCGATCTTGTGGAAACGGCGTTTCTCGTTGAAGGCTTGCTTGCGGCTCGCCAATATTTCCGCGGCACGAACCAGGCCGAGCAAAATCTGCACTTGCGCCTCACCCGCCTGTGGGAAGCCGTCGAGTGGGACTGGTATCGCCGCGAACCGGACACGGGCGCGTTGTTCTGGCACTGGTCTGCAAATTGGGGCAGCCACATCAATCACCGGCTGACCGGCTGGAACGAAACGATGATTGTCTATCTGCTGGCAATCGCTTCGCCAACGCATGCCGTACCCGCTGAGCTCTACTATTCGGGCTGGGCCGGACAGTCGGATGTAGCTGTAAAATATCGCGAGGCCTGGAGCCGCACGACCGAAGGCGATCACTACTTCAACGGAAACACGTACTTCGGCATCAGGCTCGATGTGGGCGAAGGCCGCGGCGGCCCGTTATTCTTTACGCACTACTCCTTCCTCGGTTTTGATCCGCATGCGCTGACGGACCGTTATACAAACTATTTCGAGAACAACCGCAACATCGCCCGCATCAACTTGGCCTACGCAACGGAAAATCCGGGCCACCACAAAGGATATGGCCCCGACGCCTGGGGTCTCACCGCCAGCGACGGGCCGCGCACGTACGTCGCGCAGGCTCCGGACGAACGGGACGATTCCGGGAACATTACGCCGACGGGAGCCCTAGCGTCTTTTCCTTACACGCCCGAAGCATCGATGGCTGCGCTAAAACACTACTACCGCGACCTGGGCGCACAGCTCTGGGGAGTGTACGGCTTTCGCGACGCGTACAATCCGGAGGCCGATTGGACTTCACCCATCTTTATGGGTCTGAATCAAGCACCAATCACGGCGATGATCGAAAACTATCGTACGGGATTGATCTGGAAGCTGTTCATGGCTAACCCGGAAATAGAGCAGATGCTGGAACGCATCAAAGCCGCAGCGCCGCAAGAATGACTGCAGAGAATACGGACTACAGCGAACGGAGCCACGCTTGTAGTCGGCGCGCTTCGATGTCAATGAACGCGGGATCGTGAAACGTGTGCGCGAGCACGGAAACGCCTTGGGTTGCCGACAGCAAATGAACGGCGAGGCTGCGCGATTCTTCTCCGCGGCCTAACGCCTGGAATTGCGTCTCCATCCAGTCCAACGCTGCGTCGAAGAGCACGCGCGAATGTTTGGCCGCGGGTGTGCCCAGTTTCTGAAGTTCGGTGCAGAGTGTGCCGACCGGGCAACCGTGGCGCGCCAGTTCTTCGCGTTTCTTGATTTTCACCTGCACGAAGGCGCAGAGCCGCTCGCGGGGATCGGCGTATGCCTGGTCAAATTGCTCCAGCAGTAGACGAAAACGCGCGCTGCGAAGGTCAATGATCGCTTCTCCGATCGCGTCTTTGCTTTTGAAGTAGTAGTAGACGTTGCCGAGGGGTACGCGGGCTTCCTCCGCGATGTCGGCAAGGGCGGCCTGGCCGAAGCCATAGTGGTAAGTCGTCGTTTCGGCGGCGTGAAGGAGGCGCTCGCGGGAATCCGCTTTCGTTTTGGACATTCGGCCGTCCTATAGTCAGTTGACTGACTGGCCAGAATATGCTGCAATGAAACGCCTGTCAACGGGAATGCGGGCGCAGCGCGAAAACAAGATGCCGAACAGCAGATTTCTAGAGGGCACAACGATTGGGGAAATTGGCATGAATAGCGACAGCAAATCGAGAAATCGGCAGACCGAGTGCATTTTTTACGGTTTAAGCGGACGTTCCCTGCGGCGGTTGTCGATAGCAGCGCTGGCAATCATCGCTGCACTCGCTCCGCTGCGTCGTTCCGACGCGCAGAATCCGACGGCTGGCCACACCGAGCAAAAGTGGGTCGGCACCTGGGCGACAGCGCCGCAGGCGGCCACCCCGGCGCGCGTGCCGAGTTTTCACAACCAAACGCTGCGCCTGATCGTGCACACCAGCGTAAGCGGCAAGAAGGTACGCGTCCGTCTCTCTAACACCTTTGGAGACCAGCCGGTGCTCATCGGTGCCGCACATATCGCGCGCCGGGCCAGCGAGGCGAACGTGGACGCGAGCTCCGACCGCAAGGTCACATTCGAAGGCCGGGAATCCAAGACGATACCCCCAGGCGGGTTGGTCGTAAGCGATGCAGTCGATCTGGATGTGCCTGCGCTGTCCGACCTGGCGATCAGCCTCTTTCTCCCGGAGGCTACGTCGGCCAAAACGGTACACATTCTGGCGAAGCAAACGAGCTATATGTCCGCGGAGAATTCCGGTGACGTTACCGCCGCGGCTGAGTTTCCAACGCCTACGAAAATCGATACCTGGCCATTTTTAACCGGCGTGGATGTGGCCGCTTCGGCACATCGAGGCGCCATTGTGGCCTTTGGTTCGTCGACGACAGACGGCGACGGTTCGACCGACGACGAGAACCACCGCTGGCCGGATGTTCTGGCGGAGCGGCTGCAGAAAAGCGGCGGCGCCAACGCGGACCTTGGCGTGCTCAATGAAGGCATCATCGGCAACCGGTTGTTGAGCGACAGTCATAGCCCGGGGCAAGCGGGCGGGCCGTTTGGTGCGACGCTGGAGAGATACGGAGACGCGCTCGGGCAGGCGGGTCTGGCGCGGTATCAGCGCGATGTGCTGGATCAGGCAGGCGCAAGGTACGTCGTTCTGGTCTTAGGCATCAACGACATCCTCTTTCCCGGACAATTCATTCCCGCTAGCGAAAGCGTGACTGCGCAGAACCTCATTGATGGCAATCGGAAGTTGCTGACCCGGGCACACGAAAAAGGCATCCGCGTGATTGAGACCACCATCCCGCCGTTTGAAGACGCGACGTTCCAGAATCCCGTGATTAAGTTTTCGACCCCGGAAAAGGAAAAGGTGCGCCAGCAGGTGAACGCCTGGATTCGCAGCAGCCGGGAGTTTGACGGTGTGATTGACTTTGATGAAGTGTTGCGGGATCCCAGCCATCCGGCGCGCCTGCTGCCAAAATACGACGCTGGCGATCATCTGCACGCCAACGATGCCGGTTACATTGCTTCGGCCAATGCAATTCGGCTGGCTTTATTCCGCGAACACTGAGAGCGCGTTGCGATTGCCATTTTATAAAGTATTCGAGCGAAAATCCGCGCTACAGCGAAACCCCTATTGACCGAATAATGCCGACCCTTTATCACAGTACGCCTCAGCTCGCTGTATTTAACCTCAGAGGTGCTCCCCATGAATCCGCAAGTCCTTCCCGACGCCGCACAAATGAACCCCGGGCAAGTTTTGCCGATTTTGCAGCGCCAGGTACGGGCACTGCTGGTTTCCGCGCGCCTGGAGGTACGCAAGCCGTTGCTCCAGGTTCTGGAAGGCTTCTCGACCGATGTGGTTTGCTGCTCAACGCTGGAGCAAGCGGAGGAAGTGCTTTCCTGCCAGTCGTTCGAGGCCGTTTTCTGTGATGAGCATCTGCCCGACGGCGAATACGCCGATCTGCTTCATCCTCATCGTTTCGAGCGGAGGATTCCGCGCGTGATCGTCGTAACTCGTGTTGGTGAGTGGGAGCTTTATTTGGAAGCGCTGCGCAAGGGCGCATTTGACGTGGTTCGCGCTCCCTGGCATTCCACGGATATAGAAATGACCGTGATCCGAGCGCTGCGCGAAGAAGAAGCTCTTGCGCACACGGCGTGATGGCCATCGGATAGGACTAGTCCGTGCCGCACATTCGCCCTCTTCCCTTTCCTGGAGGGCGGCTGCATTTTTGACAGTCTGATTGTGCAGCCAACGGGCATAGCCACTTATTCCGACAGCAACGAAGCAAATCAGGTACCTACGGTATGGCTCGTCCCGTCTAAGCGGAGCAAAACTCAGAACGAGGCAGCCCTGATGTTCGCAGAGAAAAATGCGGAGAAAATCCGCGAACGTGCCTACCAGCTTTTCCTGGAGCGAAAAGACGAAGGGCCGGGAGACGCGGTCTCCGACTGGTTGAAGGCCGAACGGCAAGTCCAGTCTGAAGAAGCAGACCTCCGGCATCGTGGGCCTGCTCGGCTAGGTTTGCATCACCAACATCGTCACACGCTCACGGACAAGTCTGGCTGCGACGTCGAAAATCCAACCTGAGAAAGAGTCAGCGCAAAACGTAAGTGGCGGGAGTAGCTCGCTCCGACGCGGTGCGTATGAACTCGAAATAGTTTCGGCTGTTACAAGCATTTACAAACGCAAGTGTGCAATTCTCCGGGCATTAGTACAGGGGATTTGCAACCAACTTCAAGTTGATGAGGGATGGGTAAGGTCTTCACTCGTGGAGAAAATAGAGGCTACCAGTCAATTCAACCGTGATGAGAGGGCGGACACCAATGAAATCGTCAAAGCGAATTTTTCGGATCGGTAGCCCGGTCGTGGCGCTCGTGTTTGCAGCAGGCCTGACGGCTTTCGCGCAGAGCAACTCCAGTGATCGGCAATTTGCAAAGGAGGCCGCGTCAGGTGGCCAGGCGGAGGTGAAGCTCGGCCAACTGGCGCAGAGCAATGGACCGAAGCAGTGAAATCCTTCGGGCAGAAAATGGTCACGGATCACAGCAAAGCCGGTGAGGAATTGAAACGCGTAACAGAAAAGGACAACATGCAGGCGGAGGACACGCTGTCTGCTAAGGACCAGGCGACTTACGACCGGCTGGCCAAGTTGCGCGGCGCCGAGTTTGATCGGGCCTACGCGCGCACGATGGTGCAGGATCACCAACAGGACATCGCGGAGTTCCAGAAGGAAGCTTCGCAAGGGCAAGATCAAGGGCTGAAGCAGTTTGCGCAGAGCAACCTGCCGACTTTGCGCGAACACCTCAAGATGGCGCAGGCGATGAATCAGTCGGTCTCGAAATCCTAGCTGTTCAGCAACGGAACGTAACCCGTGTGCTTCGTAATCGCGAGTCGGTGCTTAGCTGGCTCGCGATTTTTTTTATTCTTGAATTTAGGCGGATAATAAAAGCGTGAAACGATCGGGCACCGCGGATCTACCGCTCCACGGTGGGCGTGTGCCTGCCTGGCTCGCCGCGCGAATGACCGAGCTGGGCGAGGCCATCGCCGAGCACGTGGTTCTTTCCTACGGCACTTCAGGTTTTCTCTCTCGTCTCAGCGACCCATTCTGGTTCCAAGCCTTGGGCTGTGTGATGGGCATGGACTGGCACTCCTCCGGAATCACGACATCGGTGATGGGCGCTCTGAAGCGCGGCCTGAACACCCGCTTCGCCGATTTGGGAATTATGGTCTGCGGAGGACGCGGCCGCCATTCCCGTCAGACGCCAGAAGAGCTTGTCGAGTTCGGCGAACAAACAGGCACCGATGGCGCCCATCTGGCGCGCACCAGCCGGCTGGCGGCTCGCGTTGACAACAATGCAATCGCCGATGGCTTTCAGTTGTATTTGCATTCGTTCGTGATCGCTCGCAACGGAGAATGGGCGATTGTGCAGCAAGGGATGAATCCGCATTCGAATCTTGCGCGGCGCTATCACTGGCATTCCCCCGCGGTTCGTGATTTTACCTGTGAACCGCACGCCGCGATCATCGGGCAAAACCAGGGCACGATTTTGAATTTGGTGGATGCGCGCGCAACGCATGCACAACAAGCCATGCTCGATATTACGGGCCAGGCCGTGGACCGCTCGCTGGCCCAGATTCAAAAACTAACGATGCCGGCTCACCATGATGTGCGTGCCGAAGATGTGGACCTGAAACGTTTGGGAGCGGTTCTGGCGGTGGCTCACGAGCAGGAGCTCCGCGACTTTGCTTCGCTTCTCCTCGTTGAAGGACTAGGCCCGCGGACCTTGCAATCGCTCGCCTTGGTGGCTGAAGTTATTCACGGCGCGCCGAGCCGCTTCTCCGATCCCGCCCGTTTTTCCTTTGCGCATGGCGGAAAGGATGGGCATCCGTTTCCGGTTCCGTTCAAAACCTATGATGAGACCCTTGCCGTGTTGCGGCGCTCCTTGCAGGCAGCGCGATTGGGAGCGGGTGACAAAGTGGAAGCGCTTCGGCGCTTGGACCGGTTGACCCGAGCGGTAGAAGACCAGCGCGATCCCTTCGCCGACTTTGACGCTGCTCTAGCCCATGAGCGCGCCATTTCCTCTTCGATCGGAGGGCGAACAGTCTTTGATGACCGGCGCAGTTCCGGCAAAATGGGCGGCGCGCGCAAAAGCAGCGGATCCTGTCAGCTTGCGCTGTTCGCGAAGTGATTTGATTCCTCACCCCAAACGCCCGGAATCCCAACCCAACTCGGGATAGCCCGCAATTCGGTGGGCGTCGCTGCGGGTCCTGTTTTTGTCGTGCGCCACTCGCCAGCGAGGCCCTACTCGGTTCGAATCCTTTGGATGTCTGTTGTAAAGTGAGCGCGGGCATGTAGAGAACAGAACCACATCGAATTGCCGCTTGGGATGAATTCAGGAAAAGCCGAAGCGAAACGCTGTGCTGCGAGGAAACGTGGTTGAGGCCAAAGTCGAATATCAGGGGCGGCTGGAAAAGTTCCTCAAGATAGCCGAGAACAAAGACCGCCAGCACTTGCGCGTGGGCTACGCCAAGTTGCTGGTGCTTGGTGGTGGACTACTCGTGCTCTGGGGCATCTTCGCTCGGCACTGGATCACAGCATGGTGGCTGATTGCGCCCGTCGTGGCTTACGGCCTCTTCGCTACTTTGCACGGGCAGATTCTCACTGCCAAAATCCGAGCTATTACGGCGGCAAACTTCTACCGCCGGGGCATCGCGCGCATTGAAGACCGCTGGGTGGGAAGCGGTTCAACCGGAGAGCGCTTTCGCAATTCGAATCATGTCTACGCAGACGATCTGGATCTCTTCGGGCGTGGTTGTCTCTTCGAACTGCTTTCTACGGCAAGGTTGCCGATGGGCGAAAGCCAGCTGGCCAGTTGGTTGTGTGAAGGTTCGGGGCTGCCGGAAATTCTGGAGCGGCAAGACTTGGTGCGGGAACTCCGTGAGAAAGTCGATCTCCGCGAAGACGTAGCCGTTATGGGCGAAGAGTTAGGCGCACGACTGAATGCCGAAAGATTGATGGAATGGGCGGAGCGGGATTCCGTGCTGCCGGCTCGGACGTGGCGCTGGATTGTGGCTCTGCTGGCCCTCGCGGCAGGCGTCGCCGGGGTCTACTACCTCTCGACGGCGGCGCTGTGGCCGCTGCTCTGCATTTTTGTCGTAGAGGCAGCGATTCTCGCCTGGCTCCGTCGAAAAGCGCACTCGGTTATGGAAGGCGTGGACTGCAATGCCGAAGGCTTGGTTTTGTTCGCCGCTATCCTGGAACGGCTGGAGCGGGAATCGTTCGAAGCCCCCCGGCTGCGGCAGTTCGCCGAAGAACTGAAACGAGAAAACGCCGCCGCGGCCCAAGCGCTCCGGCAATTTGCGAGAATCGTTTACTGGATCGATGCCGGCGACGGCGTGCTGGCGAAAATGGCGGAGCTGCCGTTCCTTTATAGCGTGCAAGTGGCGATGGCCGCGGAAGCGTGGCGCCGACGCTGCGGCGCAAAGCTCCGGCGATGGGCGGAGATTGCGGGTGAAGTCGAAGCTCTACTTTCTTTGGCGGGCTATTCTTATGAACACGCCGAAGATCCATTTCCAGAGTTTGTCGCTGCGGAAAACGGCGTCGGGTTCTTTGCGGGCGATGCGCTAGGACACCCCTTGATTGCGCAAGCCGTCTGCGTGCGCAACAATGTGCGGCTTGATCCGCAAACACGCGTCCTGCTGGTGAGCGGCTCCAACATGTCCGGCAAGAGCACGTTCCTGCGTGTCGCGGGGATCAATACAGTGCTGGCCATGGCCGGCGCGCCTATTCGGGGCGCGCGCTTGCGCTTGACACCGCTCAAGGTCGGTACGCGCATTCGCAGCACCGATTCTCTGCAAGAGGGCCGTTCGAGTTTCTTTACGGAGATTCTGCATATTCGCAAAGTTTTCGAGTACGCCAACGAGAATCCTCCGCTGCTGTTTCTGTTTGATGAGCTGCTGGAGGGCACGAATTCGAAGGATCGTCGAATCGGTGCCGAAGGACTGATCAAGGGGCTGCTTAAACGCAACGCTATCGGCATTGTTACCACGCATGATTTGGCGCTGACGGAAATATCTTCCGCCGTTGGCGATGTGCTTAAGAACATGCATTTTGAGGATCAAGTAGCGGATGGAAAGATGCGGTTCGATTACCGGCTGCGCGAAGGCGTGGTAGAAAAAAGCAATGCGCTGGAGTTGATGCGCTTGATCGGCCTGGAAACCTGACGAACAGTCCGTCGCGCAAGACAGGGT
>Ga0335079_10000285_pt1 | contig 59088 bp, 44 predicted proteins | sample Lox_Sample_33_FD_206719 | JGI IMG/M metagenome (GOLD analysis project Ga0335079, IMG submission 206719) | Soil microbial communities from Loxahatchee National Wildlife Refuge, Florida, United States - Lox_Sample_3.3 | ecosystem: Environmental > Terrestrial > Soil > Wetlands | place: USA...
ATGCGACGGTGACCATCGAGAACATCAATCGTCATCTCGAAGAGGGCGCGGCGGTCGAGCCGGCGATCCTCAAGGGCTCGGAGCAGATCCTGGTACCGGCGTTCGTCTCGACGCTCTCGATCTGCATTGCCTTCGTGCCGATGTTCCTGCTGACGGGCGTCGCGCGCTATCTGTTCGTGCCGATGGCCGAGGCAGTCGTGTTCGCGATGCTGACCTCTTACGTGCTGTCGCGCACGCTCGTGCCGACGCTTGCCAAGTACTGGCTGCGGACGGCGGAGGAGGAACGCGCGGCCCGGACTCGCCCCAATACCCTGCAGCGCTTTCAGCAGCGCTTCGAGGCGCGCTTCGAGGCCGTGCGCGAGCGCTATCACGGCGCGCTCGCCGCCGCCCTGCGTCATCCGCAGCCGTTCATCACCACTTTCCTCGCGGTGATCTTCGCATCCATGCTGCTGGTCCCCCTCCTCGGCCGGAATTTCTTTCCCGAGGTCGACTCCGGCCAGATCAAGCTGCACGTGCGCGGACCGACCGGCCTGCGCGTCGAGGATGCGGCCATTCTGGTCGATCGCGTCGAGGCCGCCGTGCGCAACGTCATTCCCGCGCACGAGCTCGCCAGCGTGGTCGACAACATCGGGCTGCCGGTCTCCAGCATCAACCTCACCTACGGCAACTCCGGCACGATCGGCGCCGGCGATGCGGATATCCTGATCTCGCTCTCACCGCGTCATTCGGCGACCGCGAAGTACATCCGCACGCTGCGCGAGCAGCTGCCGCGCGAGTTTCCGGGCTCGACGTTCGCCTTCCTGCCCGCGGACATCGTCAGCCAGATCCTGAATTTCGGCATTCCTGCGCCGATCGACGTGCAGGTCCTGGGGCCCAGTGCGGAGAACCGCAACGTCGCCGATCGGCTGCTCGACTCGTTGCGCCACGTGCCGGGGCTGGTGGACCTTCGCATCCAGCAGGTCTTCAATCTCCCCGAGCTGCACGTGGAGGCGGATCGCAGCCGCGCGCTGCAGTTCGGCGTGAGTCAGCACGACATCGCGACCAATCTGCTGCTCACGCTGTCGGGCAGCGGCACGATCGCGCCCACGTTCTGGCTCAATACGCAGACCGGCGTGGAGTACCCGATCGTCGCCCAGGCTCCGCAGTACCGCATGACCTCGCTCCAGGACCTGCAGAACGTGCCGGTGAGCAGCGGTGCGCAGGCGCAGATCCTGGGAGGCGTCGCCAGTGTCACGCGTACCTTCAGCTCCGGCATCGTCTCCCATTACGACGCGCAGCCCATGATCGACATCTTCGGTGCGGCGCAAGGCCGCGATCTGGGTGCGATCTCGCGCGACATCAATAAGGAGATCGCGGCCCTGAACGGCAAGCTGCCGCGTGGCACGCACATCGTGGTGCGCGGCCAGGTGCAGACCATGACGGCGTCCTACACCGGCCTTGCGATCGGACTCGCCGGTGCAATCGTGCTCGTGTACCTCCTGATCGTGATCAATTTCCAGTCCTGGCTCGATCCCTTCATCATTATCTGCGCCCTGCCGGCAGCGATCGCCGGCATCACCTGGATGCTGCTGACGACCGGCACCACACTCAGCGTGCCCGCCCTCACCGGCGCCATCATGTGCATGGGAGTTGCGACCGCGAACAGCGTGCTGGTCGTGAGCTTCGCCCGCGGCCGGCTGGATGAAGGTGCCTCGCCCCTGCATGCCGCACTCGATGCGGGCTTCGTGCGTTTCCGGCCGGTGCTGATGACGGCGCTGGCGATGATGATCGGCATGCTGCCGATGGCGCTCGGCATGGGTGAGGGCGGCGAGCAGAACGCCCCGCTCGGCCGCGCCGTGATCGGCGGGCTCGCATTCGCAACGCTGGCGACGCTGCTGCTCGTTCCAGTCGTATTCGCCGTTCTGCACGGCGCGCGCCAATCCGGCGCCCTGCGCAGCGCAGCTGCGGAAGTGTGAACATGGACCAACAAGTCGAAGTTTCCAAACCGATGAGCCCGGCGACCGTCCGCCATCTGCGGCGGGCGGGCATGATCGTCGGGGCAATCGCGCTGGTGATCGTTGTCACCTCAGTCGTCAGCTCGCATTTCGCGACGGCGAAATTGCAGGAGGCGGCGGACCAGGCGGCCGTGATTACCGTGGGAACGACCAGGCCGCAACCGCTCGCGGCGGATGGCGAGCTGATCCTGCCCGGCAATGTCGTTGCGAATTACGAGGCGCCGATCTACGCGCGCACCAGCGGCTACCTCAAGCGCTGGGTAGCGGACATCGGCACGCGGGTGAAGGCGGGGCAGCTCCTGGCCGAGATCGATGCCCCCGACCTCGATCAGCAACTGCGCCAGGCGGAGGCGGACCTTGCGACCGCGCAGGCGAACGAGAAGATCGCGCAGATCACCTCCGATCGCTACAAGGACCTGCGCACGACGGATTCGGTGTCGAAGCAGGATGCGGATGAGAAGCTGAGCCTCGCCGCCGCGGGCGACGCGCAGCTGCAGTCAGCACGCGCCAACGCTCAGCGTCTGCGCGAGCTCATCGGGTTCAAGCGCATCGTCGCCCCCTTCGACGGTGTCGTCACCGCGCGCAACACGGACATCGGCCAGCTGATCAACGCCGGCAGCGGCACGGGACCGGAACTGTTTCGCGTGGCCGATACGCGCCGGCTGCGACTCTATGTGCGCGTGCCGCAGGGCTTCGCGCCGCTGATGAAGCCGGGTGTCCACGCTCAGGTGAGCTTTGCCGATCATCCCGAGGGTGCCGTGGGCGCAACGCTCGAGCGCACGGCGGATGCGCTCGATGAGGCCTCGCGCACCTTGCTCACGCAACTCATCATCGAGAACGCGGACGGCCGCTACCTGCCCGGTGCCTATGTCGAGGTGCGTTTCGTGTTACCGCCCGATGCCGCCGCTGTATCGCTGAAGCTGCCCGCCAATGTGCTGCTGTTCCGCGGCGATGGACTGCACGTGGCGACGGTGGATGCGAAGTCCCACGTTGCGATGAAGGCAGTGACGCTCGGCCGCGACTACGGCTCGGACATCGAGATCACGAGCGGCCTCAGTGCAAGCGATGCGGTGATCTTGAGTCCACCGGATTCGCTCATCGATGGCGCCCCGGTGCGGATCGCGCAGGCGAAACAGAAATGAGCGACGCTCCGGTCAAGCGCACGTGCATGCGGGATCAGATCCGCGATCGCCTGATCGCGCGGATCCTCGATGGCACCTACCCGGCGGGGACGCAGCTGAAGGAACTCACCCTCGCCCGCGAATTCAACGTCAGCCAGGCGCCCATCCGTGAGGCGCTGCGCGAACTCGAGGGCTCAGGGCTGGTCCGCAGCGAGCGCTACCGCGGCACGCGTGTCCTCGGCGCGGACCCCGGCGAGATGCGCGAGTCCTACGAGCTGCGCACCATGCTGGAGGTGCGCTCGGTCGAGCTGGCGGTGCCCTGCAGCCCCGAGATCATGGCGGATCTGTCGCGCTGTGTGGCGACCATGAGCTCGGCGGCGAATGCGGAGGATTCGGAGCGCTATATTGATGCCGCGCTGCAGTTCCATCGCGGTCTGGTACGCGCCAGCGGCAATCGCACCTTCCTCAATGTCTGGGATTCGCTGCACTGGGATGTGCGGGGGCGGGTCGCGCTGCGGCGCATTGCCGAGCAGGGCCGCGGCCTGCGTCCCTTCGTGCGGCTGCACCGCACGCTGCTATCGCGCCTGCGCGCGCGCAAGGCCCGCGAAGCGGCGGCGAGCGCACGCGCCATCCTCGAGCGCGTGTCGGCGGTATTCTCGCCGGAGTGACGGCGCGCCGACCGGTTCAGCTTTTCGCGGGATGCGCCTCGACCGCACCGCAATCCAGCGCCAGCTTCAGAAGCTCGATATCGCTCGAGATGCCGAGCTTCTGGCGAATGATGGAGTGATTGTTCGCCACCGTCTTCACCGACACTTTCAGCAGCGAGGCAATGTCCTCGTGACTCGCTCCGCTCGCGATCAGCCGGAACACATCGAACTCGCGCGATGACAGGCCGAGCATCGGCTCGCCCTGACCGGGGGCGCTCTCGCGCGCCAGCTTCGCCTCGATGTCCGGGCTCATCATGTGGCCGCCGCTCATCACCGCACGCACGGCCTGCACGACGACCTGGGGATCGCTGCTCTTGGTCACGTAGCCGCTCGCCCCGGCTCGCATGGCCTGAATCGCGAACGCCGGATGATCGTGCATGCTGAACACCAGCACGGGCAGCAGCGGCCAGCGCAGCTTCAGGCGTCGCAGCAGCGACAGTCCGCCCTGGCCGGGCATCGACAGATCGAGCACGACCAGATCGGGTGTGCCGGCCTGCAGCAGGGCATAGGCCTCCTCCGCCGAAGAGGCTTCGCCGACCACTGCGTAACCCGGCTCGAGCTCGAGGAAGCGGCGATACCCCGCGCGCACGACGGCGTGATCATCGACGAGCAGGATGCGGATCGTGGGGGATTCAGCCATGGGCGGTCACCACATTGCGTGTCACCAGGGGCATCCAGGCGGTGAGGGCGAAGCCGCCGCTCGCGGATGCGCCGAGCGTGAGTTCACCGCCGCGCGCCTGGACACGCTCGCGCATGCCGAGGAGTCCGGTGCCGGATCCGGCGGTGTGCGCAGCGTCGTTCACTTCTGCAGGCGGTGCGCCCTCCTCGGCCATCTGCACCGTCACACGGGGTGCCTGTCCCGCCGGTGCGGGATTCTCCGCCGTCACCCGGATCGAGAGCGAGCGTGCCGCCGAGTGGCGCACCGCGTTCGTCAGACACTCCTGCACCAGCCGGTAGATCGCGATGTTGAGATCCGGCGTCAGGTCATCGATGGGCCCGACGAGCGAGAGCGCGCAGTGCAGCCGGCTTCCCGGCCGCGCCTGCCAGCTGCTCACCAGCTCTCCCAGGCTCGCGCGCAATCCGACGCTCTCCAGTGCATAGGGACGCAGACGCGCCAGCATGCCGCGAATGAGTGCCATGATCTCGGTGCTGAGCTTCTCGATCCCGCGTGCGCAGGTTTCCACGTGCGGTGCCCGGCCCGCCGACTCGCGCGCGATGTAGGCCGCATCGACCTTGATCGCTGTGAGGCTCTGGCCGAGCTCATCGTGCAGCTCACGAGCCAGGCGACGGCGCTCCTCTTCCTCGACCTCGATCAGCCGCAGCGCAAGCTCGCGCCGCTCCATCGAGGCCCGCTGCATGACCGCCGCGCAGTGATTGAACTGACGCGAAATCTCATCGAGGTCCAGGACCGGCAAGCGTGGCAGACGGGTCCCCAGGTCGCCCGCCTCGAGGTGCCGCAGCGCGCTCAGGATCGAGCCCACCGGCTTAAGCCCCCGTCGTACAGTCGCATAGGTCGCCACCGACATGGCGAGGATGGTGAGCACCAGCAGCACCAGGTCCCGGGCCGCGCGCTGCTCGATCTCGGCCAGCTCCGAGAGCGGATAAGAGGTGATCTTCAGAGTGCCGGCCTCTGCGCCGTGATAGGTCAGCGGAAAGTCGAGTACGGCGCGCACTCCGTTCGGCGCCAGCGAGCGCGTGAGCCAGCCGCCCACGGCCAGATCGGTCGGAGAGCTCGCCAGCTCGTGTCCGGCAGGATCCCGCAGCGTCACGGTCACGTGACGCAGTGTGGTCGCGAGCGCGACTTTATCGGCTGCCGCCGAGCGTGCCGCAGCGCTGTCTGCAGCATTCTCGGCGCTGCGCTGCGCATCGAGCAGCAGGCGCGCGAGCTCCAGCGAGCCTCCGGTTTCGCGGGAGATCTCGGCGCGCGCCGACACCAGAGGCGCGAGCACGCTCACTGCGAGAGCGATGAGCGTCACCACCGCTATGCCGATCAGCAGCCGTGTATGCAGATACATGATGGAACCTCGGCCCGGGCCGGCCAGAGGCCATCTTAAAGGCTCGGACTATTTCCCGCCGTAGCGGCGCTGCAGCCAGTGATCGAGCGACACTCGACCCGCGCCCGCGATCGCAAGCCACAGAAACAGCGCGAGGTATTCGGTCTCGTCAAACCCCAGCAGCGCTTCGAGCGAATCGACCTCGCCCCACTTCGCGGCGCGGATCGCAACGATCATGGTGATGCCCAGGGCGCCCGCTGAAATCCGCGTGAGCAGGCCGGCCAGCAGGAGGATGCCGCCAAAGAATTCGACGCCGGCGACGAAGGGTGTCAGCACGTGCGGCAACGGGATGCCCCAGCTCACGAAGTTCTCGGTGATCTGCGGCAAGTTCTGCAGCTTGCCCCAGCCGCTCCACAGGAACACCCAGCCCACCACGATGCGCGCGAACAGCGGCGCGAGCCAGGTGAGGTGCCGAGCGACGCTCTCGGGCCAATCGAGGAGCCAACCGACCAGTGCTTTCACGCGACTTTCCTCTGACGACTTCCCCAAGGGACCGGGTACGCGTGCACATTATTGCGCGGCCGTACCCGCCTACCAGCGTCGTCTGCTCAGTACCCAGTTGCGCCAGGTACGCACGCGGCGCTCGCGACGCGATCCGGGAGGCGCGTGCAGCGCGCGCTGACGCTGCCTGGCACGCGCGCCGGTGAACTGCTCCCAGCCCTTGTTGTGAATGTACTTCTGCGCGTAACCGCCGCTCAAAATCTCGAACGCGCGCTTCGCCTGGCCGCGAAGATCGATGGCACCCGCGGCGTTGTGGTGGCCGAACCAGGCCGGTGTGACGAAATCCGATACCAGCGTGCCGTCGATTGGATAGCCGTACTGATCGTCTTCCACCGGATCGCAGATCTCTCCGGCCCAGAAGGCATCGTTGTCGTCCTGGTAGGCGCTGTTCAACCAGGGATCAACCGCCATCTCGCAGATCTCGTGGCTGGCACCCACACTCAGGCTCGAGTTGTCCGCGCGGATGGTATCGACGAAGATCTTCGAGATCGGCAAACCCTCGTTGGTGAGGTCGTGGTAGGCGAGAGCGTCGGCCTGATCAGTGTCGTTCAGGAACACGACCCACCAGGTGCCGTGTGCAGGCGGCGTGCCCCTGGGCGTGAAGGTAAACTGTGCCGAGCCCACTCCCCAGACAGCGTTCAGATCCTTGTTCCATTGTGTGGAAAGCGGGGACATGAGTTTGTGTACATCCGCATCGCTCATGCTTTTCGACTCATTGATGAAGGCAACCTGAATCATCTGCAGCTCCTCGGATAATCCTTGCGCAACCTGTCCTATCTGTTCTTCGCCATCCTGATCGTGTTCGTGGGAGCGCGGCTGGATGCCCGCTACGCGCCCATCGCTGCCGACGAGATCGTCACGACCGCGCGCGTCGTCGATGTTCTCGGCGGCTCTTCTGCGGGCCGACTCCCGCTGCCCGTGTGTGAGTACGCCGACGAGCACGGCAACCTGCATCACCTCATCACCACGGACCCACCGCGTTTCCCGCGCCTCGCGCGCGGCGATTCTGTGCCCGTTGCCTATTCTCGCGCCCAGCCCGAGCGCGCGCGTATCGCTACGTTCTGGCGCAGCCATGGGCGCGCGCTGATCGCGACCGTGCTGGCGCTCCTCATCGTCGTCACCCTGTGGCTGCGCTCGCTGCTGGCTGCCAGGCGCCGTGCCGGTCTCGAATCCGGGTCGGTGAAGTGAACGTCCCTCCGGTAGATCACTGGTCCTCGCCAGGGCGCTATCTCACGTGGATCGCGCTGCTGCCGGTACTGTCCCTGGCCATTCTGGGTGTCTGGAGTGCGCTGCACTTCGGTGACCTGCCCGCACGGATCACTGTGCACTGGAACCTGAACGGCCCGGATGGCTGGGTCAGAACCTCGCCGCGCACGATTGCGGCATTCGTGGGCGGCTTTGCGGCGATCTGTCTGGTGCTTGCCGCCCTCGCGTGGGTCCTGTGCGTACCGCGGCTGGTAGTGTCCGGTGGAACGGGTGAGGACGAGCGGCAATTCCGGCGCCGCACCGCGGGGCTGCTGCTCATTTGCGCCTACTTCATCGCCTGCGTTCCCTGGTTCAGTCTGCTCGAGGCGCCCGCCGCTGTGCTGCGAATCTGGGGCCTGTGTCTCGTGATCGCGATCATTGGCGGCGTGATCGGCCTGATGGTCGCGGCCCAGCGCGCACAGCGGAGCTTTCGGGCGGCGCAAGCCTCCCAGCCGCAGACGCAGCGTGAGCGCTGGAAGTGGGGAGTGTTTTACTTCGACCGGACCGATCCCGCCGTCCTCGTGCCGAAGCGCTTCGGCGTCGGCTACACGTTCAATTTCGGCAATGGCTGGGCGTGGGTGCTGCTGGCCGCAATCCTCGTGCTGCCAGGGGCGCTGTTTCTGCTGCTAATGCGGTGAGCGCAGGATGCGCGCGGGCAGCATGATGATGGCGCGCAGCAGTTCGAACACGCCCTCCACGGCAATGCCAAGCAGGCGAAATGGCAGTGCGATCAGCCAGATCAGCGGCCATAAAAGCAGCGCGATGAGCGCGAGGGGCCAGCACAGGATGAACAGGATGAGCCACAACAAAAGCTTGATCATCGCTCAACGCTAACCCGGAGGACCGCGTGTTACAACTTCGACCCAATTGCGAATGCTGCGATCGGGACTTGCCGCCGGACTCTCGCGAGGCACGCATCTGCTCCTTCGAATGCACGTTCTGCGTGAGCTGTGCCGAGGGCGTGCTGCGGGGGCGCTGTCCCAATTGCGACGGGGAGCTTGTGGTGCGGCCTCGCCGGCCGGCCGGGAAGCTGACGCGATACCCCGCCTCGAGCGAGCGTGTACTGAAGCGAGACGGCTGTCACGCCGATCGCTAATGGGCTAGCGGCCGAGCTCCTCACGCACAAACGCCGCGACATCGGCGACGTTCTGGTCGCTGATGAGGTCCGGATAGAGCTTCGGCATCGGTGCTTTGGGCTCTTTGATCGCGCCCACGACGGCCGCCTGATCGTGTCCGGCACGAAACGCCGTGAGGCGGTGATCGGCCACCTGATCCCCGCCCGCTCCATGGCAGGAGACGCAGATCTGCGAATACAGCTTGCGGCCGCGTGCGATATCGGGGGCACCGGCAGGCGCGTGAGTACCGGGTGACGATGCCGGCGCGGTCACGGCTCCGCTCACCGGCTTGCCGCTGACGGAGAAGATCACGACGCTCGGCACTCCGAGTGCGCCAAATGCGTTGCGCGAAACGTTGCCGGATGCGGCGGCGACATACTGATGGCCGCCGGCTTCGTAAGTCACGACGCCCCCCGCCAGCGCACCGCCGGTCGGGATCTTGTTCAGAAGCTCTCCGGTCTTGCTGTTGAACACCAGCAGATTGCCCGCCAGATCTCCCGTGAACGTGACGCCGCTTGCCGTCGGCGTCACGCCCGCGATCACGGGCTTCTCGGCGTGATAGCGCCAGCGCACTTCGCCGGTCTCGCTGTCGATCGCGGTGAGCCAGCCGGTCGTCGGACCCTCGGGCTCGATGGTGCCGCCGAAATTGGCCTCGCCTGCAGCGTAGTGGGTCGTGCCGAGTTTCACGATGAAGCAGGCATCGACGGCACCGGTGATGAGGGTGTGGTTGACGCGATCGAGTCCTGGCCCATTCCACTCGACGCCACCTGCGTAGCCCGGACAGGCCTTGAAGCCCTCGGGGCGTGGGTTGACCGGCGCATCGACGATGGTCGTCACGGGTGTGCGGAAGATCGGTTTGTGCGTGGCTCGATCGAGCGCGGTGACGTAGCCATCCTTGCCGGCCACCGCCACGATGTCGCGAATGTGACTGTCGCGGTAGAGCACGGGCGCGGCGACCAGATCGAAGTCCTGCCAGTCACCGCCCTTGAGCTGATACCACCACTTGAGTGCGCCGGTGCGCGCATCCAGTATCACGACGGAGTCCGTGAAAAGGTTGGCGCCCGGTCGGTAGCCCTTATCGATGTCCGGCCAGGGATTGCCGACCGAGACGAACAGCTCGCCGGTCGTCACATCGAGCGACATCGAGCCCCAGATGCCGCCGCCGCCGGTCCTGGCAGACTCGGGCCGTTTCCACGTATCCGCTCCGCGCTCCGCGCCCATCGGGATCGTGTTGAAGCGCCACAGCTCGCGGCCACTCTGAGCGTCGTACGCCATGACGCGGCCACGCACGCCGAGCTCGCTGCCGGCGATACCCATGTAGACAACACCCTGCCAGGCGAGCGGCACACCGGAGGCGGCCTCACCCAGGCCGGGCGAGCCAATCACGTTCTTCCACAGGAGCTTCCCGGTCGCCGCATCGAGCGCGATCAGTCGGGCATCGCCGGTGCCGCGAAACACACGTCCACCCATGACGGCCAGCCCGCGGTTCGAGGGCGAGTAGCGCTCCTCCTCCGGCTGATACGTGTACTTCCAGCGCACCGCACAGGTCGCGGGGTCGAGCGCGATGGTCTCGCGCCCCGTGTCGGTGTAGAGCACTCCATCCGCCACCACGATGCCCGCGTGATAGGTTGTCGGACCATCGATCTGGATGCGGCACACCTCTTTCAACTGCGCGGCATTGGCCGGCGTGATCTCGCGCAGCGGCGAGAAGCGCACGCCATCGAGCCGGTTATTGTTCGTGAGCCACTGTGAGCCCGGTGTCGCCTCCTGCGCATCGACCGCGGCAAGTGCGAGGAGCGCAGTCGCACCGATGAGCGCGGCCCCTCGGCGGGAAGCGCGCATCAATACTCCTTGAAGCCGTCGCGTACGGCCTGGGGACTTGGCATGTGCACGCCCGTGCTCCACGCCGGGCGCATGCCGTAGGGAACACTGAGCAGGACTGCCTCGACCTGGCTGATCTCGCCCCTGGCGCTGATCTGGAAGATCTCGTGCACGCACCAGGTCCAGGGCGCGGTATTGCGCACCGTCACCGTGCGCCCGTCCTTCAACTTGTAGGTTCGAAGCGCGGCGTCGTGATCGAAATAAGTAAGTCCGTACACGAGGCCGCGCTCTTCGTCGACCGCGACGAAGCGCCGGTTGCGAAGGCGCGTGTCTTCGCGGTAGTAGCCGAGACTGAACGCCTCCTTGCAGCTGTAGTTGGCGGGTCCGGGTGTACCGCCGGGGGCCACGGGGCGGCCCGTGGTCTGGGAGCCGTTCTCGAGGCGCAGGCAGTCATCGGCAAACGGCGGAGGCTTCTCGCCACTGTTGTTCTCGATGCCCGTGAAGTAGCTGTTGGCAATCGCGATCAGCTGCTCGCGCGTGTGCCGCTCGCCCGGCGGCTGCGTCGTCACGAACTGCTTGCGCGGCGCATCGCCGAGCAGATCCTCGCGCGGCAGCGAGCCCGGGCCGCCGCCGATCGTGGTCCCGAGGCGGGAGACGTTGCTCTCAATTTCGGTGATGAGCCCGCCGGAGATCTTCAGGCGCGTGCCGACGAGAAGCGGCGCGCCGTTCTCCTCCGCCTTGATGAAAAAGCCGACAGTGGATTCTTTTGGATCAGAGACGAACAGGCGGTAGCTAGCGATGCTGCTCACCGTGCGCCACAGCCCGTCGGGCAACGGCAGCTCGACACCGTTCTCCGAGTAGCGCACGCCGTGGGCGAGCGGGCCCTTGGACGGGTCGTGCGCCAGCAGGGCGCTGAGGTACTTCTCCGCGGTGCCTTGCAGGCAGGCGCGGTCGCAGCTTCCCGCAGCGTCGCTGTGTGCGGAGATCACGATGAGTGCAATGCCGCTGATTGCCGCAGACAACGCCACGGCCCAGGAATATCGAGTGCGCATGCGTTCCCCTTCGAGCTTTACTTCGCCCCGGAAGAATAGGGGAAATCGGCGAGCGTCGCAGGTCGGCAGCACAGCGGGGCTGCTCACCCGAGGGGCCGACGCCCGCCGCGGCAGGTGCAGGCTTATCCGGACTTGGTGAAGGCGCGCACCGCGCTAACGACGACGAGAGCCCCCGAGACCGCTCCGAGCAGAGCCGCTCCCGGCATCGGGGTCGAGGCAACGAGGCTTGCTCCCGCTACTCCGCCGAGAATCCCGGCAATGCTGCGTACGAACCAGGAGACCGGGTCCGGCGGCGGGTCGGGGAGCGTCAATTTGATGATGATCGATTGCGATAGGCCCCAGCCGATCAGGGCCCAGAGAATCCACAGTTGAGACATTGTTATTCCCCCTCCGTGGCTGCGAGGGGATTCCCGCGCCACGTAGAGGGAACTGTTGCCGCGGCCTCGTGTATCTCAGCTTGAACGCGACGCGCTGCAGCACTGAAGGCACGCCTGAGAATCGCAGAGAACTGCGTGACATTCTGCGGATTAGACAACATTGTTTGATTTGGGCCTGCTTGGATTCGAACCAAGGACCAAGGGATTATGAGTCCCCTGCACTAACCGCTGTGCTACAGGCCCGTCTGGGCGGATTGTAGCAACGGGACGGAACGCCGAATGCCTCTGGTATGATCCGCCGCTCCTCGAGGAGCACACGTATGTCGCACCCAATGCGAGTTTCGCCGTCTGCAGCTGCGATTGCGTTCGGCGCCCTGTTGGCAGTGATCTGGGGTATCTCCATGGCCGCACCGACGACACAGAAGCAGTACCGCATGGTTCGGACCGGCACCGAAGGTCCGTTCACCCTCAAGATGACCGATGCGCCCGTGCGCCAGCCCGGCGCGAACGAAGTGCTGATCCGGGTGCATGCCGTATCGCTCAACCGGCGCGACGTCTTCCTGCTTGCCGGACAGTATCCCGTGGGTCCGCGAGACAGCCTGGTACCGCTGTCGGATGGGGCCGGTGAAGTTGCGGCTATTGGCGCAGGTGTCACTCGCGTTCGCGTCGGTGACCGGGTGTCGGCGAATTTCTTTCCAGACTGGGTAAGCGGACGGCCCACACAGCAGATTCTCGGCTCTGCGCTCGGCGGCGCCGTCGATGGGATGCTCTCCGAGTACGTGACGCTGAACGAGAAGAGCCTGGTGAAGATTCCGGCAAGCCTGTCCTACGAGGAGGCCGCGACGCTGCCCTGCGCCGGGGTCACGGCCTGGAACGGCCTCTTTACCCGCGGCCGCATGCAGGCCGGTGATTACGTCCTGCTCGAGGGCACCGGCGGTGTCTCGATCTTCGGTCTGCAGTTCGCGGTCGCCGCGGGCGCGAAGCCGATCATCACCAGCTCCAGCGACGAGAAGCTGGAGCGGGCGAAGAAGCTGGGCGCGATTGCAACCATCAACTACAGGAAGATCGCCGATTGGGAGAATCCGGTACGCGCGGCGACCGGCGGACTTGGCGTGCAGCAAGTGCTCGAAGTCGGGGGCAAGGACTCGGTGGGCCATGCGCTGAAGAGCCTGAGTCCCGGCGGACATATCGCGCTCATCGGCGGCCTTGGCGGCTTCGGCGGCGACATTCCGGTCATGGCGCTGCTCGGCTCGGGCGCGACGGCCTCGGGAATCTATGTGGGCTCGCGCTCCGACTTCGAAGCAATGAATGCGTTCATCGAGAAGCATCACATCAAGCCGGTGGTCGACAAAGTGTTCGACTTCAAGGACACCCCGGCGGCGTTCGAGCTGATGAAGTCGGATCAGTTCCTCGGCAAGATCGTCATCCGCCTCTAGATCCGGCCGTGAATCCGCATGTGGCGGTCGCTCGTCTGGGCGACCGCGAGGGGCAGCGCCGCCGCCCGCAGCTGCGCGCGCACTTCCTCGACGGTGAACGCCGCACACAACGAATTGAAGAAATCCTGCTTCAGGAGTGGATCCTCGCGCCCCGCGACGCGCTCGACGATGTCGCGCGCGATCACGGGTGAGCTCGGGCGAACCAGATCCATCACGAATACTGCCGCACCGGGCTTGGCCAGGCGCCGCGCCTCGCCCCAGAGCGCCTGCGGATCCGGCAGATGATGCAACATGTCCTTGCACAGCACGGCATCGAAGTGCTGCTCCGGCAGAGGCAAGCCGGGAATCCGCCCCTGACACAGCACGATGCGCTCCTGCACTTCAGCAGCGTGCACGGCCTCGCGTGCGAGCTTGAGCATGGTCGCCGAGCCGTCGACCGCCGTGATACGCACGCGCCGTGCGGCGCGTGCCAGCCGGATCGGGATCTCTGCAGGCCCGCAGCCCAGATCGACGACGTGACCGAGATGCGCGGGGAATTCGTCGATGAAGTGATGGACGAAGGCGCTGTTCGAGTCGGAGAAATCTGCCCGCGCGTAGGCTGCGGCCTCGGCGTCGCCCTCCATGAGTTCGGGTTCGAGTATTCGTTCCACAGTGAGCGGTACTCCGGCTGATGCGTGCATTATGGCGGCCGGCGATTCCGGGTAACATCCGGCAAAACCCCTAAAGTTGGAGAACGCGCCCGTGATCGATGTCTACTTCTGGCCGACCGGAAACGGCAAGAAAATCACCATCATGCTCGAAGAGTGCGGCATGAAGTACAACTTGATTCCGGTCAACATCAACAAGGGCGACCAGTACAAGCCGGAATTCCTCGCGATCAGTCCGAACAACAAAATGCCGGCTATTGTCGATCAGGATGCGGTCGGCGGTCCGCTGTCGATATTCGAGTCCGGCGCCATTCTGCAGTACCTCGCGGAGAAGTCGGGCAAGTTCCTGCCGCGCGATGACCGCGGCAAGTACAACGTGCTGGCGTGGGTGTACTGGCAGGTCGGCGGTCTCGGGCCCATGGCCGGTCAGGCGCATCATTTTCTGCGTTATGCCCCGCAGCAGATCGACTACGCCCGGCACCGCTTCCGCAGTGAAGTCGCCCGGCTCTACAAGGTGATGGATACGCAGCTCGGCACGCATGCCTACCTCGCTGGAGACTATTCGATCGCCGATATCGCCGCGTGGCCCTGGGTCGTGCGTCACGACTGGCAGGAGCAGGATCTCAACGATTTCCCCAACGTGAAGCGCTGGTTCGAAGCCGTGGGCTCGCGCCCCGCAGTCATTCGCGGCTCCGCCGTGGGCAAGGATCTCGCGAACTTCTCAGCCCCGATGTCGGATGAGGACAGGAAGCGCCTCTTCAACATCCGCGATGAGGATCTGAAGACGACCAAGCCCTGAACGGGCCGCCGCGCAAGCGGTCAGCTTCTCGGCTTCGCGCGCCGGGTCGGTGCCGCCTCGAGCGGATTCTCCGGCCAATAATGCTTGGGGTAGCGGCCGCGCAGGTCCTTGCGCACGTCCGCATAGGCGCCGCGCCAGAAGCTCGCCAGATCTCGCGTGATCTGCGCCGGCCGCTGCGCCGGAGACAGCAGCTTGAAGGTCACCGGCACGCGGCCGCCGCCGATGCGCGGCGTCTCGGCCAGACCGAACACCTCCTGCAGCCGCACGGACACGACGGGTGCGCTGTCATCGACATAGTCGATCCGCACGCGCGAGCCGCTCGGCACGGTGAGTTGCGCCGGCGCGAGCTCATCCAGGCGTCGCTTCTGATCGAAACTGAGCAGGCTCCGCAGCGCTTCGGAAAGATTCAGGCGATTCAACTGATCCCGACGCGTAATGCCCTCGAGCCAGGGGGCGAGCCAGACTTCGAGCGTCGCGCCAAGGGATGCGTCATCGACCGCCGGCCACTCTGGATCCCCGCCACCAGCCAGTCCGCGGACGAACTCTATCCGCGCCTGCAGATCCCGGGCGTCACGATCCCAGGGAAGCGCGGCGAGCCCGAGGCTGCGCACTCCCTCGAGCATCGCGGACTGCACGGCATCCGCCGGCACCGCGCGCAACGGCTTGTCCTCGAGCACCAGCGCATCCAGACACCGTCTCTCGCGCGCGCTCACCGCTTGCTCGCGTTCGTCCCAGACGACGACGCGATCGAGCGTGAGTTGAGCGCCGAAGTCACGCTCCAGATCGGCCCGATCCACCGGCGCAGCGAGCTGAATGCGCGCATCACGATCGCTGTCATCGAGCTCGACAGCCACGAGGTATTCGCTGCGGCCAAGACTCGAGGCCTCCACCAGCTGCGCGCCGCGCCCGTTGGCGAGCAAGTAGCGTGCATCCTTGCCGGCTCGCCGCTGGGCGATGCGATCCGGGTACGCGAGCGCGAGCAGCGCGCCGCAGGATTTGATGTCACCTTCGCAGAGCGCGGCCTGCGGCTCGTCACGAAGCTTCAGCTGACGCGCGAGCGCGCGTGAGGTGCGTTGCACGCGCTCGATGGCGGCGCGCAGCTCCGGCTGATCCCGCGCCCCCCGTCGCAACAGCTCGAGCCGGGTGCGCACGTCGCTGTCACGGCGCTCGCGCGATCCCGCCAGCAGGTCGCGCTCCGACAGTACGCCCGCCAGCTGCAGCGCGGCGGGAAGTTGCCCTAAGCTGCGCGCCCGCAACAGCAGGTGCGCCAGTCGCGGATGGGTGGCGAGCTGGGCCATCTCGCGTCCGTGTGCGGTGATGCGCCCCTCGCGATCGAGCGCGCCGAGGCGCGCGAGCAGATCGCGCGCGCTGGCCAGCATGGACGGCGGTGGCGCATCGAGCCAGCGCAACTGCGTCGCATCGCGGATGCCCCAGGCCGCAAGTTCCAGCGCAAGCGCCGACAGATCCGCCTCGAGAATCTCGGGCGGTGAGAATGCCGCAAGCGAGCGCTGGCCGCTTTCACTCCAGAGGCGGTAACACACGCCCGGCGCCACGCGTCCGGCCCGCCCCTGACGCTGATCGGCCGATGCACGCGAGATCGCATTCGTGACCAGACTGCTCATACCGGTGCGAGGGTCAAACACGGACCGGCGCACCAGCCCGGAATCGACAACAATGCGCGTGCCTTCGATCGTCAGACTCGTTTCGGCGATGTTGGTCGCGAGAATGATCTTGCGCTCACCCCGTCCTGCGGGCGCGAGGGCCGCCTCCTGCCCTGCCGCGTCGAGCTCGCCATACAGCGGCAGCACGTGGACGTTCGGCAGGTTGCCGTCCCGAGCGAGCGCTCCTTGAACGCGCCTGATCTCACCGACGCCCGGCAGGAACACAAGCAGGTCGCCCGCCTCTTCATTCAACGCACGGCGGATGGCCTGAGCGACCGAGCGCTCGAGTGAATCCGCGCGCTGCGCCGCGCCGGGTGAGCCGGGTGAGCCGCGACCCGCATAGCGCGTCTCGACGGGGAAGCTGCGACCGGCGGCGCTGACGATGGGCGCATCGCCCAACCGCTGTGCGACGGCCGTGGCATCGACGGTCGCGGACATGACCAGCAGGCGCAGCTCGGGTGCGAGGTTGGTCTGCACATCGAGCGCGAGCGCCAGCCCCAGGTCCGCCTGCAGGCTGCGCTCGTGAAACTCATCGAAGATAACGGCGGCGACGCCCTCCAGCGCCGGGTCACTCTGCAGCATCCGCGTCAGCACCCCCTCGGTGACGACCTCGATGCGCGTGTCGCGGGAGACCTGGGTATCCAGACGCATGCGCCAGCCGACCGTCCGGCCCACCGGCTCGCCGAGGAGGCTCGCCATGCGCTGCGCAACCGCGCGCGTCGCGAGCCGGCGTGGCTCGAGCATCAGGATGCGCTTTCCCCGCACCCACTCCTCCTGCAGGAGCGCGAGAGGAACGATGGTGCTCTTGCCGGCGCCGGGAGGCGCCTGCAGCACGGCGGCGGGGCGGGTGCGCAGCGCCGCGGTCAGCGACGGCAGCGCCTCATCGATCGGAAGTCCGGAAGGCTTCAAGCTCGATCAGCCGCCCTTCGAGCGCCACGCGCCGAGCGCGAAGATCACCCAGCCCGAGATCAACGCGACACCGCCGACCGGCGTGAGCACTCCGATCAGGCGCGGCGCACCGACAACATGCAGATAGAGGCTGCCGCTGAACAGCACGACACCGAGCGCGACGAGCCAGCCCGATATCCTGATCAGGCTGCCCCCGGCAGAGCGCGCGAACAAGCCGATCGCGAGCAATCCCGGTGCGTTGAAGAACTGATAGCGCAGCGCCGTATCGAATGTTGCGAGCTCTGCAGCGGATAAGTGCGGTGCGAGAACGTGCACCTCGATCGCACCGAGCGCTGCCGCCAGGGCCAGCAGCAGGCCCCCGATCGCAAGCATCGAGTGAGCGAACGCCTTCACGGCCTTCAGCTCCGGTCGCGATCGAAGAATGGCTTGATGAGGTCGAGCGGCAGCGGAAAGACGATCGTCGAGGTCTTCTCGCTCGAGATATCGGCGAGCGTCTGCAGGTAGCGCAGCTGCATCGCGCGCGGATCGCGCGCCAGGGCCTGGGCGGCTTCGACCAGCGTCTCGGCGGCCTGCTTCTCACCTTCTGCGTGGATGACCTTGGCCCGGCGAGTGCGCTCGGCTTCGGCCTGCTTCGCCATGGCGCGGATCATCGTCTCATCGAGATCGACGTGCTTGATCTCGACGTTCGCAACCTTGATGCCCCAGGCGTCGGTGTTCTGATCGAGGATCTTCTGTATCGACGCGTTGAGCTTGTCTCGCTGAGCGAGCATGTCATCCATCTCATGCTGACCCAGTACGGATCGCAGCGTCGTCTGCGCCAGCTGGCTCGTCGCCTCGAAGGGGTTCGCGACCTGGATGACCGCCTTGGCAGGATCCACAATGCGGAAGTAGACCACTGCACTGACTTTCACCGAGACGTTGTCGCGCAGGATCACATCCTGCTTGGGCACGTCGAGCACGATCACGCGCAGATCCACTTTCGTCATCTGCTGCGCGATCGGGAAGACGAAGACGACTCCTGGACCGCGCACGCCGCCGAAGCGGCCGAGCGTGAACATGACGCCGCGCTCGTACTCCTTGAGCACGCGCAGCGCCGTGAAGACGAGCGCGAGCAGGATGACAAACAGGACGAGAAAGAAGGCCGCCATCTGATTCTCCTCGGGCCGGATTTGTTCAGTCGGGCTCGACCCATAAGGTGAGCCCGTCCACTTCCACGATCTTCAGGCGCTGCCCCGCCTGCACCGGGACGCTTGTCTGGGCGTTCCACAGCTCACCGCCGTAGCGCACGCGTCCGCGGGAGCTGAAGCTCTCGAATGCCTCAGCCGGCGCGCCGATCATGGCCGACACCCCGGTGACGACCGGCCGCCGCAGTGAGCGCGTGGCGATATAGACGAGGGCAATCAGCGCGATCCCCCCGGCGGTTGCCAATCCGGCGATCACCGGGCGCGCGATGTTGAAACCGGGGACGTCGCTGTCGAGAAGAATGATCGAGCCTACCACGAACGCGATCAGTCCCCCGACGCCGAGCGAGCCGAATGTCGGGAAGAAGAACTCCGCGATGATCATGCCGACGCCGAGAGCGATCAGCGCGAGCCCCGCATAGTTCACCGACAGGATCTGGAACGCGAACAGCGCCAGGAGCAGCGCGATCGAGCCTACGACTCCCGGCAGCATCGCGCCGGGGTTGTAGCCTTCGAGCAGCAGCCCGTAGATACCGATCAGCAGCAGGCCGTACGCTACCGTCGGGTTGGTAATGACCGAAAGCAGCCGTGTGCGCCAGTCGGGCTGGACTTCGCGCAGCGTGAGTCCGCGGGTTGCGAGCTTCACGGTCTGCCCGCCGACTTTCACTTCGCGGCCGTCGAGTTGCGTCAGCAGGTCCGGCAGGTCGCGAGCGATCACCTCGACAACGTGCTGCTGCAGCGCCGCGCTCGCCTGCAGGCTCGCGGCACTGCGCACGGCTCGCTCCGCCCAGTCAGCGTTGCGTCCGCGCAGCTCGGCGAGTCCGCGGATGTAGGCGACCGCGTCGTTCACGGTCTTGCGCTCCATCGCCGTCGTGCCGCTCTCTTCGACCGGCTTGTCGGTCTTGCCCGTTTGAGGCGGCGACGGCGAAGACTCACCGCCGATCGCGACCGGCGTCGCCGCACCCAGATTGGTCGCCGGTGCCATGGCGGCAACGTGGCTCGCGTAGAGAATATAGGTGCCGGCGCTCGCGGCACGCGCGCCCGGGGGCGCAACGTAGGTCACGACCGGGATCGGCGAGGCCAGAATGCCGCGGATGATGTCCCGCATCGAAGAATCGAGGCCGCCGGGAGTATCGATCTCGAGGATGACGACGGCATCGCCTTCAGCGCTTGCAGCAGCGAGCCCGTGCTCCACGAACCGGCTCGTCGCCGGGCCGATCGCTCCCTGGATGTGCAGTACCGTGGCGGCGCCGGAGCCGGCGCGGACCGCCGAAGCAATGCCAACCGCCATCAGTGCCAGGCAGAGCGTAGTCCTCGAGGGAAATCGCCTGCGCATGCGACAGACCCTAACGCCTGGACTTGGGTCCCGCAATCCTCGGCGCACGGGGCAGCCCCGTATGCTGAGTGCGGAACGGCCGGGCCGGTGTTCGGCTGCGTGTGCCCTCGGCCTTCTCGCCGGTTCCGGCCGGCTGCCAGGCCGGTACGAGCTGCTGCCTGGCATTGCCAATCAGATCCGCCCGTCCCATGCGCCGCAGCGCCTCGCGCAGCATCGGCCAATTGTGCGGATCGTGATAGCGAAGGAACGCCTTGTGCAGGCGGCGGACTTTGAGTCCCTTCGGAATCGTCACACTCTCGCTCGTGCGCGAGATGCGTTTCAGGGGGTTCTTGCCGCTGTGATACATCGCCGTGGCGGTTGCCATGGGCGAAGGCAGAAATGCCTGCACCTGGTCGGCGCGGTAGCCGTTCTTCTTCAGCCACAGCGCGAGCTCCAGCATGTCCTGATCGGTCGTGCCGGGATGCGCGGCGATGAAGTACGGAATCAGGTACTGCTCCTTGCCCGCCTCCTTCGAGTAGCGGTCGAAGAGCTCCTTGAAGCGGTAGTACGCGCCCACACCGGGCTTCATCATCTTGGAGAGCGGGCCTTCGCCGATCGCCTCCGGTGCAATCTTCAGGTAGCCGCCGACGTGATGCTGCGCCAGCTCCTTCACGTATTCCGGCGACTCGATGGCGAGGTCGTAGCGCACGCCCGAGGCAATCAGCACCTTCTTCACGCCGCGCAGCGCGCGAGCACGCCGGTACAAATGAATGAGCGGCGCGTGATCGGTGTCGAGATTCGGGCATACGGCGGGATACACGCACGAGGGCCGGCGGCACGCGCTCTCGATCTCGCGGCTCTTGCACGCCAGGCGGTACATGTTCGCCGTCGGACCGCCCAGATCCGAGATGACGCCGGTGAAGCCCGGCACCTCATCGCGCACGGTCTCGATCTCGCGGATGATCGAGTCCTCCGAGCGGCTCTGGATGATGCGGCCCTCGTGCTCGGTGATGGAGCAGAAAGTACAGCCGCCGAAACAGCCGCGCTGAATTGCGACGGAGAAGCGGATCATCTTGTACGCCGGAATGCCCGCGGTGCCGTACTGTGGGTGTGGCCGGCGCTTGTAGGGACGTTCGTACACCCAGTCCATCTCGGGCGTCGTCAGCGGAATCGGCGGCGGATTGAGCCATACGTCGGCATCGCCGTGGCGTTGCACCAGCGCCCTCGCGTTGCCGGGATTGGACTCCAGATGCAGGATCCGCGATGCGTGGGCATACAGCACGGCGTCTTCGCTCACCTGCTCGAACGCAGGCAGGCGGATGACGCTGTGCTCGCGATCAGCGTTCTTCACGCGCCGCACGAAGCGCACGACGCGCTCAGAGCCGGGCGGCGCGGCCGCTGACGCGTCGGTGGCCGCCGCTGCGGATGCGGCGATTTTCGCCGGCTCCATCGCATAGGGATCGAGCGGCGGATTCAGCGGACCTGGTGCATCGAGGTGCGTGGAATCGATCTCGATCCAGTCGCGCGCGTGCGCGCGGCGGATGAACGCCGTGCCGCGTACATCCGTGATCGCTTCCAGCGCTTCACCGTTCGCCATGCGATGCGCGATCTCGCACACCTGGCGCTCGGCATTGCCGTACACCAGCAGATCCGCCTTTGCATCGAGCAGGATCGAGCGGCGCACCTTCTCCGACCAGTAGTCGAAGTGCGCGATGCGGCGCAGGGAGGCCTCGATTCCTCCGATGATGATCGGCGTGTCCCGGAATGCCTCGCGCGCCCGCTGCGAGTAGACGATGACGGAGCGGTCGGGCCGGCGGCCGCCCTCGCCGTTTGGCGTATAGGCATCATCGCTGCGGATGCGCCGGTCCGAGGTGTAGCGATTGACCATCGAATCCATGTTCCCGGCCGTGATGCCAAAGAACAGGTTCGGCTGACCGAGCGCCCTAAAGGCCTCCGCACTGCGCCAATCCGGCTGGGAGAGAATGCCGACGCGAAAGCCCTGTGCCTCGAGCACGCGTCCGATGATTGCCATGCCAAAGCTCGGGTGATCGACGTAGGCGTCACCCGTGACGATCACCACATCGCAGCTGTCCCAGCCCAGAGCGTCCATCTCGGCACGCGACGTGGGCAGGTACGCAGCCGTGCCGAAGCGCTCAGCCCAGTATCTGCGGTAGCCCGTTATGTCGCGTGCGGTCTGCATGGGGGCGCGAATTACAGCAGAACGGGCGCGCGCGGGCCATTTTAGCCCCCGAAACTGCCTATCCGAGCGCTGCCCGCAGCTCCGCGATCAGATCGTCCGTGCTCTCGATCCCCACGGACAGGCGGATCAATCCGTCGCTGATGCCGAGCTCGGCGCGCATCGCAGCCGGCAGACCGGAATGGGTCATGAGGCCCGGATGCTCGATGAGGCTCTCGACCCCTCCCAGGCTCTCGGCGAGCGAAAACAGGTGACAGCGCTCGAGGAAACGGCGGGCGTCGGCGAGATCGCCCTTGAGCTCGGCGCTGATGATGCCGCCAAAGCGTCCCTGCATCTGCCGGCGCGCCAGCGCATGCTGCCGATGGCTCTCGAGCCCGGGGTAGTACACACGGTTGACCTTGGGATGGGCCTCGAGGAAGCGTGCAATCGCGAACGCGCTCTCGCAGTGCCGCTGCATGCGCAGCGCCAGCGTCTTGATGCCGCGCAGAATGAGGAAGCAGTCGAAGGCGCTGGGCACATTGCCGAGCCCGTTCTGCAGAAACTTCAATCGATCCGCGATCTCCGCGGAGCTGGTGATGGCGGCACCGCCCAGCGCATCGGAATGGCCGTTCAGATACTTGGTCGCCGAATGCACGACGATGTCGATGCCGTACTCCAGCGGGCGCTGGATATACGGCGTGGCGAAGGTGTTGTCGCAGACGGTGATCAGACCACGGCGGCGCGCGATGGCCGCCACCGCTTCGAGATCGATCAGCTTGAGCATCGGATTCGTCGGCGTCTCGAGCCACAGCATGCGCGTGTTCGGGCGGATCGCCGCCTCGAGCGCCGCCAGGTCACCCAGATCGACGAAGCTCGCCGAAAGTCCGGCGGAGCGATTGCGGATGCGCTCAAACAGCCGGAAGCTGCCACCGTAGAGATCGTGTGTCGCGACGATGTGCGAGCCGGTATCGAGCAGCTCCACCACGGTCGAGGTCGCCGCCATGCCAGAGGCAAACGAGAATGCCGCGCTGCCGCCTTCCAGATTGGCGAGATTCGCCTGCAGCGCATCGCGCGTAGGGTTGCGCGTGCGGGCGTAGTCGAAGCCCTTGTGCACGCCGGGACTCGACTGTACGTAGGTCGAGGTTGCGTAGATCGGCGTCATCACGGCGCCGGTGAGCGGATCCGGCTGCTGGCCGCCATGGATCACGCGCGTGGAGAAGTCGAGCTTGCGGCGGTCGTCCGTCACGAATCGGTCCTTTCAATGCAGGGCTACGGGTCGCCCAGCATGCCATCTCACATGCGGCGGCGCAGCCAGTTCAGCAGGTCGATCCGCGTGATGAGTCCCAGGAAGTCCTCGCCGTCCATCACGATCGCCACCATGCCGCGCCGGAAGATGTCCATGAGCTGCGGCAGCGGTGCATCGCGCGCCACGGTCACCAGATGGCTCTCCATGACGGCCGTGACGGGCTCATTGAAGCGCTCGGGGTGCTCGAAGACCTTGAGCAGCACGTCCTCCTCATCGAGGATGCCGACGATGCGTCCGTTCTGCATCACCGGCAGCTGAGACACGTCGTAGAGCTTCATGCGGCCGTAGGCCGCCAGTGCGGTCTCCGTCGCATTGACTGTCACGGCGGCGCGCTCGGAATGGCGCCGCCCGATCAGATCGCGCAGATCGCCGAAGCGCTCGCGCGCGAGGAAGCCCTGATCGAGCATCCAGTAATCGTTGTAGACCTTGGAGAGGTATTTGTTACCGCTGTCGCATACCAGGCTCACGATGCGCTTGGGCGTACGCTGTTCGCTGCAATAGCGCAGCGCCGCGGCCAGCATGGTGCCGCTGGAGGTGCCGGCGAGAATGCCCTCGCGCGCGAGCAGTTCGCGGCACAGCTTGAACGACTCGCCATCGCTCACGCTGTAGGCCGTGCGGATGCGCGAGAGATCGCAGACCTTGGGGACGTAGTCCCCACCGATGCCCTCGACGAGCCAGCCGTGTCCCGAAGCATGCGTCTGGCCGGTCTGCACCGCGCCCGCCAGCGCCGAGCCCGCCGGATCGGCCAGCACGATTTCCACATGCGGCGCCACGCGCGCAAAGAAGCGCGACAGTCCGGTCAGTGTTCCGCCGCTTCCGACGCCGCAGATGACCGCATCGAGCCGATGCTCCATCTGCTCCCAGATCTCCGGCGCCGTGGTCTCCTCGTGGGACAGCGGATTGGCCTCGTTGGTGAACTGGCTGACGTAATACGAATTGGGCGTCTCGCGCGCGAGCCGCGCCGCGCGATCCTGGTAGTACTCGGGATGACCCGGCCCCACATCCGAGCGGGTCATGACGACTTCCGCGCCCATCGCCCGCAGGTGGAAGATCTTCTCCCGGCTCATCTTGTCGGGGATCACCAGCTGCAGGCGGTAGCCCTTGAGCCCGGCGACGAGCGCGAGACCGAGACCCGTGTTGCCCGCGGTCGCCTCGATGAGCGTCGCCCCGGGCTTGATCTTTCCCGCGCGCTCAGCCGCTTCGATCATGTACAGCCCGACGCGATCCTTGATCGAACCGCCGGGATTCTGATTCTCGAGCTTGAGGTACAACTCACAGGCGCCGGTGTCGAAGCGCCGCGCGGCAACGAGCGGTGTGTTGCCGATCATCTCGAGCACATCGTGCTGCAGCGCTGCGGGGGGTGCGATCATGCGTCTGTTCCGTTTACGCCTCGGCGAGTACGCACACTGAAGGAGTGCTCCCAGTCGCGCCACTGTAGTGCGCGGTTGATCGGACAAAACCTGCCTGCGCGAGCTTCTCCCCGAGCGTGCTGCCCAGCGTCTGAGCCGCGCCTCCCGCAGGCCCGGAGGCCGGCGCCGAGAGCGCCACCGCAATGCGTCCGCCGGCTGCCATGCGCTCGCGCACACGAGTGAGGAGCCCCACCGAGTCCTCAGCCATCCCGGGCAGATTGATCGACAGCGCCTTGTCGAAGCGCACATCGAAGGGCGGCAGATCGGCGGCATCGGTGCACATCAGTGTCACGCGGCGCGAATGAAGATGCCGACGCAACCGTCGGCGCGCCATGTCGAGCATCAACGGCGAGCGGTCAACGCCGACCACAAGGCCTGAGGTGACCTGATCGGCGATGAGCTGCGTTGAATACGCGGGACCGAAACCCACATCCAGCACTCGATCCTCCGGCCGCAGCTCGAGCAGGGAGAGCACCCAGCGCGTGCGTGCGCGATCGACCGGCCGGTGCAGCATCAGCCGCGCGACGAGCCAGCCACCGAATCCACGCGGATCGGCGCGCTGGGCTTCGAGGGCGCTTCGCAGGCTCATGCCGGGACCTTGGCCAGGCGGCCGGATCTATACAGTACTCGCTTTGGGATGATACTGGACGAACGACGCCGCTGCGCACTTGACACTTCCTCTAAACTACACGGATGGCCGACGTCATCCGCGTGCACGGCGCGCGCCAGAACAATCTCAAGAATCTCACCCTCTCGATCCCGCTCAACGAGCTGGTGGTCGTGACGGGCGTTTCCGGCTCGGGCAAATCCTCGCTGGTGTTCGACACGCTGTACGCCGAAGGTCAGCGCCGCTACGTGGAGACCTTCTCGCCGTACGCGCGGCAGTTCCTCGATCGTATGGACAAGCCGCAGCTCGACGGCATCTCGGGCATTCCGCCGGCGATCGCGATCGACCAGACCAATCCGGTGCGCACTTCGCGCTCCACCGTCGGCACGATGACCGAGCTCAACGATCATCTGAAGCTGCTGTTTGCGCGCGCTGCCGTACTGCATTGTCAGCGCTGCGGCGAGCCAGTGCGCCGCGACAATCCCGAGAGCATCTATCAGGATTTGCACCGGCGCGCTCAGGCGGCCGGCGATCCGCGCCTGCTCATGTGCCTTCCGGTACCGGTGCCGAAGAACTTCACCGAGAGCGAGGTGCGCGAGCTGCTGCAAAAGCAGGGATACACGCGCTTCTTCGAGCCCGCGGGCGGTGACGAGCGCACCCCCGCAACTGCTCCGGCGCCCGCACCGCCCGCGAAGGAGCGCAAGTCGCGTCGCAGGACCAAAGCAGCCGAGCCGCCGCCTCGCATTCTGCATGTGATTCAGGATCGCTTCCGCGCCGGCAACGCCGAGCGCGGCCGCGTACTCGATTCGCTGGAGGCGGCGCTACGCGTAGGACGCGGTCGCGTCTCGATTCGTGTCGTGGACGAAGCCGATCCGCCGGCGAGTCTCGCTGAATGGCGCTACTCGAGCGAGCTGCATTGCGCGCCCTGCGATCTCGCCTACCGTGAGCCGAGTCCGAGCCTGTTCTCGTTCAACTCACCGCTCGGTGCATGCGACACGTGCCGCGGTTTCGGCCGCACCATCGGCATCGACTATGGCCTGGTCGTGCCCGATGAGAACAAGTCGCTGCGCGATGGCGCGATCCGGCCCTGGCAGACGAAGTCCTACGAGGAGTGCCAGGACGATCTGGTCAAATTTGCCAGGAAGCGCGGCATTCCGCTTGACCGGCCCTGGCGTGAGCTCACGGCGCAGCAGCGCGAATGGGTGATCGAAGGCGAAGGTCGTTGGGAATCGGGTGTGTGGTACGGCGTGAAGCGCTTCTTCGCCTGGCTCGAGAGCCGCGCGTACAAGATGCACGTGCGCGTCCTGCTGTCGCGTTACCGCGCCTACACGCCGTGCGAGGCCTGTCAGGGCGCGCGGCTGAAGACACCGGCGCTGCTGTGGCGCGTCGGCAGTCACGCGCTCGCGATGAAAGCGCTCGGTTCGACACCGCGATTCCGCCCGGTGGGCGTCGAGTGGAGCCAGGAGAAGCTGCAGCAACTTCCGGGATTGTCGATCCACGATCTCATGCTCCTGCCGATCGAGCGCGCGTACGGTTTCTTCCAGGAGCTCGAGCTGCCGCAACCGCTCGATGAGGCGACCGATCTGCTGCTCGGCGAGATCGTCAGCCGCACGCGCTATCTCAATGACGTAGGCCTGGGTTACCTCACACTCGACCGTCAGTCGCGCACGCTGTCGGGCGGTGAGGTCCAGCGCATCAATCTCACCACCGCGCTCGGAACCTCGCTGGTGAATACGCTGTTCGTGCTCGACGAGCCCTCGATCGGGCTGCACCCGCGCGACATGCAGCGGGTCATCGGCGTCATGAAGCGCCTGCGCAACGCCGGCAATTCGCTCGTCGTCGTGGAGCACGATCCGCAGATCATGCTCGAGGCGGACCGCATCCTCGACCTGGGCCCCGGCGCGGGCGAGCGCGGCGGAGAGATCGTCTACTTCGGGCCGCCGTCGGAGATCGGTCGCTGTGCCCGATCGCTGACCGCGGACTATCTCACCGGTCGCAAGGCAGTCGCGCCGCCTCAGCCCCCGCCGCGCCCCGCTGCCCCGGCGCCGGCGCGTGGCGCTGCCGATGCCCCGGTGGTCGCAGAGGCACGCTCGAACCGCTGGCTCGAGTTGCGCGGTGTGCGCCAGCACAACCTCAAGAACATCGACGTCCGCATCCCGCTCAAGCGCCTGGTATGCGTCACCGGAGTTTCCGGCTCAGGCAAGTCGACGCTGGTGGAGGACGTGCTGTATCCGGCTCTCCTCAAATACAAAGGCCGGCCGACCGAGGCGCCGGGAGAGTTCGAGAGTCTGCGCGGCGCCGAGCTCATGGACGATGTCGTCATGGTCGACCAGAAGTCGATCGGGCGGACGACGCGCTCCAATCCAGCGAGCTATGTGGGCGCCTTCGATGTCGTGCGCGAGATCTTTGCCTCCGAGCCGGCGGCGCAGGAGCGCAAGTACACGCCCGGCACATTCAGCTTCAACTCCGGCAATGGTCGCTGCCCGACCTGCAGCGGCAACGGCTTCGAGCACGTGGAGATGCAGTTCCTCTCGGACGTGTATCTGCGCTGCCCGGACTGCAACGGCCGGCGCTATCGTGACGAAGTGCTCGATGTGAAGCACGAGGGCGCAGACGGCCGCCGTGCCAGCATCGCCGAGGTGCTGGAGATGACGGTGACGGAGGCGCTGGCCTTCTTTGCCGACACAGACGAACTGCAGGCGAGACTGCGGCCGCTTGCCGAAGTGGGGCTCGAGTACGTACGGCTCGGACAGCCCGTACCGACGCTCTCGGGCGGTGAGGCGCAACGCCTGAAGCTCGCCGGACATCTGGCCGATGCGGCCGCGGGCGCAGCGAAGATTACCCAGAACGGCAAGCTGTTCCTGTTCGATGAGCCCACTACCGGCCTGCACTTCGATGATGTGGCGAAGCTGCTGCGCGCATTCCGCAAGCTCCTCGTGGCGGGCCACTCCCTCCTCGTGATCGAGCACAATCTCGATGTCGTACGCGCCTCGGACTGGGTGATCGATCTGGGTCCCGAGGGCGGGGAGCGCGGCGGCGAGATCGTCTGCACCGGCACACCGGCGCAGGTGCGCGCGAACCCGGCCTCGCACACCGGCCAGGCGCTCGAGGCATACGAGCAGGCGCTCGCCGGCCACCGTGTGCCGCTGGCGCAGGTCGCAGAGCCTGCTGAAAGCTGGGGTGCCACGGCCGCTTCCCGCCCGGATGCCGCGCACGGGCGCGACGCGATCGTGATCCACCATGCGCGCGAGCACAATCTCAGGAATCTCGACGTCTCGATCCCGCGCGACAAGTTCACGGTGATCACGGGCGTCTCCGGCTCGGGCAAGTCGACGCTGGCGTTCGACATTCTTTTCAACGAGGGGCAGCGCCGCTATCTCGAATCGCTGAACGCGTACGCGCGCCAGTTCGTGCAACCCGCGGCACGGCCCGATGTGGATGCCATATTCGGCATCCCGCCGACGGTTGCGATCGAGCAGCGCACGAGCCGCGGCGGCAGAAAGAGCACGGTCGCGACCCTGACCGAGATCTATCACTTCCTGCGCGTGCTGTACGTGAAGCTCGGCACCCAGCACTGTCCGGACTGCCACGACGCGATCGAGCCACAAAGCGCGGCCACCATCGCCGCGCGGTTGCTGCGCGAATTCCGCGGACAGCGTGTGACGCTGCTCGCCCCGCTGGTGGTCGCCCGCAAAGGCTTCTACACCGATCTCGCCAAATGGGCTTCGAAAAAGGGCTACAAGGAGCTGCGGGTCGACGGTGTGTTCACGCCGACGGCGCGCTGGCCGCGGCTCAATCGCTTCAAGGAGCACAGCATCGAGCTGCCGGTGCAGACGCTCGAGGTCAGCGCGAAGAACGACGTGGCCTTGCACGCAGCCCTCGCGCGCGCACTCGACTACGGCAAGGGACTGCTGTCGGTGCTGGCGGCGGCGGGTAATGCCCGCCCCATGATGTTCTCGGCGCGGCGCGCCTGTCCTTCGTGCGGGCGCAGCTTCGCCGAGCTGGACCCGCGCCTGTTCTCCTTCAATTCCAAGCACGGCTGGTGCGAGAGCTGCTTCGGCACCGGACTCGAGATGACCGGCTTCGATGAGGAGCAGACCGGCGAGGAACACTGGTGGAATGAGTGGTACGAGCGTGAGCCCGTCGCCTGCGGCGCTTGCGACGGACACCGCTTGAATCCGGTGGCACTCAACGTCCTGTTTCGCAATGAGTCGATTGCGGCGCTCACGGCGCGCCCGGTCTCGGCCGCGGCCGGCTTCTTCGGCAGCCTCGAGCTCGATCCGCGCGAGCAGGAGATTGCGCGCGACCTGCTCGCGGAGCTGCGCTCACGGCTCGCGTTCCTTTCACGCGTGGGTCTGGGCTACCTGAGCCTGGACCGCTCGGCACCGACACTCTCCGGCGGAGAGGCACAACGCATTCGCCTCGCCGCGCAGCTCGGCTCGAATCTGCAGGGCGTGTGCTATGTCCTCGATGAGCCGACGATCGGGCTGCACCCGCGCGACAACCGCGTGCTGCTCGACTCGCTCGCCGAGCTCGCGGCGCATCGCAATACACTGGTCGTCGTCGAACACGACGAGGACACCATCCGTCGCGCCGATCACGTACTCGATCTGGGGCCCGGCGCCGGCGTGCGCGGCGGCGAGGTGGTCGGTGAGGGTACGGTGAAGGACCTGATCGCGAACCCACGCTCCATTACCGGTCGCTTCCTGCGCGAGCCGCTGCGTCATCCTGCGACTCCACGCCGGCCGGTCAATTCGCGCACGCCGTCGCTGCAGCTCGAGGGCGTCGAACTGCACAACGTGCACGGCCTCGATGTTCGCATCCCCCTGGGACGACTCGTCGTCGTGACCGGGGTTTCCGGTTCCGGCAAGTCCACCGTCGCGCGTGACGTGCTCTACGCGAACAGCAGGAGACTGGTGGGTGTGGAAGGTCCAGGGCGCGCGGCGCGTCCGCGCAAGCGTGCGGGATCGGGCACGCCGCTGTCGGGCTGCCGGGCCGTGCGCGGCATCGAGCGCATCGATCGCGTGCTGGAAGTCGATCAGACGCCGATCGGCAAGACACCGCGCTCCTGCCCTGCGACTTACGTCGGCTTCTGGGATGACATTCGCGCGATCTACGCGGGCACGACCGAGGCACGCATCCGTGGCTACACGGCGAGCCGCTTCTCGTTCAACACGGCGGGGGGACGCTGCGAGGCCTGCGAGGGTCAGGGCGTCAAGACCATCGAGATGAGCTTCCTGCCCGATGTGAAGGTGCTGTGCGATGTGTGCGGTGGCCGGCGCTTTGGCGCCGAGACACTCGAAGTGCTCTGGCGCGATCGCAGCATCGGCGACGTGCTCGCGATGAACGTCGAGGATGCCGTCGAGTTCTTCCGCGCTCACCCGCGCGTGCATCACGCTCTGCAGCTGCTGCAGGACGTGGGGCTCGGTTATCTCACTCTCGGTCAGCAGAGCCCGACGCTCTCGGGCGGCGAGGCGCAACGCATCAAGCTCGTGACCGAGCTGGCGAAGGTGCGCACCGGAGGCCGCCTGGGCCTGCGTCAGCAGCCCAAGCACACACTGTATGTCCTCGATGAGCCGACCGTCGGTCTGCACATGGCTGATGTGGAGAAGCTGATTCTCGTGCTGCACCGGCTCATCGAGGCGGGCAACACCGCGGTCGTGGTGGAGCACAACCTCGACGTGATGGCCGAGGCGGACTGGATCATCGATATGGGACCGGAAGCCGGCGAGCGCGGCGGCCGCATCGTCGCCGCCGGTCCGCCCGCCGAGATTGCCGCGCGCCGCGCTCGCTCACATACGGGCGAGGTGCTGGCGGGCTTTCTCAGCGAGCGCACCGAATCACCCCGGGTCGTAGCTGCCATAGCCGCAGCGCCGGCGGCACCGCGGCGCGCGCGGACAGCCCGCTCCTAGCGGCGTAAGCTCGCGCCCATGGCGCATGACCTGGTGTGCTGGAAGTGTGGTACGGCGCTCGCCGCGCTCAGTCTGCCGTTGCGCAGGCTCGACGAGTGCCCGCAGTGCCGCGCCGAGCAGCACGTCTGCCGGATGTGCGTCGACTACGACACGCGCGTCGCCAAGCACTGCCGCGAGCCGATCGCGGAGGAAGTGCGCGACAAAGAGCACGCGAATTTCTGCGACTACTTCAAGCCGAAGTCCGGTGCGTACGTCCCCCCGGATGTCGCGGCGGTCGACAAGGCGCGCGCCGAACTCGACAAGCTGTTCGGCGGCAAGAAGTAACGCCGCGGCTATTTTGCCCGGCTGCGCTCGCTCAGACGCTCGAGCAGGCGCGAGAAGGGACTATCCTTCTGCACTTCCACCTTGAGGTGGCGTACGCCCGAGTCGTTGATCCGCTCACCGCGGCCATTGTCGATCTCGAGCTGATCGGCGCCCAGGATTTCCAGAGTCTGCTCCAGCGTCTGCGAGGAGCGCTTCTCTTTCGCACGCACACGGCCCGGCGCCGGCTTGGCGCTGCGCTTGAACTGCGGCGCAGGCGCCGGTTTGGCGGCCGCGGCCCGCGGTGCCGGCACCGGTGCCGCCGGAATCACATCGTCGATCAGTTTGAACTCTGCCGTTGCGCTCGGCAGCCTGTCCTGCACCGCCGACGTGGCCGCCGGACGATCGACGATCTTCGTATGGCCGGAATCGCTCGCACGGCCACGCTCCGTCGGGCTCACGGGCACCACCGCCACCGAGTTGAACTCGGAACGCACGTAGTGCGCGACCTGCTTGGCGGAGATCGCATCGCTGAAGAAGCCCAGACGCAATCCGTACCAGCGTCGTCCCTCGCGGCTGCCTTCGACGGTGTAGAGCGTGTAAGCGCTGAATATCGCCAGCGGCGGAACCTTGCCGATCTCGATCGGCTGTACCGACCACTGCAGCTGCACGGCGAAGGAGACAGGGGCATTCGACTGCACCGCTTCCTTCAGCGCCCAGCGCGTGCCGGTGTCATCGGGCTTGAGCAGCGCGATGCTGCTGTCCTCGGGCGCAGGTCCGCCATCGGCCTTGCGGCGCTCGAGGATCCTGAGAACCTGGGTGTCACTCAGCGGCGCAGCGGGCGTCGCAGCAGCGACGGGCGCCGTCGGCGCCGCGGGTGCCGCGGGTGCCGCAGGCGCTGCGCGTGTCGCGGCTGCCGGTGAGCTGATCGCAGGCATCTGGCGCGTGTGGCCACTGTCGTCGAGCGAGGCGAGCACACTGCGCATGTTCGATTGCGCGGTGGTCGCGTTCTTGTGTGCCGCGGCCGGCTTGCGAGCCGGTGCGGGATGAACAGCCGGCTTCGGCGCCGCCACGGGCCTCGGCGCAACGACCGCCCTCGGTGCTGCAGTCGGCTTCGCAGCCGCGGCAGGCTTTGCCGCCGCAACGGGCTTGGTAGCAACGACCGGCTTGTGCGCCACGGCAGGTCTCGCGACCGGCGCGGTCCTCACGACGGGCGCGGGCTTCGCGACCGCTGCGGGTTTCGGCGCAGGCGCGGCCTGCAACGTCGGCACATGCGCCGGCACAGGGGCGGCGACCGCCTTGGGTGCGGGAGCCGGCGCCGGTGCGCGGGCCGCCGCCGCTTCGGCAGCTTCCGCAGCCAGCCGCTCGCGCAGGCGCTTGCCCGGCGTCTCGCCAGCCCAGGCGCCGGGATAGACCTCGCGCACGACCCCGAGCCATTCCTCCGCTTCCTGCAGGGTCTCGAAATAGCCCATGTGCAGACGGAAGCGCTCGCGCCGGTCTTCAAGACGGCGGCTGACGAAGAAAGTAAATCGGCGCAGCTCAGGTGTCTGTGGGTGCGACAGCGCCATCGGCGTCGTCGACGAACACAAATTGATCACGAACGGACCCACGTCGGCCATGATGGCCACGGGTCGCGGCGCGTCGGTGCGCGACGCCCCGCCGGATACCGGCCGCGTTGCAACTGTCATACGTTTTTCCCCGGAACGATGCATCGCATCGCCAGAGGTCGGCGGAGTGGTGCCCAGGAAGGTAGGGAGTCAAGACACCAGCCGCCCAGATGCTGCGCCGGTGGCAACCCCGCCGTCATAGGACCAAGTCCGTTAGACCGGTGGCTTTGCGTCCCCGCCTTTCGACGGGTTTGCCCATAACACATGCAGAGTGTCGGAAAGACGCGACGCGCAGTCAAGCGAGAATCTGTGCTTTGACTCTCACCCTCGTGCACTGTGCTGCAGAGGAGACATAAGCTGGGCCGTATCAGCCCGCCGCGCGCTGTTCGCCCTCTTCGCGCGAGGCACTGCCGGCATGCAGCAGCTCGGTCATCGATGCCGCGGCGAGCGGTCGCGCGAGATAGAAACCCTGCGCGAGATCGCAGCGGCGTTCGCGCAGGAAATCCAGCTGTTCGATGCTCTCGATGCCTTCGGCGACCACGCGCTTCCCGAGCGCGTGCGCCATGACGATGATGGTCTCGACGAGCGTCGCAGAGGCCGGGTTGTACGGCACGTCCGCGAGAAAGCGCCGGTCAATCTTCACGATGCTGATGGGATGCTGGCGCAGGTGCCCGAGCGAGGCGTAGCCGCTGCCAAAGCCATCGAGCGCAATGCGCACGCCGACCTGCGCGAGCCGCGACACCGCAATCGATGCGCCCTCGTCGGCGAAGATGCTCTCGGTGAGCTCGAATTCCAGCATCTCGGCGGGCAGAGCGAACTTGTCGAGCGTACGGCGCACGGCGTGCGCAAAGTCGGCATGCCGCAGCTGCTGTGGTGCAATGTTGAGCGAGAGTCGCGGCGGCGCGATGCCCCTTTCGCGCCAGGCTACCAGTTGGGTACAGGCCGCTTCGAGCACCCAGCCGCCGATGTCGACGATGAGTCCGCTCTCCTCCGCCGCCGGCACGAACTCATCCGGCTGACGCACACCGTCGCGCGGCGTGTTCCAGCGCAGCAGCGCCTCGATGCCCGCCAGGGTGCCGTCGGCGACTGCGAACTGCGGCTGATAAAAGAGGGAAAACTCGCGCCGTCGCAGCGCGCGCTGCAGGCCGCTGTCACTCGGCGGGGCGAGCTTCACGCTCATGCTGCGCTCGAAGAACATCGTGCGGCCGCGGCCCAGGTCCTTCGCGCGGTACATCGCGGCATCCGCGTTGTGCACCAGATCCTCGATGCTGGTCGCATCGTCCGGGAAGAGCGTGATGCCGATGCTGGCGCAGATGTGGTGATCGCGGCCGCCGATGCTGACGGGCAGCTGCAGCGACTCCACGATGCGCTCGGCGACTGCTCCCGCCGACTCCGTGTTCTGAACGTTGCGCAGGATCACAGTGAATTCATCGCCCCCCAGGCGGGCGACCGTGTCGCCGTCCTTCACACTGGCGCGCAGGCGCTGCGCGACGATGTTCAGGAGCTGATCGCCGGCGCCGTGGCCGACGCTGTCGTTCACCTTCTTGAAGTGATCGAGGTCGATGTAGAGCAGAGCGCCGCGCGAGCCGCCGGCGCTGCTCGAAGCGAGCTCCTGCGACAGCCGCTCGCGGAACAGCAGGCGGTTGGGAAGTGCCGTCAGCGGATCGAAGTGCGCCTGGCGATACAGCTGCTCATCGCGCGCACTCTTGGACAGCGCGATGGCCAGGCGGGCCGCGAACGCCCCGCCACAGCGCAGAATGTGCGGATCGGCCGCGGGCACCTCACGGTAGCCGACCGACAGGATCGCCTCGACGCGCTCGCCGACGATGACCGGCCAGACCCAGAAGATCTCGGCGCCAGTATCCTGCAGCGGCCGCAGGAAGCTGTGGCGGCCATCCTCGCAGCGCGCGATGGTGAGTCCGTCGGTCTCGGCGGCCAGCGTCGCCAGCATGTCGTCATCGAGTGCAATGCGGCTCACCGGCAGCTCGTTCAGTCCCGCCGCTGCCAGGTAGACACGGCCGCGTCCGGGCGCATCGCCATCGCGCAATGCAATGCCGACACTGTGGCAGCGCGTCACCGCCTGAACCCGGGAAAGGATCGCATCGAGCACCTGCTCGAGGCCCGCGGATCCGAGCAGTAACTGATCGATCTCGCCCAGCGTCTCGAGGGCGCGCAGCTGCTCCTGCAGACTCGCGGCACTGCGGTTCAACGCACGCAGCAGACTGCGCGGCTCGTCGCGGCCGGCGATCGGCAGCGGGCTGTAGCGCCGGTCCTGCAGCGCATCGAGGCCGGCGCGTAGCGCCGCGAGCACGGGCACATACAGGCGGGTCAGATAGAGCGCCGCCGCCGCAGCCAGCAACACTGAGACGAGGAGTGCCACCGGCAGCGCGCGCTGCACGGCGACGGTGCTTGCAAGCCAGCTCGGCTCGCGCATGAAAGCAATGACCGCCCAGGGCGCCGCGGTGATGCGCTCGTTGACCAGCGGCACGTGCGTGAGCACTCCCTGCCAGCCCTGCTCGCCCGCCTGCCAGCCGAGCGCGCGGATCTCCTCCCGGCGCTCGCCCTCGAGATCGATCTGGTGCGCGAACATGCGCACGATCTCCTCCGGCAGCCGCACCGAGCTCTCGAGCACGTGCTCCCGTACGTCGACGAGCGCGACCAGCACGTCGTCATGACCAATCGACAGGTCGTTCCAGAGCCAGTCGGGCGCCAGCTCGAAGTACGCGAGTCGCGGCTTGCCGCCGGCACTGACTTCGCGCAGCAGAAAGATCGAAGGCAGCTGCCCCTGCAGCACCGCCGGCATGAGTACCGTCTGCCCCGCGGCGAGCGCGGCGAGCTGCGCCCCGGAGGGCTGCTGCGTCGGCGAGAGGGTATCGGCGCCGTCGCGCGCAACCAGCGCCACCGATTTGAAGGCGCGCGAGTTGCTGATTTGCTGGCGAATCGCGGCGCCATCGCCGACATCGCGCGCGGTGAGCGCCTGGACGATGGCCTGGGCTGCGCTCAGGCGCGCGGCGACGGCCATCGCAGAGGTATAGCTGATGCCGCGCAGACGATGATCGGCCGTGGCGCGGGTGGCCGCAGCGATGTGCTGGGTGGAGAGCAGCGCGAACACGACGAGCGGGAGCAGCGCGCATACGAGCAGCACGACTCCCATGCGCCGACCCATGCGGCTTGCAACAGCCGACCGCAATATCACGATGCCGTATCCCGCGCAGCTCCTCGGAGGCGCAGATTCTGCGTCAAGCCGAGGGGAGCCCGTCCTGCAAGTTGATTGATTGCAGCAATCTGTCACGTGGCCGCGGCGGCCGATGTTAACTGGATCACGTAATGGCCGCGCTCAGCGCGGCGGCTGCGCGGACTTCGCCGGCGACTGCGACGACGTGGGACGGCGCGGTGGCTTGTAATTCGCGAGCGCGTGAATCTGCGCGCAGGTATAGCGGTACACACCGCGTCTGCCGGAGCGCGCCGCACCCAGCATCGCGGCGCCGATCAGCCGCGGTGAGACGGAGCGCAGCGGCTCGCGGGCTCCCACGCGGGTGAGATCGAGGAGCGGCATGAGGGCGAGGCGTGCGAGCTCGGCAGGACCGCCGCCGCGATGCAGTCCGCGAATCGCGCCGGGCTGCAGAATATCGAGCGAGCCAAAGCCGAGCGCCTCCATGGCCTGCTCCGCCTCAGCCGCGAAGCGCGCCTCCGGCCGGCGCGATTTCTGATCGGCGCCGGCACACGAGAGGACGATCAGGCGCTGCGCCTGTGCGGCGCGGGCCGCTCGGGCGAACGCGACCACGTAGCCAACCTGCACCTGGCGCAGCGCCTGCTCCGAGCCGGCGGTACGCAGGCTCGTGCCGAGGCAGCAGAATGCTGTATGACACTGCGTGCCCTTGAGCTGCTCCTCGAGCCGGTCGAACTGGACGATGCGATTGGCGAGCCGGGGATGGTCGCGCCCGAGGCCGCGGCGCGTGACGGCGTAGACGCGGGAAAATTCGGATGTCGCGAGCAGGGCTTCCAGCACCTGGGCACCCACCAGCCCGCTCGCGCCGGCGAACAGAGCAATCCGACCCTCGTTCTCCCCCATGTCGGCAAAGCTTAGCATTACACGCCCTCGCCTTGCCGCGCAGATCAGCGTTAGGATTCGGCGTGCGCAGATTCTGCCTTGTGTTGAGCCTCGCTCTCGTCCTGGGACAGCCGGTCATCGCAGCCAGCGATCCGGAGCGCCTCGAGGTCTATCACCAGTTCCGGAGCCTCTTCGACGCGCACCGGTTCCAGGAGGCGCTGGCGCCCGCGCAGCAGTTGGTCACGCTCACCGAGCAGCAGTACGGACCCAAAGCGGCGGAGCTGGTGACACCGCTCACCAACCTCGGCACCACCTACCACCGTCTCGGCCGGCACGAGGAGGCCGTCGGGGTCTACCAGCGCTCGATCGAGATCGTAGAGGCCACGGCCTCCGGCACAGACCGGCGGCTGCTGCGCCCGCTGCAGGGGCTGGGCGTGACGTACGCCGCGCTCGGGCAGTTCGACAACGCAAGCCTGGTGCTGAAGCGCGCCGTCGACCTCAGCCGCAACATCGACGGCTTGTTCAACGCCGGTCAGCTGCAGATGCTGACGCCGTTGATTGCCAGTTACGTCGCGCTGGCGGATTTCGCGAACGCGGAGAAGGAGCATCAGTTTGCGCTCCAGGTGGCCGAGACGGCGTATGGCAAGGACGACCTGCGGCTGCTGGGGCCGATCGATACCTACGCGCGCTGGTTTGAGTTCGTCGGCCGCTACAGCGCCGCCCGCGCACTGCATGCGCGTGCCCTCTCCATCGTCGAGAGCAACGGCAAGCTCACTCCCCTTGCTGTCGATGCCCTGCGCGGTATCGCCCGTACGTACCGCCTCGAGTACTTCAACGGCTCGGAATCCGAGCCGGCGACTGCCGATGCGCCGCTCGCGCTCGAACCCCTGTCGAGTCCCTCCTGGTCGATGCGGAGCCTCAATCCCGACGGCGAGCAGGCGCTGCGCGCGGCAGTCCAGGTGCTGGCGCGCGAGACGCCACCGAATCACGCCCGGCTCGGTGAGACGCTGGTGGACCTCGCCGACTGGTATGTGTGTAGCGGCGATGAGCCGAGGGCGCAGATTGCCTACCGCCAGGCCTGGTTGGAGCTGCAGACGGCCGGTTCGACGGGGCTGCTCGCACAGCCGCGCCAGCTCGCCTACCGCCCGCCGCCGGCCTCAATCACCCGCTCCCGTATCGAGCCGCGCGAGGCCGAGGAGCATGGGGTCGATGTGAGCTTCACCGTCACCCCCGAAGGCCGCACCGCGGAGGTGACGGCAGTGCAGTCGGATGCGTCCGAGGGTCAGCAGAAGGCGGTGATCAGCGCCGTGAAGCGGGCGCGCTACGGGCCGCGCGTGCTGGACGGCAGCGCCGTGGCGACTCCCGGGGTCACGCTGCACGAGCGCATCGTCACCAAGCGCAAGAAGCCATCCTAGGGCTCATCGATCGGAACGAGCTCGATCTGACCTGCATCCTCCGCGACCTTCTCGACGCTCACCGGCTGGTTCTGCGCGAGGCGCTTGCCGACGGGCAGCTCGGGCAACTGCACGAGAAACTTCGCCGCAGCATCGCGCATCGCGGCGTTGCAGGCGACTTCGAGCGGCTTGCTCGCTGACATGCCTTCGGACTGGGAGTTGCCATACCCCGTCAGCGTGAAGGTGTCGAAGGTCTCGCCCGCGGGAGTGTAGAGCTGGATGCGGTAGCGGATCGTGGCGGCGGTGTAGCGCCCGGTCTGCCGTGAAGTTGCGAACGAGAACTGATCGATGTGCACCTCGAAAATGGCCTTCGCGTCGGTCACCTGCCTGGCCGCGGCAAGATCCTCCATCACGACCACATCGCTGAACTCATCGCGGAACAGATCGCGCAGCAGCTGCTCGTGGGCCGGCCCGAGCTCGATCCGCCAGTCAACGCCGTCGCGCGTTTCGCGATCGGTGAACTTGCGTACGTCCTTGGGGATGACCAGGACCACGCGCGCCGGCAGGGGCACGATCAGCGCGTGCGGCAGTGCCGGTGCGGGCTTCACGTTCACCGCGCCGCAGCCGCTGAGCGCGAGCAGGGCCACGCACGAGGGAGCCAGGCTTCGCACTACTGCAGCAGTCCGACGAAGGTGCCGCCGTTCTGTTCGCACATCAGCCGCATTAATGCCGAAAAGCGAATGCTTGTAAACGGCGGAAAGCCCGGCGCTTCGGGAAAGCCGACGGCGTGAATGCGGACCGGGCGCTGCCCCGATGCGTCGGGCTTGTTGGCCGCGGCAACGGCATCGAGCGCCTGCTGCATCGATTCGCCGGTGAACTCATCGCCCAGCACGTAGAGACTGATGCGACGCCCGGGACTCCAGTAAGTGCGGATGGTGTCGCGGATGCCGTCCACGGGGTTCGACTCGCTGTACACGCGCCAGTTCTTCATGCGCGTCACCATCTCCTTGCGACGCGCCGGCGTGTCGTCGAGCCACGTGCCCTGGGTGCCGCTGAACATCGGTTTCGCCTTGTCCGACAGAATCTGAATGCCGGCCAGGTGCGGGTAGATGTCGAGAATCTCCTGCAGCACGCGCGTCGCCACGTCCCAGTGGTTGTCGGTCATGCTCGAGGACGTGTCGATGAGGAAGATGACGTACTCGCTGTCGACCGGGATGCCACCGACCGCCGACATGCGCGGGTGGCTGCGCCGCTCGGCGAGCAGCTTCTCTGTGTCCGACGTAAGCGTCCGCCGCGAGGCGACCAGCTCCTCGGTCAGGCGGTTGACGGCGGAAGCCTCCTCGCGGCTGGCCGCGAACTGGCCTTTGATATGCGTGAGATCGCCGGCGAGCCGCCCGACGTGCATGCGCTCCTTCTGCAGCTCCTCGACCCGCCCCGCGAGCTCGCGGTGCAGCGTGTCCGACTCGCCGCGGATCTGCTGCAGTTGCTGCGTCAGCAGCTGCACCTGTGCGCGCAGGTCGCGCCGGCTCGCCTCGAGCGTTGCCGGCTGTTTGAAATCGGACACCACGATGAGCAGGATGATCGCGCCGAAGCCGCAGCAGATGCAGTCCAGGAACGACAGGCTGAAGACTTCGAATTCGCGTTCGCGGCGCATTAAGGCCAGTCCCGCGAAGGCGCGATCAGCGAGCCCTGGGTGAGACGCGCCAGCCGCCAGAAGCGGTGCGCGGCCTGCACGTCGCCCTTCATCGGCAGCAGCACCACGTCGACGGGCACGCGCTCCGGCAGCACGGCGATCGCCTCATCGAAGAGCCGCATGCGCGCTCCGGCCTCGATGTACTTGCGCGTACCCGCGGTACGCCCCTGAGTCGGCAGTCCGTCGGTGATCAGGATGATCTGATCGGCCTGTGGCGTCAGCGTCTTCACGCTGCTGAACGCGTTGATCAGACTGGTGCCGTCGCGCGGCACGATCGTGTGCAGGCTGTCCATGATCAGCGCATAGGCATGCGCATCGGCGGCGTCGATCCAGCTGCCGGCGCTCGCGGGCACGAGCGGAGCCGCCGTTGTATTGAACCCGACCACCTGATACTTGCTGCCGGCCGGCATCTGCGTGACGAGCCAGTTGACGACCTCGACCGAGCGGCGCCACTTGGAAGCGGCCCGCTTGGCGTCATCGCCGAGGTTGCGCAGGCGGATGACGCTCACTACATCCTCATGCAGCATGCTCGCGGAGCGGTCGAGCAGAATGAGAATGCGCTTGCCCCGCAGGGTGAGGCCGGTGATGTAGCGCGGCGGGCCCGAGCCTGCGGCCGCGTGCACATCCTGGCCCGGCGGTGCGCGCTCGGCGCTGCCGCCTTCCAGGCGACGCTTGCCCTCGGTGAGAGCGTGGACATCGGTCTGCAACTCTTCGACGCGACTGTGCCGCGCGAGATTCTCCGCATCGGCATTGGCGAGCGCCGTGCGCGACTGTTCCACTTCCGCAAACAGCCGCGCCGCGCTGGCCGCGGTGCTCGCCGTCTCGCTCTGCGTTCGCTCCAGGGTATTGCGCAGCTCGGCGAGATTGAGGGTGCCCGCGGTTACCTCGCGCTCCAGCAGGTTGACCTCGGAGCGCAAGTCATCGGCGCGGTGCACGAGCCGCAGGCCGTTCTGCGCACTCATCATCACATAGAAAAGAATGACGGCGCCGAAGCCGCAACAGATGCAGTCGAGGAAAGAGAGTCCGAAGGTGTCAGTCCGCCGGCGGCGCAACATGCGTCTGACTCGCGGCTTCGCGCATATCGATGAGTGTCAGCTCCAGACCGGGCTCGCCGAGCCGGACGCGGTCTCCCGCGCGCACGCGGGCGCGTTCGGCGACCCGCTCGCCGTTGACGAGCGTGCCGAAGCGGCTGTGATCGACCAGAACGGTTTCGCTGCCTTCGCGCACGAAGCTGCAATGGCGCCGCGAAATCCCCGCGGTGCCTTCGGGCAGCACGATCGCGCGCCCATCGCTCGCCGCACGGCCGACCAGCACCGGCTGCGCGCCGAGCGGGTAGGCTTTGCCGGCGTAGATCACATGCGTCGCCTCGCGCACCGCGTGGCTGGTCCGCGTCAGCAGCTCGCGCACCGCCAGGGATTCGCAGCGTCCGCAGCGTTGCGCCGCCAGCCGCCGCAGAAGTTGCACTGGGGCGGCGGGTTCGGGCAGTTCGCTGACCGACGTGGCCACCGCGGCGAATCCGTCGGCCAGAGTGACGATCTCGCAGCCCTCGAATTCACCGCAAGCCTCGCGCAGACCGGGAAGCTCCGCGGCAGCGCGCGGCAGCATCAGCGTGACCGGCGCTCCCGCGGGCCGCAGCGCATGCAGGACGCGCAGCAACTCGCGATAGATCGGCTCGGCCGCCTGTACGAACTGATCGCGCGCGATGGGGACTTCGAAGCGATCGCCCTCGTGGCTGATGAGCGCCGTAGCCGAACCGTCGGCGGCGGCCTCACGCGCCAGCCGCGGAATCTCATCGAACAACTGCTGCTCACTCACCGCCTCGTGCAGTACATCGAAGCGCGTGCGCTTCACCAGCATCGTGGCAATGAGGGCGAGCCATGCCTGATGCAGCTCGAGCAGTCCGCCGCGCGTGCTCGAGAGCGTGCGACCGAGGCGGATCTCGCCACCGCACTCAAGTGCGCTGGCCGCCAGATGATGCAGCCCGAGGTCGAGAGCGATGGCCGGCCGATCGAGCCCGAGAGCGGCTGCGCTCACCACCGCCGCATCGACGAAGCCGCCGACGCGCAGGCCGAGTGCCTCGATGGCTCCCAGCAGCACGCCCAGTGCGTACGGTGGCAGCGCCGTCGATGTAGCGATCCATATTGCCGCGCCGGCCGGCACCGGATGCGCAGCAAGTCGGCGCGACACGTCGCTCGCCAGCAGCGAGGCGGCGCGCACGGCGTCCGCTCCCGGATTCAGGAGTACGCAGAGATGCGTGCTCGAGACGGCTCCGGGCCGCAGCTTCAGATATGCGTGTGCGGGAGTGCCGGCGGGCTCGGCACCCGACCCCTCGAAGACGATGCTCGGCTCGCACGCGAGCACCTCTCCGTCGTCGGCGAGCGCCAGCGCACGATCATTGAGCTCGATCGCGTACATCCTGCGTGCCGTCAGATGTCGACCGGGAAGGTGACGTTGTTGTCGGCGGATTCCTGCGAATCTGGCGCGATCGTGGGATCGTCCTTGATCAGGGCGTTGGCGTCGCTTGGACTCATCGGTGGGGATGCCTTCACGGGAGGCGGGCTGGCCGGCGCCTGCGCATCCGCCCGCAACGCGAGCAGCGCGCCACCCGCGCAGCCGATGGCGAAGATCAGCCCGACGAGCACTAACCGCCAGCTCTGCCGGCGGTAGATCTGATCCTCGCTCATGCGCACCTCACTCGGCGTACCGCGCGATGCGAAAGCCGAGCGTCTGGCTCGCCGCATCGGCCCCTTCGCGCCACGACAAGCGCAACTCCGCGATCGAGGCGCTCTGCCAGTTCGCGCCGCGGATCACGTGGCGCTTGCCGGACGTTGGGCCGAGCGGATCGGTCGCGGGCACGTCGTCGATATAGGACAGATAGTAGTCGTTGACCCACTCGGAGACGTTGCCGGTCATGTCGTAGAGCCCCAGCGCATTGGCCGCGAACTTTCCCACGGGCGCCAGTGCCGGAAACTCATCGTGATAGCCGGGCAGCGTCCCGGAGAGCAGGCTTGCCGCTTCAGTGCCGGCGACATTGCCGGCGGCCGCGGTGATCGGCAACTCATCGCCCCAGGCGTACCGCAGCATGCGGTCCGGACCGGCGTAGCGCGCGGCGTACTCCCATTCGGCCTCGGTGGGCAGCCGGTATCCCGCCGTAACGGGCCGGATGAGCACATAGTCGTCGTCACGCTTCTGATACGCCGGCGGCAGCCCGTCGAGCTTCGAGAGCCAGTTGCAGAACTCCGCGGTCTCATTCCACGACACGCGCGTCACCGGCTGGCTGTCGAGATCGAACGAGCGCGCCTGCTCGCGCAGAAAACCGGAGTTGTGCTCCGGATGAAAGGCGTGGAACTGTGCGTTCGTGATCTCGGTGAGACCCATGTAGAACGGCCGCGCGAGCGTCACCGGGTGACGGCTCTCGTTGGGGCGGCGCCCCTGCTCGCGCGGCGCGCTGCCCATCAGGAAGGTCCCCGGCGGGACGATATGCAGGACGTAGCCGTTGTGCGTGGTGAGTGTGGGAGCCGACTCCGCCAGTGCCGTCGCACGATCACTCGAGATGAGGTGATAGCGCACCGTGCGGGCGATCGGCGCGAGCGGCGAGACATCGGTGATGAACGGAATGTAGCCCGGCTTGCGCAGCTCGATTCGGTGCGTCACGGCGAGCAGCTGCTCGGTCCGCGGCGCAACGCCCGCGGACTTGCCATCGATATAGAGATCGGCGCCGGCCGGCTCGCCCTCGATCGTCACCGGTACGAGGATGGCCCTGAGGGGCACGTCCAGCGCAAGTTTGCCGCCGGGCTGTGCCAGCACCGTCCGCGTCCAGCTCTCGTATCCCGGCAGATCGAGCACCACTTCGTGCTCGATGCCCGAGGGCACAGTGAGTGTGACCGGTGTGCGGCCGCGATACGTGCGCGCGATCGAGAGCTCTGCGCCAGCGGGCTCCGAACGCACGATGAGCTCTGCGTCCGGCTGCCCCAGCGTGATCGTGCCCACGCGCAGTGTTCGTCCGGATTCGATGACGACACTGCTCTCCCAGCTCTTTAGTCCGGGCGCGGACAGCCGGATCCGTCGCACGCCCGCATCCACTTGCAGGATGGTCGGTACACGCCCTCGCTCCGTGCCGTCGATGCTGAGCAATGCACCCGCAGGATTGGCTGCAATCGCGAGTGAGCCCCAGGCCGGCTGCAGGCTGACCGTCAGACTTTCGCGCCGGCCGGCACCGGCGATGATCCGCTCAGCGACCGCATCGAGATAGTGCGGCGCCCGCAACGTGATCGTGCGCCGTCCGGCAGGAACTTCGATCGTTCCGGGCGCGTGGCCCGCAGGCACGCCATCGATGCTGACCGCCGCGGAGATGCCGTGTGTATCGATGATCAGCCGGCCCGGCAGCGCGGCCAGGTGCAGACGCACTCCCGCCGGAGTATCGCGCGCGACCTCGACATCGGCGCGCGCCGGCAGATAGCCCTCGCGCTCCGCGCGCAGCGTGTGCGCGCCGGGCAGAACGTAGAGCCGGGTTCCGCTGTGCACGGCGAGCCAGCTGTCAGCCGCGCGCACCTTTGCGTCAGTCGGCTTCAGATCGAGCTCGACGGGCTGGAAGAAAGAGATGAACACGGCGGTGGCGATGACTGCCGCACCGGCGCCCATCCAGATCAGCCGTCGCGACCAGCGACGCGGCGCTGCGTCTTCGGCACGCGGCGCGCGTGTGCCAGGGGGCTCGCGCGGTGCGACGATCGGAGTGATATCGAGCTGATCGCTGCCCGCCGCGGGCGCCTCGAGCAGCATGCCTGCGGGTGCGATCGTGGCGTTGCCGACCAGGTGATGCACCACGAGCTGCAGCTGTCCGCGCGCCAGTGCCGCCACTTCGATGTGCGCGGCGCCCACCGTCATGACATCGCCGCGGCGCAGGTCGCGCACGCCGGCGAGCGGCTGGCCATCGAGCCGCGCCGCCGCCTCGCCGACGATGCTCACGTTCCACGTGGGTCCGCGCGATTCAATTCGGATCGCGGCGCCGGCAGATGCGTCCGGGACGACGACCTGGGCGCCGGCGCCGCCGAGCGTCAGCGCGCCGTCGAATTCGCGCTGGCCGGCCGGCTCCTCGAGACGGATTCGCGGCCCGACGGCCGTGTGCGCGCTTGTCGTGACCCCGGCGCCCATCCGTGCCGTCAGATCGGCTCGACGCAGCGGACGCTGATGGTCTGCACGCGATCACCCGGCGTGACCGTCACATCCCGGCGCACGTCGCGATAGCCATTGCGCGTGCCGACGAAAGTGTAGCGGCCCGGGCGCAGATCGATCTCGCGGCGCGAGAAGGTGCCCAGCGTTCCGACCTGCGGAATGGCGACTACCGTCGCGTTGTCGGATTCGAGGGCCAGATGCACAGGCTTGTCGAATGCCGGCAAGAGGCTCGCGAGCCGCTCGGCCTGGCTGCGCAGCACGGGCCCGGCGGGCTGCTGCTGATTGGCCCGATGAATGAGCGCGACCGCCTCCTCGCGTACCGACGGCGAGCCGAGCCGCTGCGGAGCATCGGCCAGCGCCTGCAGGCGCCTGGCGAGGGTCTCGCGGTACGTGGCGCGCGCGAGTCCCTGCTGCGCAAATGCGAGTGACGGATCGCGCTTGAGTGCGGCTTCGTACTCATGCCGGGCTTCGCTCCAGCGCTCCTGCGCCTCGAGAGCGGCTGCGTGCTGCTGCAGCTGTGCGAACTCGCGCGCACGTTGAGCCGCATCGACGCGGACGAGACCGCGCGTCGCCTCGGTCCCCGTCGGCTGCAGCGTGCGCGCGCGCAGGAACGCGGCGCGGGCATCCTCGAGCTGCCCGGCGCCGAGTGCGGCAAATCCCGTGCCGATGGCCTTCGCGTAGCTGTCGGCACCGAGTGCCGCTCGAGCACGGGCGAGGCCGGCGCCCGCGGTGACGTTGCTGGCATCGAGCGCCAGCGCCTGGCTGTAACTCTGCACCGCATGCGCATAGTCGTGCTCGAGCTCCGCGTTCGCGGCATTCGCAAGCAGTGGTAACTGTGCGGTCAGCGCCCGCGTGCGGCGCGCGCCCGCGAGCGCACGCGCATCGCGCGGATCGATGCGCAGCGCGAGCGCGAATGCCTGACTGGCGGCTGCGACGTTGCTTGCCTGCAGCGCGCGATCCCCCGCTGCGATCTCATCGCTCATCGCCTGCGCGGCTCTTTGCTCGACGCTACCGAGCAGTCGGCTGGCCTCAGCGAGTCTTTCCTCGGCAATGGCGGGACTGCCGGCATCGTCGGCGCCGGCTGCCTCGGCCGCGTGCGTCTTGGCAGAGGCATATGCCGCACCGCCCCACACACCCGCGCCCCGCGCATCGAGCGCGGCGAGCCGCGCATCGAATTCCGCACGGGCGCGACGCAAGCGCTCTTCCGCGGCCGGATCGCGCGGTGCGGCGCCGACCGGAGAGGCTCCGGGCGCCGCCGCGAAGCTGGCCGGCATGTGTGCGGGCAGCCAGTAGAAGCTGGCAACCGCAGCGCCGGCCAGTCCGGCGACGGCCAGCCACGGCGCGACGCGACGGCGCTCACCGCGCTCGGTGCGCACACGCAGGGGCGGCGGATCGATTCCGCGGAAGGCTTCATCCCAGCCGGGCGGATCGGGCACGGCAGGGTTCGATGCGCCTGCCGACTCCTTCGAAGTCACTGGGGCCGCGGCACCCCCGTCGGCAGTTTGCGCACCGTGGAACGTGAGCGTGTCATCGAGCGCGGCCTCGAGGCTCGCGATCACATCCTGCATCGAAGCGGGCCGCTCCCCGGCGGACTTGGCGAGCAGCGCCCGCACCAGGCCAATCAGGCGCGGCGGCGCCTGATGCGCCACGTGCAGCTCGGGCACCTCACCTTCGAGCCGGCGTGCGAGCTCGAACTGCGGGTAGTACGGCGGATAGCCCGTCAGCAGCTCAAACGCGAGCGCGCCCAGTCCGTACACATCGTCGCTGGTGCTTGCCGGCTCGCCGCGCAGCTGCTGCGGACTCGCAGTGAAGGGTGAGAATTCGCGCGACGCCCGCAGTTCGCTGCCGCCTTCCGAGGAGCGCAGCAGGCTCGCCGCCCCGAAGTCGGCCACGCGCAGCTGACCGTGGTCATCGAACAGGATGTTGCCGGGCTTCAGATCCCGGTGTACCACGCCGCGCTCGTGCGCATGCAGCAGCGCGCGCGCCAGATCGATCAGCACCGGCACGATCTGCAGATAGCTCGCGCCGCGCAGGCGGCGCAGATCGCCTCCCGCCGCCAGCTCCATCGGTAAAACGGCGAGCTGCGCGTCGCGCAGCGGCGCGTGCACCTTGAGGATCAGAGGATGGTCGAGGCGGCTCGCGAGCGCGTGCTCGCGCTCGAGCGCCTCCCAGGCGCGCGAGCCCTCGCTCACCGCCGCGCCGAGCACCTTTAACGCGACATCGATACCGAGCGCTTCATCGCGCGCGCGCCAGACCTCACCGCGGCCGCCGGAGCCCAGCTTCTCGAGGAGCGTGAAGCGGTCGCAGACGCGCGGTCCGTGGGAGCTCGTGGCGGGCATGGTGTGCGGCCCGGCGCTCAGCTGGCCGGTCCATTGGGATTCGCAACTGGCGGCGGCGGCGCGGCGGGCGCAGCGGCACTGTCCGTGAGATACAGTTGCTGCAGCATCTGACGCCACTCGCGATACTGCTCTTCCGCGGTGCCGGTGAGCTTCAGGCTCTGCCCCTCGACATCGACGACCTGAGGCGCGACCTCGGACTGGAACGACTGCGACAGCTCCTTCAGTGCCTGTCCCTGGATGCGGGCATCGGAATACTTCTTGATACCCGACAGGACCGATGCCGTGCCGCCGACCACTCCGGCGGTGCGCAGGCCCTCTTCCACATAGCGGCACGTGTAGTTGTACGGATCGCAATGCCCGGGCACGAGCACGCTCGCGAGAATCGCGGCCGCGCCGAGCACCGTGCGCGTGTTGGCCTGGCTCTGCAGCTTGTCCTGCTTCTCGATGTCATCGAAGCTCGAGCGCCGCCACTCGCCATACGGCTCGCGCATCTGGTCGGCGAAATTGCTGTAGTAGCCATCGACCGTGTCGACGACGCGGGAGTCGCTCTCCCGAATGCGTGAGATGCGCGAAGCGACAGGGTCCTCCGCCGCGGGCAGGCGCACGACCTGGAAGGTCGTGTCCTTGCCATGCTGGGTATGTGCGAGATAGCCGTCCATCGCCTGGGGCGCGAGATCGTGCGCGAACCGCAACTCGGTGACGCGGCGGATGTCGCGCCGGTTCTGTGCGAGCAGCCGGTCGCGCGCCGCGACCATGTCGTTCGCGATCTGCGAGTAGACGTTCTGGAACGGATCGCGGGCCTTCAATGCCGCGTCGGTCTTGTACGAACCGGTGTCAGCGCCGCTCTGGTAGCGCTTGTGCGAGATCCATACGCGTGCCGTCGAGTCGCTGACGCTGATCTCGAGCGCCAGCTGCGCGCCCGTGGATTCGAGGATCTTGCCGGTCACTGAGACGTCGACGAACTCCACCGTCGCCGGTACGACCCGAACCGAGCCCCACTGGCCGCAGGATTCGAGCGTCGCGCGCAACATGGTCGGCAGATAGTGCGACTCGGCCTCGCGGATCTGCGGATAGATCCGCTTCTTCGCGAGCGCCTGTTCGTCTTTGGCGATCTCCGGTGGAATTCCCGGCTCGAACACATGCACGGCGACATCGAGCAGCTCGTCGGCGGGAATCTGCTGCTGCGCCTGAACTGCATTGACTCTCGGCAGCGGCTTGGTCTCGTGCACCACACAGCCGGCGAGCCCTGCGAGGCAGCACAACGCTGCGACCAACGCCGATCTTGCGTGCGATTGCCTGTTACTTGGTCTGGCCATTTTTCTTGTATTCGAGATATTCCTTCCAGAGCTTGTCCTTCAGCTCCGGATCCGTCTCCTGCTCCCAGGCCTTGCGCAGCCGCCGCGCGACGATGTCGTCGTCGCTGCCGTCAGGCACTTCGCGAGCGCTCGCGCCATTGCCGGACGTGCCGCCGGCATTGGTGCCGGTATCAGTGCCGACTGATTTGAGATCGCCCTGGCGCGTGCCGTCGTGATCGTGATCATCGCCACGATGTCGCTTGCGTCCAGGGCCTTCCGGTGTGGCCGATCCCGCGGTCGCTGTCACGCCGGCAGCGCCGCGGGCATCGCGCTCCTGCGCGATCCTCGCCTGCTCGCTCTTCAGATTTGCATCGAAGGTACCGACGGACTCATCCAGACTGCGCTCGATCTGGGCGCGGCGCTCGTCTGCCGTCTGAGCCACCGGCGGAAGCGCCGAGCCGCCCGCCCCGCTCGCCCCTCCCGCAGTCGTGCCCCCGGCCGCGGTTCCCGATGTGCCCGCCGCGCCCGCTGCGCCGGCTGCGCTCGAACCGCCAGCAGCAGCGGCTCCGCCTGCCGCACTGGCCCCATTGCCGCTGGAGGATGAAGTGCCGCCCGAGGCACCTGAACGCTCCGCCGTGGAGGTCGACGGGGACGAGGGCGCACTCTTCGTCGCACACGCGCCTGCCCCGAAGGCGGCGAGCAGCATGAGGAGCGCCGGCATCCGCATGGCCGCGGTCCTAGTGCGTGCTCTCCGTCGCACGGGCGACGGTCTTCTGCCGGGGCACCGCCCGCACAGGCGTGGCATCGAGATCGGCGCCGTTGAAGAAGCTGCGCAGCTGCGTCGAGAGCCGGTTGCAGGCCGTGCCTTGCACGCGAGCGACGAATGGTAAGGGCACAATCGCGCCGATGATCGCTGACGTACCGGTGACATCGGCATCAACCACGCCGGCGGACTTGGCTTCCTTCAGATCCCAGATCGTCGCCTCGTAGTTCGATTCCTTCTCCCACCAGCCGAAACCGATGCAGCCCGCCGCGCCAGGCGCGGCGCCGCAGGCCAGACTGCCGCCACCATCAGTCTTGCGCGTAATGCCGTTCACCCACACGACGTAGCGCACGCCGGATGCCGCGACTTTCTCGCTCACGCCCGGGTGACTGAGTACCGCCGCAACCGCTTCGGGCTTGGTCGGCGCGGTGCCGGGCTCGAACCAGGGAAACAGCGCATTCATGAAGTCGTCATTCTTGCGCACCGCTAGCGGTGAGCTGCCGGATCCGAGGTTGTTGCCCACGCACTTCATGAAACCCTGCTCGGTGGCTGCGCCTTCGTTCTGCGGTTTCGGCAAAATGACAATTGCCTCGCCGCTCGCAATCTTCGTGGGCATCTCGCGCGCCTGCTCCACGCGCGTACGCATGCAGCCCGTGACCAGCTCCGCGAGCAAAAGGGTCACAACGCAGCGACACCCGATCCGGATGACGTTCATGCAGCATCCCCCCGCGCCCCCGACCCCTGGCGCTCCACCCCGCCATGCAGGGCACAGGCAGTATGCCACCGCCATCCCGACAGGGAACCTAGACCTCGGACAGGCCCGTGTTGTTCCGCTACAGGCCCAGAGTCATCTGGGCCGGATTGGCAGGCGGGGGCCGAAACAGGTGGGTGGGAAGCGACATATCGCGGCCGGTGCGGATGCCGTGGTGCTGGCATGCGAGCTTGAATCGCATGCGCAGCAGCTCCGCATAGGGGCCGGTTCCCTTCATCCTCGAGCCGAAATTCGGGTCGTTGTCGCGTCCCCCACGCATGGATTGCACGAGTGACATGACATGGTCCGCCCTGAGCGGGAAGTGCTCGGCCAGCCACTCGCGGAAAAGCGCTTTTACCTCATGAGGAAGCCGCAGCAGCACATAGCCAGCCGTCCCGGCGCCCGCCCCGGCGGCGGCCTCGACGATGGCTTCGAGCTCGTGATCCGTGATAGCCGGAATGACGGGGGCGACGAGCACCCCAACCGGAATCCCGGCCGCAACGAGCGCGCGGATCACCGCCAGGCGCGCGTCCGGGGAGGCAGCCCGCGGCTCGAGCGTGCGTTTCACGCCGGCATCCAGCGTGGTCACGCTGACGATGACTTTAGCCAGGCCGTCGCGGGCCAGATCCGAAAGCAGGTCCCGGTCGCGCAGGATGAGTGTCCCCTTGGTGATGATCGAGACCGGATGGCGGCATTCGCGCAACACCCCCAGGATCGACCGCGTCACCTGCAGACGCTTCTCGACCGGCTGGTAGGGGTCGGTATTCGCCCCGAGCGTGATCGGCTTGCATACATAGCCTGGCCGCGCGAGTTCGGCGGTCAGCAGCTTCCCGGCCTCCGGTTTGTAAAAGAGGCGCGTCTCGAAATCCAGGCCGGACGAGAGCCCGAGGTAAGCGTGACTCGGACGGGCATAGCAGTTGTGGCTCACCACACCATTGGCGATGAAGTCCTCAGTCCCCGTCGAGATATCGAACAGTCTCATTGCGCCGCTGATCCGCTCGATACGACGGACCCGCAGCGGGCTCGCGCTCCTGACTGCCTGGCCAGTAACGTCGCGCTTACGCGTGATTGCCGGGTCAGTGCTGTGAAAAAACCTGAGGTGCTCGCGCAGTCCGCCGGTGACACGAACGACGTCGATCGGTTTGCTGTTTTCCCGAGCTATCTTCTCCACCGCGAAACGGAACTCAAACCTGCGGAGCGCCTCGCACGTACGCCCAACGCTCTCTGCGTCGGTGTTGCTGATTCGCAGAATTCCATCGCTGTAGCTGCCCGCCGCATCGAAAATGCCCGCGAGAAAGCCCGTCTGCCACGATCGCGACGCGGCGGTCGGCCACCTCACGAGTTCGACGATGCGCTCGACGGATCGTCGGGCATTGATGCGGATCGCTGGTATCGCTCGCCGGGTTGCCGTGGCCGCCGCAAACACAAACTCGTGCGTTTCGACCTCGTGCATCTGCAGCCAGGACTTAGCGCGTGCAAGCGCCTCAGGATCGCGGCGGCTATACGAATAGCTGCCGATGAGTCCATCGCCGCGGATGAGACCGCATAGATAGCCGGTTCGATAGTCCGCGTCCTGGTCGGGCGCCTGCGCAAAGGCACCTGTGCCCGTCAGCCTGTTGCTGATCGTCAGATGCGGTCGCCGCGTGCTGCCCTGCTCGGTGCCGGCGACGTATTTCCAGCCGCGCTCGGTGAGGAAGCGGTGATCGGACCCGGCGATCAACTCGGTGCCGTCCTCGAGCACCATTCGGTACGCGGGCTTCACGACGCTCCAGTGCGCCAGCACCTTCGTCCGAATGTAACGTCGATGCCAGCCGCGACGTTCGGTTCCGATGATGGTGTCGCCAGCCCGCACCTCTGCAAGCGGGCGAGTCGTGCCATTCCCCATCAGGATCGGCGTGTCGCCCGACAGGCAGTAAATGCAACCGTGTTCGCATCCCCGATACGGGTTGATCGAATACTCGAACGGCACATCCGGAGAGTCATTGGTGGAGATGACCTTGCGTGCCGCATCAGGCTCCACGCTGGTGACCACGCTGGCGGCCGGTGGCTCGACGTACCAGTCATCGATGGTCTCCTCGCGAGTCGTGCGATCGAAACGGCCGGTCGGATTCGACAGCGCGCCGCGGCCTTTGAGCGGGCGGGTCATCGTGGAACTGTACGCCCGTACAGTATGTGCGTAAAGCTCGGCAATGGCACTCTGCGCGGATGAGGGCACCAATCGCGGCAGGAATGCTCGTCCTGATTCTGGCGGCTGCCGCGGCACCGTACGGTTGCGCGGCTGCGCCTGCGCCGGGGTCCTCGGCCGCCCCTCCTGCAGCCCTTCACGGGGTCATGGATTCCGCGTTCGAACGGCTCTCCGCACGTTACTTCGATGAAGTGCTCGCACTCAGCCCGGTCGAGGCCACGCAACTCGGCGAGCACCGCTTCGACAACCGGCTGGACGACTTGAGTCCCACCGGACGAGCCGATCAGCTGCGAGTCGCGCGCAAGCTCCTCGACGCCCTCAAGGGCATCGACACCGCCCAGCTCTCGCGGGCGCACCAGGTCGATGCGCAGCTTCTGCAAGACGACCTGCAGTACCGGATCTGGAAGGTCGAGCACCTGCAGGCGTGGCGCTGGAATCCGCTCCTGTACACCGATCTCGCCGGCAACTCGCTGTACCTGCTGATGTCGCGGGACTTCGCGCCTCCGTGGGAGCGGCTCGCGAGTGCGGCAGCACGTCTGGAGGCGCTGCCGCGGCTGCTCGCGCAGGAGCGCGAGTCGCTCGATCCGGCACGAGTGCCCCGTATTCATGCCGAGACAGCGCTGAAGCAGAACGCCGGCGTGATCGAGCTGATCGACCAGCTCATCGCCCCGCAGATCCATGTGCTCTCCGCCGCCGATCAGGGGCGGCTCGTGAACGCGCTCGAGCGCGCCCGCACCGCCCTCTCGCAGCAGCAGATCTGGCTCGAGAAGCGGCTGCTGCCGGATGCAAAGGGCGATTTCCGCCTGGGCGCCGAGCTCTTCGATCAGAAACTGCGCTTCGAGCTCGCCTCCTCACTGTCGCGGGAGCAGATCCGCTCCAGCGCCGAGGCAGAGCTCGCGCGCGTGCGCCACGAAATGTACGCGCTGGCGCGCCGCGTTCTGGCCGCACGCCCGGGCGCCACTGCACTGCCGGAATCCCCCACACCCGATCAGGAACAGACGGCCATCGCCGCGGCACTGGATCTCGCGGCTGCCGATCAGCCGCCGCGCGACGGCGTGTACCGGGCCGTGCAGCGCGCTTACGTCACCGCCGAGCAGTTCGTGCGCACGCACGATCTGATTACGCTGTACGGCGATCCACTCGAGATCATTCCCATGCCGCAGTTCGCGCAGGGCGTGAGCGTCGCGTTCTGCGATACGCCAGGCCCGCTCGAGAAGAGCCGCAAGACGTACTACGACGTGGCGCCGATCCCGGCCGATTGGACCGACGCCCAGACGCGCTCCTATCTGCGTGAATACAACACGCGCGCGCTGCACGAGCTCACCATTCACGAGGCGATGCCCGGACACTACGTGCAGCTCGCGCATTCGAACCGCTATGCCTCACCGCTGCGCGCCGCGCTGCAGTCGGATACGTTCATCGAGGGCTGGGCGGTGTACGCCGAGCGGCTGATGGCCGAGCAGGGCTATCTTGACGGCGACCCACTGATGCACCTGGTGCAGCTGAAGTGGTATCTGCGCTCGATCGGTAACGCCATTCTCGATCAGGCGATGCACGTGGATGGCATTTCGCGCGATGCCGCCATGCAGCTCATGACCCATGACACGTTCCAGGAAGAGCGCGAGGCCGCCGCGAAGTGGGTACGCGCCCAGCTCACCGCGACGCAGCTCTCCTCCTACTTCGTCGGCGTACAGGAGCATCTGAGACTGCGCGAGGAGGCTCGCGCGCGCTGGGGCGCAGATTTCAATCTGCGGCGTTATCACGACACCGTGCTCTCGTACGGCTCGCCGCCGGTGCCCGACGTGCGGGCGCTCATGTTCGATCTGCCGATTCCCACCGACTGAAGACGGCCACAGGCGCGAGCGCGGCTTGACGCCTCGCGGTGCGCGGGGCAGTCTGTGCCCGTGCGCGGTGCTCGGGAGCGATGCTCCTCGAGCGTAACGGGAAGTCCGGTGCAAGACCGGCGCTGCCCCCGCAACGGTAATCGAGTCAAGGCGGATCATCGAAGCCACTGCGCTTAAGGCGCGGGAAGGCGATCCGCCCGGAAGCCGCTCCGTGAGGAGTCGCGCTTCCACTCGAGAGCCCGGAGACCGGCCGCGCACATCGAGACCATGTGGTGTCGCGGTGGGCGGCGCTGGTGGCCGCCCGCGAGCGGCAGCGTGCCGCATCGTCCGGGGCTTCCAGCACTTCTCCCGCAGCTATCGAAAAACGATGTGGGGAGCGGTGCATTCCATGAAGCTTTTCTGCCGCGCAATCTTCGCCGGCGCGCTGCTGCTGATCTTCGGTGCTGCGCGCGCGGCGGATTCTGCCGATGTGCTGGTGACGGCCTCGCGCTACTCCGAGAGCCGTTCGGACACGTTCTGGTCCACCGACGTGCTCACGCGCGATGAGATCGATGCGCGCCAGACGTTCTCGTTACCGGACCTGCTGACAGGCCTTGCGGGGGTGCAGTTCGATAACGCCGGCGGCATGGGCAAGGCCACGTCGCTGTTTCTGCGCGGCACGAACTCGGATCACACGCTCTTGCTGGTCGACGGCGTACGCGTCGGCTCCGCGACGCTCGGCGCACCGCCGCTCGAGCTGATTCCCGTTGGAGAGATCGATCACATTGAAGTGGTGCGGGGTCCGCGCTCGACGCTGTATGGCTCGGATGCGATGGGCGGCGTCATCCAGATCTTTACCCGCGGTGCCGGTGCGCCCGGAGTGAGCGGCTCTGCAGAGGCGAGCGGCGGCAGTTACGACACGTTCCGGGAGTCCGCGAGCTTTCGCGCCACCGGTGAGCAGCTGTGGTTCTCGGCGAACGGCACGCTGTTGCACAGTGCCGGTTTCAATGCCTGCAACGGCTCACTGTCCCCGCCCGCCGGCTGCTTCGCCGTCGAGCCCGACCGCGATGGCTTTCACAGCACCTCAGGAACGTTCGCAGCCGGCACGCACTTCGCGGAAGGCTGGAGCGCCGAGCTGCGCACGCTGCTCACCAGCGGCCGCTCCGACTACGACGGCAGCTTCGCCAACGTCACGGACTTCGCCGAGCGCGTGGAGTCGCTGCTCGTCGACGGAAAGCTGTCCGATAGCTGGACGCTGCATCTGACGGCCGGTCACAACGTCGATGACGAGAAAGACCTGCTCGCCGCGGTGCCTCAGGACCGCTTCGTCACCAGCCGCAACAGCGCGAGCGCCCAGCTCGAGGGCACCTTCAACAACGCGCTGCGCCTGGTCAGCGGCGCCGACTGGCTGGACGATCACGTGGACTCGACGACGCCGTACGATGTGACCACGCGCGCCACCACGGGCGTGTTCACGGAGCTGCACGCGACTCAGGGTGCCTGGTCGGAGCTCGCCGGCGCGCGGCTCGAGGACAACGACCAGTTCGGCGATCACGTCACCGGCAATGTCGGTCTCGCCTGGAAAGCCGAGTCGTGGCTGCGGCTGACCGCGACCTGGGGAACCGCCTTCCATGCGCCGACCTTCAACGATCTGTACTACCCGGGATTCAGTAATCCGCAGCTGCAGCCGGAGGAATCGCGCTCGACGGAACTCGCGGCGGAAGGTCTTTGGCAGTCGCTGCACTGGTCCGTGCACGCCTACCAGACCGACATCGGCAATCTCATCAGCTTCGATCCCGTCACCTTCACGCCACAGAACATCGCCACCGCGCGCATCCAGGGGGTGGAGCTGGCGGGCGACTGGAAGCACGGACCGTGGAGCCTCTCCGGGCAGCTCACACTGCTCGACCCGCGTGATCGCACCGCGGGCGACGGCGACACGCTCCTGCCGCGCCGCGCGCGCCAGAGTGCGGCGCTCGACGTGCGCCGCGCCATGGGCCGGTTCAATTTCGCCGCGATCGGGCACTGGCAGGGCCGCCGCTTCGACGATGCCGCCAATACCGTGCCGCTCGGCGGCTATTTCACGCTCGATCTGCTCAGCGAATGGAATCTGCGGCCGGAGTGGTCGCTGAAGGCGCGGTTGGCGAATGCGCTCGGGCGCAGCTACGAGACCGAGGCGTACTACAACCAGCCGGGGCGCGAGTTCGATCTTACGATCGCGTATCGCTTCGCGCCGCCTCACTGAGTGAGCGCTCGAAGGCGATGATTTCCCGAGCCACCGCCTCGGGATCCTCGTGATGCATCATGTGTCCGCATCCGGGAAGCCGCACCTGCCGCAGGCTGCGGAAGATCGAGGCGAAATACGCCTCGCTCGCATCCGCACCGAAGCGCGAGAGGTGCGCTGAGAGCTCACCGAGCAGCAGCAGCATGGGAATCTCGACCGCGCGCCAGCAGGCCTCAGCCTCCTCGCGCCGGTGAAGCACGGGGTTGACGAACGCATGGCGCGGGTCAGCCGCGAGATCACGCTCCCCGCCAGCGGCGGGAACGGTCCAGACTTCGGCGAGGAATCGTGCGCGCTCCGGCGGCAAGCGCGGATTGCGACGGCGCAGCACCTCCGTCAGCAGCTCGATGGACGGGTAGCGCTTTGCGGGCGGGCCGGCCTTCAGCTGGTCGAGCCACTCGGCGTAGCGCGTCGGGGCGCGGTCGGAGGGCGTGCGCGGCAGTCCGATGCCCTCCAGATTCGCGAGCCACGCAAGCCGCGTGGGCCGAATACCGGCATAGAGCGAGGCCACATGGCCGCCCATGCTGTGGCCGACCACGCGCGCGCGCTGCTGCGGCACGACGACATCGAGCAGCGCCTCGAGATCGGCAAAATAGTCCGGGAACCAGTAGCCGCCCGGCGCCGGTGCGCTGGCGCCAAAGCCGCGCCAGTCGGGCGCCACGCACGACCACGACTCGGGCAGCTGATCGACCACGAACTGCCAGGTGAGCCCGCGGTCCATGTAGCCATGGAGAAGCACCACCGGGTTCGCCGACGGCTCGCCCCACCAGGTGAGGCGATGTTTGAGGCCGCGGATCAGGCGGTCCTCGATGCGCGGCGTGCGAGTGCTCATAATGAGCTCATGGAACAGCAGGAACGCAACTGGGGCATGCTCGCGCATCTGACGGCGCTCGCCGGCTTGTTCTTCCCGCTCGGCAATGTCATCGCTCCGCTCATCATCTGGCTCAGCTGGCGCGACCGCTCCGCCTATGTGGGCGCACAGGCGAAGGAAGCGTTGAATTTCAACATCACGGCCGCGCTCGCCGTCCTCGTCTGCTACGCCCTCACCTGGATCCTGATCGGCTTCATCGCGCTGGCGATCCTCGGCATCGCCTGGTTCGTGCTCACCGTTCACGCCGCCATTCAGGCGAGCTCGGGCGTGCAGTACCGCTACCCGTTCGCGCTGCGGCTGGTGTCCTAAGCTCCGAGAAACATCCGGTAGGCCGGATTCGCCGTCTCGTCCGTGTACGCGTAGTGCAGAGCATTCAGATGCTCGATGAGTGCGGCGCGCTCGGCCGCAGCTACCTGCACGCCAGCCAGCACGCGCCCGTAGTCCGCGCCGTGATTGCGGTAGTGAAACAGCGTGATATTGCAGCGTGAGCCCACCGCCTGCAGGAACTTGAGGAGCGCCCCGGGGCGCTCGGGAAACTCGAAGCGGAACAGCAGCTCGTTCGCGATGCCCGGAGCATGGCCGCCGACCATGTAGCGCACGTGCAGCTTCGCCACTTCGTTGTCGGTCATGTCGTGCACCGTGTAGCCGCCGCCGCGCAGCTGACGCACGACCGCATCCTTCTCGCTGCGCCCCTGAGTGAGGCCGATGGCGACGAAGATCTGGGCGCGCTCCGGTCCGGCGTAGCGGTAATTGAACTCGGTGACGCTGCGATGCCCCAGCTGCTCGCAGAATCGCAGGAAACTGCCCGGCTCCTCGGGGATCTCTACCGCGAGCAGCGCCTCGCGCTGACCGCCGAGGTCGGCGCGCTCCGCCACGTGGCGCAGGCGATCGAAATTCATGTTCGCGCCGCTGTTGATGGCGACGATACGCCTGTCGCGCCAGGACTCCCGCGCGACGTATTTCTTGATGCCCGCCACGGCGAGCGCACCGGCCGGCTCAACGATGGAGCGCGTGTCCTCGAACACATCCTGGATGGCCGCACAGATCTCGTCCGTGTCCACCAGCACGATCTCATCGACGTACTCGCGCGCGAGCTGGAAGTTCTCCTCGCCCACACGCCGCACCGCAACGCCGTCGGCGAAGATACCGACGCGATCGAGCAGCACGCGCCTGCCCGCCTGCAGCGACTCGTACATCGCGCGTGCATCCTCGGGCTCG
>Ga0335079_10000286_pt1 | contig 59045 bp, 43 predicted proteins | sample Lox_Sample_33_FD_206719 | JGI IMG/M metagenome (GOLD analysis project Ga0335079, IMG submission 206719) | Soil microbial communities from Loxahatchee National Wildlife Refuge, Florida, United States - Lox_Sample_3.3 | ecosystem: Environmental > Terrestrial > Soil > Wetlands | place: USA...
TGCAAGTCTCCGTGGGAGACGCCGGCGAACTCCCGTCTCCCGGAAAGTTTCAATGGACCGCCTTTTCTAAGCTTCAACGTCAAAGTAGATTTTGGTGGTCGCACGATACTGGACGACTTTGGCGCCGTCGAGCAGCATGTCGAGCGACTCGACGTGCGCCCACTTGATGGCGCGCACCGTTTTGGCCGCTTCCTTCACCGCGTTTTCTGCGGCCTTGGCAAAGCTCTGCTTGGAAGTCCCGACTACTTCAATCACTTTCTGAGTCACAAGTCCTCCTGAGGATAACTGCGGATTGTACTACCTCTGCGCACCTCCAAGCGACCCTGGCTCGAACGCTACGATCCGCGAAATACAACAGGCCACGCGAACATTCCACGTGGCCTGGTTATAGAAACGGACCTGGTGGGCTTACTTTGCGGATTCGCCGGTCCCGGCGGCCTGCTCGGTTCCCTGCTCCGACGTGACGGGATGAATCTTCGCGGTGGCCAGAATCTTCTTCAACTGCGCGAAAATCTGGTCACGATCAACAGGCTCGACTCCATCCGACGTGCCAAATCCAGCGGTTCCGAGCCCAAGGACGTACTCGTAGCAGACTCCATTTTCATACTGGTGGTAGTACTGTGCCTCCGCCTGCCGAGTAACACTCCCCACGAATTCGGAGGTCATTTCCAACTCGTTCAATCCAACTTTGACTTTCTCGGCATCGACCGGCTCGCCATCCTGATTGCTCACATCGACAAACGCAAAAGCACTCTTCTTCGGCAAGTCCTTGATTGACGTTCACGCTGAAAAAGCCTGTTGCGAAGTCGGTTCCGGGATAGAGGGACTTGGGCAGCGCGACCGTTGCCACCGTTGCGCCTCCGGACTGGGTGAAGTTCATCGGCACAGCATTGTCATCAAACCGGGGCCGCGCCTTTTCGCCGGTGGCAAGTACGAACTTTCTTGGATAGACAAACGAAACACCCGTGGCCGCATCCTTGTATGTGACGGTTGCAGGACGCTTTTTCGGTGATTTTTTCGTGGCCGTCAGGATGGAGGGCGACGCGGCCGCCGCGCGCTGAGGCGGCGCGGGAGCAGGCGCGGCCAAGGAATTCGGGGCCGAAGCGGACACGCCACCGGTTGTGGGGGCTTGGGACTGCTTCGAACATGCGCTGACCGCAAGCAGAATTCCCAGCATCACGAGGCTCGCGATTATTGCCAGTTTCTGTTGACGCGACCAGCATGAAAGCTGGCCGGTAAACTTGTTGCGGTTCGTCTCCGTAGTTTTCCAGATCGTTGACATCCTTTCACCTCCCCGCGCGTCACGCGCGGCAATGCTGCAGAAGCAGGATCAGGGCCATCTCCCGGCGGATTGATTCTGCAAGGGTTGGATTGAGGGCCGCCGCGCCGCGCGGTGCTGCGACAGACACGGCGTGGGGCATGAGACACGGACGCCAAGGCGGGCGATAAAATGCCAGCGTGTCCGCCTCCAGTCCATACCGTGGGCGCCTGGCTCCGTCGCCGACTGGCCTGCTGCACATGGGCCATGCACGGACTTTCTGGATCGCCGCCCAAAGAGCGGTGGAGCATCGGGGGACCCTGGTGCTGAGGAATGAGGATCTCGATCCACAACGTTCACGGCCCGAGTTCGCGGAGGCCATGATCGCGGACCTGCACTGGCTCGGTATCCGCTGGACCGAAGGGCCGGATTGCGGAGGTCCATCTGCCCCTTACGCGCAAAGTGCGCGCCGCCCGCTCTATCTGGAGGCCTGGCGGCAACTGCGTGAACGAGGATTCATTTATCCCTGTACTTGCTCGCGCAAGGACCTGGCAGAGGCCGCCAGCGCGCCAAACGATTCGGATGACGAACCTGTCTATTCCGGGCATTGCCGCCGGCGGAGCCATGCTGCTTTCACGGTCCCTTCGGGGGTCAACTGGCGCTTTCGTGTCCCCGACGGGGAAAAAATCCGCTTTACCGATTTGAACCTTGGCGAGCAGGTCAACGAAGCAGGACGAGACTTCGGTGATTTTCTGGTCTGGCGGCGCGACGACGTTCCTTCCTACCAACTCGCTGTTGTAGTGGACGATGCTGCCATGAGAATTACCGAAGTTGTGCGCGGCGCCGATTTGTTGAAATCGACCGCTCGGCAATTGCTTCTGTTGCGAGCACTGGAACTGCCCGTGCCCGAGTATTTTCATTGTCAGTTGATGCGGGATGCCTCGGGCACACGCTTGGCGAAACGGCACGACGCGTTGAGCATCCGGAGGTTACGCCAGCGCGGGATGTCGCCAGAGGCCGTGCTGGAGCTGGCCTTTGAAACATCCATACCGCGGCCGGAGTAGACAACCTGGGCAGCCTGCGGGTCGCAGAAATGACAGGACAGGAAAGGGGTCTGCACGCGGTTTGCCCTGCAAACGGCCTCTAAGCCTGGACCGTGCCCGACAACCGACAAAAAGAAAATGCGGGCCGTTTTCGGCCCGCACATCGCTTATGCGGATACTTTCATCGGGTCGGCTTCCACCAGTGGCAGATTGACGAGGTGCTCGCTTAAGAACCAGCTCTGCAGTTCGCTTGGCCGGAGCACATCGCTCACCACCGTATCGTTTGTACCGGCGTCGCCCAATTTGGTAGAGCGTTCCGCCAATTCACGGCAGTGTGTAATGACGATCTCGTGAGCATCCAGCAATCGCGAGATCTGCACTGGAACCTCTTCGCGCCCCTTGGGAGGGCGGGGGATGCGGGTCAGCTCAGCGACGTCGTGCGCCATCGCGATACTCACACCTCCCAGAAGCTGGATACGCTCGGCAATGGTATCGACGATCTCGTTTTGTTCTCCATAGTGTTTGTCGAAGAGCAGGTGCAATTGATAAAAGGTGGGCCCGGAGACTTGCCAGTGCGATTTCTTGTAGAGATCGCGCAGAGTTATGGTGTCAGCCAGCAACTGGTTCAATTGCTCGGTCATCTCGAGGCGAACCGGTTCGTCAAGCTGCAGCGGCAACATGGCGGTCACGCTGCCAAAGGGTTGCACCTCGCGTGCGGATTGATGGAATCGGGGCTGCGCGGAAACTGTGCGATGGTTGGAGCCTGGTTTTTTGGGCATAGATTCTCCTGCAAGTGTGGTTTGGGGGCAAACAGATAGAAGTGAAGACAGTACACCCGGCCCAAGCCTTCAATCCTGCCTGCCTGACGAATGTTTGGATGCGGGGAGACGAAAAGGGATTCCCCGGCGCCGCAAGAACCGGAAGTTCTGGAATTAGGTGCTACGAAAAGGAATTAGCAGCGGGGGCGCGCGGCGACTCGCGGCCGCGCGCCGCCGGTGATTCAGTCGGCTGCACTGCGCCGGATGCTGAACATCTCGGTGAGGTATTGGATTTGCGGGGTGCTTTTGACCCCGGCTTTGGTCATGCGGGTCTTCAATTCGTCGGATGCGATAAAACCGCGGGCTTTATCGAAGTCCTCCCACTCGAACAGCAGCGTCAATTCGTTGGGGTTTTGAACCCCTCGGAAAATCCTGCAGTTGCGCTCGCCGTTGCGGGTGCGCCAGTCCAGTGAAGAATCGAACACCGATTTCCATGCCGGATAATCGGCTACTTCGTGATGAACGAGAAGATAGATCATGAGAGCGGGCCTCTCCTTTCCCAGCAGGAAACCTTGCCCCAATCCACGAAGAAATGCAAGGGCCGGGGTCACAGAGAACTCGGGATTGGTTCCATCAGGCAGGCCACAATCGCGGGCTTCGGAAACCGCACTCACTGGACGCGGTCGAACTTCATGTTCGTGCGGGAGAGGAATCCCCTTGCTCGTTCGAGACCGAGACGCTTTCTGCTGCCTGAGCAAAGGAATGCTTCGCATTCGTCCCCCGAGTAAGCCATTGAAACAGAACTGCCTTGCGGATTTTCTCCGGGGAATGACGGGATTTACCTCTCTTTTTCCGCTTATACGTATAGAGGAGGATCAATATGCACCGCACCAACATTACTCTCGCACTTTGCTTGTTCCTGTTTTCCTTGGCCACGGTTTCAATGGCCCAACGCGCAACCCGAGCCGAGGACCACACGGTCCCATCGCTCGTGAAGTTCAGCGGCACGCTGACGGGGGTTGATGGCAAACCCCTCACCGGCGTCCAGGGCTTGACCTTCCTGCTCTACAAAGAGGAGACCGGGGGCGTGCCCGTGTGGATGGAAACCCAGAACGTGCAGGCGGACAAGAATGGCCGCTATTCTGTGATGCTGGGCTCGGCGAACGCCGCGGGGTTGCCAACAGAAGTCTTTGTTTCCGGGGAGGCCCGCTGGCTTGGTGTTCAGGCAATCGGCCAAGCCGAACAGGCTCGCACGCTTCTGGTGAGCGTACCCTACGCGCTCAAGGCGGGTGATGCCGAAACACTTGGCGGTAAGCCGGCTTCGGCCTTCTTGACTGCTGCTCCGTCGGCGGCGACCAGTCAGGCCGGGGCGCAACCACAAGCTGCGAATACGATCGCGTGTGCTTCCGGCAGCGCCTGCAAGACCGGCTTCGTCCCGGTTTTCTCCAGCAATGGCGGCAGCGCCAAAGTTACCGACTCGATCGTGAAACAAAGTGGTGGCACGCTACAAATCACGGGCGACGCTTCGGCAACCGGAAGCATCAGCTCGACAGGCGATCTGAGTACAAGCGGCAATGTAAGCGCCAATGGCAACGTCGGCGCGACTTCGGTCACCACCGTCAACCCAGCCGGCGGAGTCAGTAGCACGATGACGGGGGCGGCGAACGGTATTGGAGCCGTTCAAGGTTTCGCAACGGCCACTGGAGCCGCCGGTTTCACCTTTGGCGTAATCGGGCAATCTGCTTCCGATTCGGGCCGGGGAACGTGGGGTCTCGCCTCGGGCGCGAAAGGAGTGGGCGTGATTGGTGAGGCAACCGGAGCGAGCGGCGTGGGCGTGAGCGGAAAAGCTCTCAACGGTACGGGGTGGGCCTACTCGGCCACGGGCAACGCGCAACAGGACCGGACCAGCGGTGGGTGGGTGAAAGCCATGGCCTACTTCAGTGGCTTCAACGGAGGCCGGGTCGTATCGTGCTACAACTCGACGCTCAGCGCTCCGGCCGCGACCACGCCACCGTGCGGGTTCGCGTTTACAAAAACCGGGACCGGGTCTTACATCCTCGATTTCGGTTTCCAGATCGATGACCGCGTCTTTTCGCTCACGCAAACCAACTGGTTCGCAACCAGTGGCATTTGCACGGACTGGAACGGTGGTTGCAGCAGCCCGCCGGCTCTAACCCCGAATCAGATGCAGATCTACACCTTCATGGGACCACCCTACAACGTGTACGCTGACACGAAGTTCTACATCATGGTCTTCTGACGATTCGTCCCTGGCGGCACTTGTCCCCTAGATGATTGGGCGGGAGCCGTCAGGGCTTATCCTCTGCTGGATGGAACGAAATATCGCATGAAATGGTCGGGACGGCGAGATTTGAACTCGCGACCCCTTGCACCCCAAGCAAGTGCGCTACCAGGCTGCGCTACGTCCCGACGGAAACCGCTGCCCAGAGATGGCAGCGTGGGGATGACTTTGAAATTCTACACCAGCGGCGGCTACAAGGTTTCAAAAGCGAATCATCAATGCGGGCTCGTGAACGGTAGAAAATGGCTATCGGAGCATTGCTTCTAGCTCGCTTCCTTCGATGACTGCTCCGTTTCCTGTTCGTCGGCCTGACCTAGGCCAAATTTCTTCAGCTTGTAGCGCAGCGCATCGCGGCTGATGTCGAGCAAGCGGGCCGCGTGGGTCTGGTTGTTATTTGCCTGCTTCATCGCCAATTCCACCATGGCCCGTTCCACCTCCTCCAGCGATGTGCCCCCATCGGGAATGTAGAGTCGCGGTAGAGCGCGCCCATTGGGAAGCCCCAGGCCGTCATCGTGGGCTGCGCTTTGTTCGAAGGCGGTGAGCCCGGCCCGGGCCTGGCTCACGGCGAACGGCAGGTATGCGGGGCGGAGAAGAGGCTCGTCTTCGAGAATCATGGCGCGCTCGATCGAGTTTCTTAGCTCCCTGATGTTGCCCGGCCAGTCGCTTTCAAGCAGAAGGCGGCGGGTTTCATCGGTAATGCCGCGCACTGCCTTGCGGAAGCGGTGGTTATAGCGCTCAATGAAGAACTCCACGAGGGGAAGAATATCTTCTTTGTGTTCGCGGAGGGGCGGAATGAAGATCGCAATAATGGCCAGGCGGTAATAAAGATCCTGCCGGAACTGGCCGTCGCGTACGGCTTTTTCCAGGTCGCGGTTCGAGGCGGCAATCACGCGCACATTCACCTGCATGTCGCGCACGCCGCCAATGCGGCGAATGACCTGGTCTTCGAGCACCCGCAAGAGCTTGGCCTGCAACAACGGCGAGAGCTCTCCAATCTCGTCCAGAAACAGCGTTCCGCCGTCGGCCATTTCGAACAGACCCTTTTTCATCTGCTTGGCGTCGGTGAAAGCCCCCTTTTCGTGGCCGAAAAGCTCCGCCTCCATGAGCGTTTCAGGAATCGCCGAACAGTTGATGGCCACGAAAGGCCGCTCCTGGCGGGAGCTTTCGTAGTGAATCGCCTTCGCGATCAGATCCTTGCCCGTCCCGCTCTCACCTTGAATCAGAATGGTGGTGGCTTCACTGGCGGCCACTTTGCGGACAAAATTCAGAAGCTCAGTCATCTTCGGAGAATCTGCGACGATCTCGTGATAACCGGCCCGTCGCTTCATTTCTCCGCGCAGCGACCGCACTTCCGAACGCAAACGCGTCGCCTCAAGGGCATTCTTGATAGTTACGTGCAGTTCATCGAAATCCAGCGGCTTGCCGATGAAGTCGTAGGCGCCCAGCTTGATCGCTACCTTTACATCCTCCAGCTGGGGATCGGCCGTGATCATGATGACGGCAGGCGCCCCTTCATTTTTCTTGAGCTGCTCCAGCACGTTGATGCCGTTCATATCGGGCAGGCGCACATCGAGCAAGACCAGGTCAGGGGACTCAACCTGCGCAAGCTTCAACCCGGGCTCGCCGGCCTCGGCTTCAACGACCTGGAAACCCCACTCTTCACACTTTTGACGGAGTGACCAACGTACGAGACGCTCGTCATCCACCACCAGAATTTTGTCGGTTGGCATCGGAACGGCTCTATTCTAGCGCACTGGCCGGGCAGGACGGCCATGGGGGCAGTCCTGCGCGAGCGGTCTGGGGAGCGCGCGGAATGAAAACGCTGCCCCGAAAAGCTTCATGTGATGTGCGTCACATTCTCGTGTGATGATCCTTGCTGGCGCAATGCCACGCGCGCGATTAAGGTAAGGAAGTTCAAAGCCGGGAGCCCGGGACAGGCGGTGAAGCTCCCGCTGCTCGCGCGCCGGCAAAGTCCTGGTCCGCAAGCGAAAAATGGGACCCAGAGGCCCTCAGGAGTAAGGCATGGCAGATGAGAATGTGACGTCCGGAACGTCTTCGTCAGAATGGCGAGCCACACAGGTTTACGTTTTGGCGGTGGTCTGCCTGCTGATCGGCCTGGCCGTCGGATATCTGTTCCGCGGCTCGCGATCGCCGGCGGTTCCCGCGCCCGAGGCCGTCGCTCCTCCAGTTCCCCATCCCGGCATGGGCGGCCAAGGCGGCATGGGGAACCAGCCCGTGACACTCGATCAGATGAAAGCAATGGCCGATAAACAGGCCGAGCCCTTACTTGCCAAGCTGAAAGACGATGCCAGGAATGCTGATCTGCTCGCCCAGGTCGGAAACATCTACTACTCGACGCATCAGTTCAAGGAAGCAGCGAACTACTATGGGAAATCGCTCGCGGTGAAACCTAAAGACGTGTCAATCCGCACCCAGATGGCTTCCTGCCTTTATTACACAGGCGACGTGGATGGGGCTTTGAAGCAACTGGAGCAATCCGCGGCCGACGATCCAAAAGATGCCGATTCGCTGTTTAACCTCGGCTTCGTCCGTTGGCAGGGGAAAAAAGACAGCAAGGGTGCGCTGGCGGCCTGGGGGCAATTGTTGAAGAATAACCCGCAGCTCGAACCGGCCAAGAAAGCACAAGTTGAAAAATTGATGGCGCAGTTGCGCCAGGGGAATACCCCGAACTAGATTCACGAAAAAGGAGTACCGGAATGTCCGAGAACAACAGCTCTTCAAGCGTCGCCTGGACCAGTGTGCAGGCATACACTCTTGCCGTGGTATGCCTGTTGCTGGGGATGGCGGGGGGATGGTTGATTCGCGGCTCGCAGTCGCCGGCTACGGCTGCCGCCGTTGCGACGGCCAGCACGACAGCGCCGGCCGCCATGGGCGGTACAAGTAACAGCCAGCCCACTCCAGAGCAATTGAAACAGATGGCCGACGCAAAAGCGGCGCCCTTGATCGAACAGCTGAAATCGGATCCAAATAATCCCGAACTGCTGGCCAATATCGGCAACTTTTACTACGACGCACAGCAGTATCAGACGGCAGTTGATTACTACGGACGTTCGCTGAAAGCAAAACCCACGGACGCGTCTGTCCGCACCGACATGGCGACCGCGTATTGGTACATGGGAGATGCCGACAAGGCAATCGCCGAATTCAACCGAGCGCTCACCTACGAACCCAATAAGCCGAACACCCTGTTCAATCTGGGACTTGTGAAGTGGCAAGGCAAAATGGATGTCAATGGCGCGGTCGCCGAGTGGGAAAAGCTACTCGCATCCAACCCCAACTACGAAGCCAAGGATAAGGTTCAACAGATGATCGCCGAGGCCAAGAAGCACCTGGGAGTAAAGCCCGGAACGCCAGCAAAACCATTGGCGCAGTAGCAATTCGGAGCAGCGAGCGAGAGATCGTAGAGGCGGGCAGGTGGAATCGCAGGTTCGCACCCGTCAGGAACCACCTGGAATGACAGGGGTAACGCTGCCAGAAGGCAGAAGTCCTAAAGTTCTGCACGAAGGGCCGATCTACCCTGTGTGCGGAGAAATCTCAAGAACGCTATTCTCCACTCGGCCCTCCTCCTCTCCGCCGTTTGCGGCGGGTTCGCGGAGGATTCTTCGACTCCCCCTGACCTAACTCTGCAGGCAAGCGTCTCCGAAGTTCGTCTGATGTTTTCCACCACCAACCAGGACAGTCGCGTAATTGACTCCATCCAGCCTTCCGATTTTGCCATCGTCGACCAGGACGTGGTGGTGCACGATTTCAGAAGCTTCAACCGGGCAGACTACACGCGCCTTGACGTGGCCGTTCTGGTCGATGCCAGCGGATCGATCTCTTCGCAGTTTCGTCGGGAACTGGAGAACGCCGTTCAGGTAATCGCCCACCTGGACAACGTGCCGGAGGAGAGCTTTTCCGTAATTTCTTTTCGCGATCTTAAACCGAGCATCGTGTGCGCGGGTAATTGCAGAACCCTGATGGCTAACGCGCCGCTTCCCGTGCTTCAGAGCGGCGGCCTGACACCTCTTTATGACAGCGTAGTGTTCGCGTCAGGGTGGATTGGTCAAGCGCAGACGGGCTCTGTTCCGGCTGCGCGCGTCCGGAGGATTCTGGTCCTGTTCTCCGACGGTGTGGACACGATAAGCGTGAACTCCTTTAACGAGGCTGTGAATTCTGCATTGGACAATGACGTCATCCTTTATACGATCGATGTCAGCCGAACCCGGAACTTGCAAGGGACACGCACGCTGCGGAGCTTTTCCTTCAACACTGCAGGCCGTTATTTCTCCATCGATGACGGCGCAGCCAAAGTAATCGACGCCATTCTTGAGGATTGCAAGGCGACCTATTCCGTAGCCTATAAACTGCCCAACAGTGCGGCCGGTTTTCACGAAGTCCGAATTCTTCCCACTCACAACTCAGGCCTGCTCTTTCACTGCAGGCGCGGATATTACTACCCCAATCATCAGGAGAACTAACAATCGTATGAAGCGTTTGCTGATTTGTATCGCTCTGCTCTGCTCGTTGCCCATCGCTCTCTCCGCTGAGAGTCGCAACCGCGACGAAGGCACGATCGTCCGCATGCGAATGGCGGATTGCATCGCTCCGCATCACCCTTTCATGACAGCGATGGGTGGCCCCCAGACGCCGACAAACGAACTTTGTCCGGAGTATGTTCTCGTCACCAACAAGGTCGTGTACGTTATCGTCGGCCGGAACTCTGACCAGCTTGTGCCGCTAGCTGAGACAACATTCTTTCATCTACAGAACGGCGAGGTTTTGATCCGCATCGACGACGCGCGCCGTGAGTCCCACTTTCACGTGAAGGAAATGGTACTGCGACCGGAATGGGATCGCGGCCAGCAACTCATGAACGCCGCGGCCATGGAAGCCATCACAGCGCACGGTCACCTGCAAGCGGCCTCTGTCGTCGGAGCTTCGCAATAGCTCGCCACCCGGCGTAACCAAAGACTGTGGAAGCGCGCGCGGCCCGAACACGAGCCCGAACGTGCCTATGAGCCAGCGGGCGGCCCCCGGTTGGGCCGGGAGGGCAAAAACGGAGTTTACGCAACCCATGTTTTCCAAACAGATAAGACACGGCCTCCTCGTTCTTTTTGGTTTATCCTAGGCGATCAGGGTAGCCATTCGGGGGGGCCGTTGATCAGATCAACCGCAGTTCTTTCGCTGCTTGTCGCTATCCTGGTTTCTGTTTCGACGACAGGCTGGACGCAGGTTCCCGCGAGCACATATCAGGAGTTGCACTGGCGGATGATCGGTCCGTTTCGCGGCGGCCGAACCCGCGCCGTCGCCGGCGTTGCTAGCCAACCCAACGTTTTCTACATGGCCCCCGTCAATGGTGGCGTGTGGAAGAGTGACGACTACGGCCGCACATGGAACCCAATTTTCGATTCCGAGTCCACGCAGTCCATCGGCTCGATCGCCGTCGCGCCATCCAATCCCAACACTATTTATGTAGGCAGCGGCGAGGGGCTGCATCGCCCCGATCTCTCGGTCGGCAACGGCATCTACAAATCGACCGACGCCGGTAAGACCTGGCGCCATATTGGACTCGGCGATTCACAGCAAATCCCCGCCCTCGCGGTCGATCCACGCGACGCCAACCGCGTATTCGCCGCCGTGCTTGGTCATCCTTACGGACCGAACACTGATCGTGGCATCTATCGCTCCCTGGACGGAGGAAATAGTTGGCAGAAGGTCATCGCCAAGGATGAAAACACCGGCGGTTCTGATCTCGAGGTGGATCCCTCCAACCCCGACGTCATCTATGCATCGCTGTGGGAGGGGCGCGAGGGGCCGTGGGAGGATAACAATGATTTCGACGGTACGGGGGGGGGCTTATTCAAATCCACGGATAATGGCAACACCTGGCGCCCTTTGACCACTGGCCTGCCAAAAGACCTTTCCCAGATTTATGTCGCCATCGCGCCCAGCGATTCGCGCCGGCTCTACGCCACAGTCGCGGCGGCCTCAGGCAAGCTGGGAGTCTACCGCTCCGACAATGCGGGCGAAAGCTGGACACAAATCACTACGGATCCTCGTCCTGCCGGCCGCATTGGCGGCGGCGATCTACCTGTTCCGAAGGTCGATCCAAAAAATCCCGACCTGCTGTATGTCGCCGCCACGGTGACCTTCCGGTCGACCGATGGAGGCAAGACCTGGTCCAGCTTTCGTGGAGCTCCGGGGGGCGACGATTATCAGAACCTCTGGATCAATCCCAATAACGGCAACATCATTCTTCTGGTCGCCGATCAAGGGGCGGTTGTTACTGTAAACGGAGGTGCGACGTGGAGTTCGTGGTACAACCAGCCAACAGCCCAGCTTTATCACGTTTCAACTGATAACGGGTTTCCTTATATCGTCTGCGCAGGCCAGCAAGAGAGCGGATCCGTGTGCACGTCCAGCCGGGGGAACGATGGCGCAATCACTTGTCGCGATTGGCATCCGGTGGGCGTAATTGAATACGGCTATGTAGCTCCCGATCCGCTCAATGCGGACCTGGTGTACGGGGGGGGCCGCAGCGAGGTTACAAGGTTCCATCGCTCCACCGGCCAGGTTCAGAACGTCACGCCGATCCCACTGCGCCGAGCAAAATACCGTACCGACCGCACCGAACCCCTCATGTTTTCGCCGCTGGACCCGCACGTCCTTTACTACGCTACAAATGTGTTATTCAAAACGAACGATGGAGGAAATTCCTGGCAATCCATCAGTAAAGACCTGACTCGCGAGAATCCAGGCGCCCCACCGAGCGTTGGCAATCTCATGCGCAAAGGGGCGGAAAAGCAGCGAGGCGTTATTTACGCTCTGGCGCCGTCATTCAAAGCGGGCTCGACGCTTTGGGCCGGGACTGACGATGGTTTGATCTGGATCACCCGGGACGGCGGCAAGAACTGGGCCGACATTACGCCCAAGGAACTGACTCCCTGGAGCAAGGTGACTCAGATTTCGGCCTCGCACTTTGACGACGACACCGCGTATGCATCGGTAAGTCGTTTCCGCATCGACGATACCCGCCCATATATCTATCGCACGCACGATGGCGGCAAGAGCTGGACATCGATCACGACCGGTCTGCCCGCATTTGGTGCGGTCGACACCGTTCGCGAGGATCCTGTCCGCAAAGGCCTGTTGTTCGCAGGCACGGAAAATGCCGTCTGGGTTTCGTTTGATGACGGAGACCACTGGCAGTCGCTGCAGCTCAATCTTCCCCACACCTCAATGCGCGACCTTTGGATTCACGGCGACGATCTGGTGCTCGCGACCCACGGCCGGTCACTTTGGATTCTGGATGATATTGTGCCGCTTCGCGAAGCGTCGGCGGACCTGGCCAATTCCGTCCATTTGTTTGCGACGTCGCCCGCCTACCGGGTCGAGCGGGACACCTATAGCGATACTCCGCCCCCGCCCGACGAGCCAGCGGCCGCTAATCCGCCCGATGGCGCCATAATTGACTACTACCTCGCTGACGGGTCCGCTGGACCGGTTACACTCGAGGTTCTCGATGGGCAAGGTAACCTCATTCGACGCTTCTCGAGTGCGGATAAACCCGACGTCACCGAAGAGGAGCTGCAGAAACAATCGATTCCGCTCTACTGGATCCGGCCTTCGCATCAGATCTCCACCAGCGCCGGCATGCACCGTTGGATCTGGGACCTGCACGGCCCTCCGCCCACGGCTATCCGCCACGATTTCCCCATTTCTGCGATTCCACACGATACGCCGCGTCTTCCTCTCGGCCCCACGGTTCTGCCTGGCAACTACACGGTTCGGCTTGTGGTAGATGGGAAAACTTTCAGCACGCCACTGGTCGTGAGGATGGATCCGCGGATAAGAGCTTCGCGGGCGGGGTTGGAGAGGAAATTCCAGGCCGAGACCCGCCTCGCTTCCATCTTGAGCCAATCCTCCGAGGACTTTTTTGAGGCCGATTCGATCCGCACGCAGGTGGAGGAACTCAGCACTGGCCCTAAAGCGTCCATCAAAGATGCTATCGATGGCTTCCACAAGAAACTGATCACGTTATTCGGTGGCCCTGCCGGTTTCGCGGCTCCGCCGTCCGAGGAAATAACTCTGAGCCGGCTCAATAGCGACGCAAGCACGCTTTACGGCCAGGTGTGGCAGGTCGATGACGAACCCACTCTCGCTCAGCAGGAAGCTCTAGTTTCGATCGAGCACGATAGCGCGGATGTATTGCGGCGCTGGAGTGAATTCAAGATGTCAGAGCTGCCGGCGTTCAACCATGTGCTGCGCGAAGCGAAGATTCCTGAGATCCAGATCGACAGGTACGCAGCGCACGAGGAACCTGAGAGCGACGAAGAATAGGCTGTGGATCGACCCTTGCCGCAAGCATTGAACCGCAGTCGAAAGTGAGATGGGTTGAGGATGACGCGGGTCCGTTCCGTGCCAGCCACAAACGCAGAGCGGGCGGCCCTAATTGACGGCGGCTCCGACCGCCTGCCGTGTCGGCAAAGTCACCGAGAATGTCGTGCCCTGGCCGGAGGTGCGTTCGACCTCGATATGCCCGTGATGTTCTTCCACGATCCGCCTCGCCAACGATAGACCGAGTCCCGTGCCATTTCCCTTGGTCGTGAAAAACGGACGAAAAATGTTTGGGAGATCCCGGGCCGGAATGCCGCGGCCGCTATCGAAAACAGTGATCACCGCTTCGTGTCCATCGTTCGCCGGGAACACCTTAACCCGGACTTCTCCCGGTCCCTCGATCGCTTGCACTGCATTGAGGAGCAGATTCAGCAGAACCTGGTGAATCTGATCGCTGTCGTGATCCACGTCCGGCAGATTTTCCGCGGGTATAAACTCCACCTTGATTGGCTTCGACATAACTTGCTGCCGGGCCAGCATCACGGCATGTTCCACGGTCGTGTTCAAATCGCTCTGGCGTATATCGGCGGCGCGCGGACGTGCCGTGCCGAGAAGGTCAGTAAGAATCCGGTTGATTTGGGCGATTTCCTCGCGCACGTCCTTCACTACAGCCTTGGCGGGACTGGAAGCGGGCAGGTCACGCCCCACGATCTCGATTACGCCGGCGATTCCAGCGAGCGGGTTGCGAATTTCGTGTGCCAATCCGGTCGCCAGTTCGCCTAGAGTTGCGAAGTGCTCGGCGCGCGACATTTGCGTCCGGTGCAGAAGCTCGATCTCCTCGCGGCTTTCCCGGAGCTGCCGCACCATCAGATTGAAATTCCGCCCCAGATCCCCGATCTCATCATTGCGCTTGGCAAATGCGACGGAGGCATTCAGATCGCCGTCGCCCACACGTTCCATCTGCTCCTGCAACTCGATCATGGGACGATTGATGGTCGAGGCAAGCACGACGATTACGACGCCGCAGATGGCGACAGCGCCGGCTCCGGCAATCAGAAGCAAGCGGTGCCGTTCGGTATCCTGAAGAGAAAGGGTCGCGAGCAGGAAAACGAACATGCCGTTCAGTAACACCACGGCGACTGGCCAAACGGCCTTCAATTGCCAGTTCACTCGCATGGAGCGCACCGCATTTTTCTCGACTGGCTTACCGGCTGTCTCCATTTGTGTTTGCTCGCTCATGATTATTCGCCGATTCTGTCGTCACGCCTCAAGCGTACGCATGCAAGCCAGGCAACAGGTAGGTAACCCCGAAGAAGGTAAACATCACTACGCCGAATCCCAGGATTGCGAAGTATGCAGCCCGCCGTCCGCGCCAGCCGCGTGTTATGCGCATGTGCAGATAACCTGCATATACCAGCCACGTGATGGCGGCCCACGTCTCCTTTGGATCCCAGTTCCAATACGATCCCCAGGTCTGGTTTGCCCAGTACGCTCCGGCGGCAATCATCAATGTCAGCAGGGGAAAAGCAATACAGATAGTCTTGTAGGTGATCCGGTCTAACGAATTGGCATCGGGCAGCAGACGCTCGAGGTCGGCCCGTCGCCATAAGAGAAGCAGGTACAAGAGTGAGATGAAAATACCGCCTACCAAGCCCGACAAGATGAAGGGGCTTGCCGCCAGGCTGGTGGCAAAGAGTCCTTCCGCATCGAGCGAAGCGTACGCTCCCTCGCGCGCCCGGAGCAGGAACATCACCAGTGTCATGATCTGCAGCAGAATGCTGATGAATACTGCGCGGTTTGCGATGGCCAGGAAGCTCGTGTCCTTTTTCCAGCGCGCCAGGCCGTAAAGCGCAAGGGGCGCGGCTACCACCAGCGTGGCAAGCAGCATCAGCCACCCGAGTTCCGGAACCACCACAAACAGGCGTACACCCTTCGCCAGAAATACTTCTCGTTTCTCCTCGGCATTCCAGGCCACCAGGCTCAGGCCTCCCCACTTTTCGAAGCGGGTCAGCACGATACCCGCATAGATCGACAGGGTGCTCGCGCTGGTGACAGCGAGGAAGGTTTCGGTCAGCATATTGTCCTGGATCAGGAACATCATGGCCAGAGCGAAGCTCAGCGCACAGGCAGCATAGGCCAGCATGGCCAGCGTAACGTGGACATGCAGCCAGGTAGATTGGAGGGCGGGGACCAGCGGATGGACTTCGGTCCGCAGCAACTGCATCAGCACAACGCCCACAATCGCCACCGGCATTGTGACCGTGCCGATTACCTTCACGCCGAATTTCTTCTCGGCAACCAGCGTGAGCACCGCCAGAGTCCAAACGAAACTGAGCAGCATTTCATAGACGCTTGCGAAGGGAGGATGTCCGGCTTCGTACCACCGGTGGGCAACGGCACCGGTGTTGGCCAGCAGACCGGCCCAGGTGGCCAGCGAAGCGAACTTGACATAGGCATCCGTTCCCGTAACGCCGAACCCGAGGTAAAGAGCTCCCGCTCCCGAATAAAAGATCAGCGCGGCGAACAGCATGTTGCTCTCATTCAGTACGTTGCCGCTCTTCACAACATTCAGAAACGCCATGAACAGCAGAAAGGCGATTGCCAGCCCCACGAAAACAATCAGGCTTGTCCCTGTTGTTTCGCGCTGTTGCTGTTCTGCATTTACTTGACTCATTGTCGCACCCCTCCTGGGACACTCACTCTGCTGGGCAACCGGTCAGCGCGTGCTGGCCGTCGCAATCTGGTCAACCGGAGTCAGGCCGGAACTCGGCTGAACATTTTTCTCAATGGCTGCTACCAATTCGTTGAAACGCTCCTCGAACACATCGCGATTGCGGTTCGCGCTTCCGCCGATCCACAGCGAGTAGAGGCCAGTCCTCTCATCCCGCACCGGCACCACCCAGAAACGCATGTGCACAACATAAAAGACGAATGCCAGCCCTACGCCCAGCAGAACCACTCCTGACCAGACGCCCCATTGGCCGGGCTCGTGAGATACCTGCAGCCCGGTAAAGTGGCCCAGCTTCAAGTCTCTCGGAGCGAGCAGGTAGGGCGCTTTCGAGTTGTCGGCAACCTCTTCGAGTTGAGGGAACCAGACGTCAAAGCTCTTGCCAGTGCTCCTGGTGGTCACAATGAGGTGAGCCGCCGGACTGCCCAATTCATTCGAACGCTTGTAAACCTGCCCGTCCCGGACCGCGTAATCGGTAAAGAATTCGGCAAACCGGACCGTCGTGTCGGCGTCAAGGTCGATCGTATCGCCTAATGTGAAGGCAAACTCTTTCTTGTCGCCGGGATTTGCGCCGGCATTAGCGGCGCCCGAGATCGTACCCGTGGAGAACGCTGCATTCCGTTCGGCCACGACGACCAGTTTCTCAACCTTGCCACTCTCGCCGAAACTCGATTGGTAGAAGCGCACTCCGTTATAAACCAAAGGATCATTTACGACGATTTCCTTGGCCTTCACATCCCGCCCGCCCTCAACCACCGCAAGTTTCGACCACCATTTCTTGGGCGTGCCGTCCTGGTAGTTGTCCTGTCCGGCGGCGTCGCACCGCAAGGCAAAGGGGAGCACCCGCTTTGTGCCGTCCCGTAACTCAACCACGTTTGACGTCTCCCCTTCATTGAGCGAGAGCGTTCCACGCCAACCCAGCACACCGTCGACGATCCATCCAAAGAAAATCAGGAGCAGGCTTGCATGCACGATATAAACCGCCATCTCTGACATGCGGTGCCGCTCCGCGAAAATGCCGAAGTGATCTTCGCGCACTACCCGTTCCGGCTTCAGGCCCATCGCATGGAGAGCACGCTCCGCAGCCACCAGCCCGGCCTCTTCATCGGCAATCGCGATGGATTTGTGCGGATAAAGCGAGCGGCGAAAAGTAGGATCGGGATACTTGTACGGCCGCGAATAAAACCGCCAGGCGTTCGGAAACCGATCGATCGAGGCGGCGATGATACAGAGGCTTACCAGAATCATCAGGCCGATAAACCACCAGGCATGGAATACGTCGGTCAGACCGGTCGCGTCGAGAAGGTGAAGCGCCTGCGGCGAGTATGCGCGCTGCATCTCGTCCGGCTCCGTCATGGGACGCTGGAGAATGACCGTGCCGACCGCTGCCAGGATTACGACCAGAATCAAAAGGACGACCCCAGTCTTGATCGAAGACAGGGTTTTCCATGTTTTACGTATGAAGGCGTGAGAATCCGAAGCCATATTCCGTCCTCTCAAGCTGTAAGATTGCAAGCCAGAAGCCAATACCGCGGAAGTATCCTAACTGACAGAAAATACATATGTTAACTGGCATGGTGCAATGTCTTGCGGGGACTCCGGTTGGGCCATTTTCCGCAATGAAAACGAGGCCGGCCGAGATTTCACGCATCACCAGCCTTGCGTGACGTCGGTCACAGAACGGAGTGACCGCCCATGAAAAGGCCAGGCCATTTCGAGGAACTGCCCACGCCCATCGCCCCTTCATTGGCAAGAACTGAGTTTTGGGAGCCTGCGTGAGGGAAAGCGATAGCCGGAGCAATGTCGATGAGGGGATCCTGCGGCATGACTCTCAGCCGGCGAAACATAACACCAGGAACCCGCTCTTGGGGCATTTAACCAACGTGACTGCGGGAGAAGTCTCAAGGCCCGTCCATCGCGACGATCAAATTGAATTTGGCATATGCGAGGACTAGCTTCACACCATGCGACATTTGATAGACTTAAGCGAAATTGTTGCAAAATTTCGCCGCTGCTCCGGCTACGGCAACTTTCTTGCAAACCCAGAAAGAAAATCATCCATGGAATTCCTCCCCCAAGTCGTACAATCCTGCCTTCGTCGACCGACCCGCTACGTAGTATTCGTGAGCGGCGTGCTCCTGGCAATCGCGGCTTCTCCGCATGCGTTCGCAGCCGTCCACCCTGTTCCTCTGGAAAAAAACACTGATGCCGCCAAGTGCATCGAGTGTCACGAGGATAAGGCGAAAGGCAAAGTGGTCCATTCCGCAATTGCCATGGGCTGTATGAGTTGCCATGAGATTCGGGTTAACAAGGACGTCACCCGGGTTAAGCTGATAACCACCACTCCCTACGGTCTCTGTCTCACCTGTCACGCCGACAAAGACGCGGCCCAGATCAAGGGCACGGTGCACTCGCCAGCGGTCCGTGATTGCCTGAAGTGCCACGACCCGCATACTGCCGCAAACAAGAACCAGCTTTTGAAAGCCACTTCCGGGGAAAAGAAAGACAATCTTTGCCTGAGCTGTCACACCGAGGGCATGAATACACCGGAGAAAGGCAGCCGACACGCCGCCCTTGATATGGGATGCGATGCGTGCCACCTGACTCACAAAACCGGCGCCGCGCCCACAGTTGAAAACCGCTTTCATCTCACCAAAGATGCCCCCGCGCTTTGTGCCGACTGCCACGATCCCAAGGATGCAGCTTTGCAGAAAGCGCATCAGAACCAGCCTTTCGGCACCGCCAACTGCTTGCAGTGCCATGACCCGCATCAGTCGGCTGCCCCGAAGTTGATGGCAAAGTTCCTTCATCCGCCGTTTGCCGACAAGACTGGATGCGATACCTGCCACGCGCCGGCGAAGGACGGGAAAGTAGTCCTGACACAAAAGAACGTGAAAGACCTGTGCGTCACTTGCCATGACGACAAGGCCAAGCTGATCGAATCGGCAAAGGTGCAGCATCCGGGCGCGGCCGGCGATTGCACGGACTGCCATAATCCGCACGCCAGCGCATTCCCGGGACTCCCCAAAACGGATCCCGTGACTATTTGTCTCGGTTGCCACAGCGACATTGCCGAACTGGAGAAAAAGCCATTCCACCACCAACCCGCGTTTGTGCAAGGCTGCGGAATCTGCCACGTGGGGCATGGGGGCGACAACGAACACCTCCTACGGGTGGCGGATACGAACAAATTGTGTCTGGAGTGCCATGGGCCGGATACGAAGCCCAAAAAGCTGGAGAGCGAACACCTGGTTGCGATTTTTGACGGTAGCGTGAAGCTCCCGGACAACTACTTCAGCAAGGTTCCGGTATTACCTCTGAAGTACAACCTGGGGCATCCTGTCGACCGACATCCGGTTTCGAATGTCATGGAAGCAACTGATATTACGAAGGTTAAGACAGCGATTAACTGCCTGACTTGTCACCAGCCGCATGCCTCGGCAAAGCCGGGCTTGCTGGCAAAAGATCAGGCCAACAATTCGCTGTTTTGCGCGAGCTGCCACAAGGATCTGCCGAAGTAGGCGGCTGGCCCGAGACAGAGGTCAACTGGATCAGGGAAAGATGGAACACGGTGAGGATGCAAAGATGAGTAAACAACGAAAGAACCTGGAGCGCGCGTGGGCGGTGTTGGTGCTGGTGGTGTTGACGGTCTCGCCGTGCGCGCTAGGCGATAAGAAAAAGACCGTTGCCGACGCGCAGCCGCCGGTAGACCGGAACGTTCTGGACCACATCGACAAGTCGAAGATCGTCTGGCCGCAACCGCCAAACATTGCTCGCGTCAAGTATCTGGACTATTTCGCGGGCGAGAAGCTTCCCGACTTCAATGCCCAGCCAACAAAAGCCAAGAGCAGCTGGATGGATCGCTTGGCCGGTACGACACAAGAGCGGGGCGCAAACCCGATGAGGGGGCACTTCTTCTTCGGCGAACCGCATGGCATGGCCGTCGATTCGAAGGGCAAGTTGTACGTGGCCGATGGCAAGGTTGGCGCAGTCTTCATCATCGATCCAGAGACAAAAGAGACACAGATGATCAAGAACGGCAAAGATGCCGGCTTTGTCTTGATCAATGGAATCGCCATCGACGACTCCGACCGGCTTTTCGTCTCCGACGCGCAGGCGCACCGGATCCTGGTCTTCGACAAGAACCACAAAGGAGAAGCCGCGATCACGCAGGGTCTGGTAACTCCGGTTGGAATGGCGATTGACAACGAGAACCGGTTTCTTTACGTCGCCGACCTTGGGCAGGATCAGATTCTGGTGTTTGATGCGGACACTCTGGAACCGATCCGCCGGATCGGCACTCCGAATACGGGTCATCAATCGACTGCGCAGGGAGATTTTTCCAAACCCTCGAGTGTGGCCGTCGATCAGGATGGCAACGTCTACGTCGCCGATATGCTGAACTACCGGGTTGAGGTGTTTGACGCCGATGGCAAGTTCATCCGCTCCTTCGGCAAGCACGGCGATGGCCCGGGCTATTTCGCAATGCCAAAGGGAGTTGCCGTTGACGCCGATGGGCACATCTGGGTCACGGACTCCATGCAGAATCGCATTCACCTCTTTAGCCAGGAGGGCAACCTGCTGATGTACATGGGCAACCAGCAGGGAGCTTTGCCGGGCACGTTCTCTGGCCTGCAGTACATTTATATTGACAAGCAGAATCGGATCTTCACCTCCGAGGTTTATCCCGGCCGCGTGCAGATGTTCCGCTATGTGACGCAGGAAGAAGCGCAGAAAGAGAAAGACCGCCGCGACGCGGAAAAAGCAGCCCGTGCCAGCGGAACAACCAAACCGGCGGATAAGGCAATTCCACCCGCATTTCCTACACAACAGAAGCCGGACGAAAACTCGAGCGCCAAACCGAACTGAGCCGATTGCCCCCCAGCGAGCCGAAAGGCTCGCCGGGGATCCCGCCTTTTGCCATTCTTGCGACTGCCTCCTGTAACCAGGTTGATCCAGAAACGTTTTCGCAAGCCAGGATGCCCGCGCCCCGGACCAGGCTCTTTATGAAATAAGGTGCGGGAAGTGGCTAACGGTCATGGTCACTTGACCCTGGTTACTTGGGGGATTTCACCAATTGCCCAGAGTAAGAGCGTGATTTGACGCCACCTCGGTGGGCGTTGCATTTCGCTACAAAGGTGAGTAGTTCATCAACTATATGATTTTATGACACTTACAATTTGCATCCAGATTTGGCGTTCCGCCTAAAGAGCGGCGACCTTCGTGCATTACCCCGTTGCGGAGTTGTTCAATCATCAGGAGGCTTCACTAATGAAAAAGCTATCTTTAGTACTTCTAGTGGTCGTCATGGCTTCGGCGATGGCTGCCGCCCAGGTAACGCAGGGCGCGCATGCAATGGTATCGGGCACTGCCGGCTCCGTTGCTCCCACGGTCGACGTCCTCGGCGCTCATCAGAACTATGGTCGCGGTTGCGCGGGCTGCCATGCTCCGCACAGCGGCGGCTGGGGTGCGGGCGGCGGCACACAAGGTGCGCCAACCGATCCTTACACCGGCGTCAATGCCCTTTTCGCCCAGGATATGGGCCCACTGTGGGGCAAGACGTTTGATTTCAGCGACATCTCGAACACTGGCAGCAGCAACCGCTACCTGTGGACGACTGCCGCCAACGGCAACCCCACGTCCATGACCTCGCAGCAGTACAGCGACATGCGCGGAGCGGTGATGTGCCTGGCTTGCCACGACGGCGCAGTTGCCAAGGGCGCCATGATGCAGAACTGGGCTTATGAAGAGCAGATCGGCGCACTGCCGACGTCTTACGGCGGGGCGAAGATTCCGACCTTGCTGGGCTCAGACGGCACGACCAACCTCGGCGGCTCGACCGATGGTGGCAACTACAACAACGACCACCCGATCGGCGAGAACGCGACGATCAGCGCGGTTCTGGGCACCTATTACAACAACGCAACCAACGGCCTGAGCTACACGATCAGCTCGACCAATTCGATCAGCGCAGTTACCTATGCCGGTCAATATGCGCAGTTCGTGGGCTCCTACGGAGCGCCGGTCCTGTTGAAGGGCGCGCACTCCTACGGAACTCCGGTCAACGCCAGTGGCGTTCCCTACGTAGTTTGCACGACCTGCCACGACCAGCACTCGATGAACGTGTACGCGGTGGTTGGAACCGGCAACAAGATCGCCGGCAACTCCACCGGGACGTATGCGAAGTATTTCTTCATCAACGCTCCGTACAACCCGGACACAGTGACCGTTCCTCTCGGATACGCCGCTTCCACGACCCAGTTCTGCCGCCAGTGCCACTTTGGCGAGTCGAACGAAGCCAACGGCGGCACACTGCCAACGGCGTTCTAATTTAGCGAACCAGCAAGTTGAAACCAGGGGGAGAAGAAAGTCTTCTCCCCCTTTTCTGAGAACAAAAAATGGGGTGGGAGCAAGAAAATGAAGTCCAAGTTCCAAATCGTAGCTGTGCTGATCATGGCAGCGGTGAGCGTGAGCGCACAAATGGTAGCGTCACACGCCCCCACGACAGCGGCACCGGCGCCCATGTCGTTTCCGGAGGCCGCCAAAGCTGTAAAGTCCGGGGCTGACAAGTCCCTCCTGCAAGTGACCGACAAGCCAGTGGTCAAGGTAAACGGCGCGGTGCTGACGGATCGGGACCTGCTGCGGGAAATGTTCGCGCTCTTCCCGTATGCGAAACAACACGGTGGCTTTCCGAAGACAATGGAAGCGGGAATCCGGCAAGGCGCAATGCAGATGATCATTTTCGAAGAGCTGGTGTATCAGGAAGCCCAGCGGCGAAAGATGACCATCGCGCCCGCGCGAATCACGCGCGAGGAAAACAGTTTTAAAGGACAGTTCAGCAGCCGGGACGAATTCAACCAGTATGTAAAGACGGAACTGGGAGGATCGGAAACGAAGCTGCGGCAGCAGATCAAGCGCTCACTGCTGATCGAGGCCATGCTCAAACAGGAAGTGGACAACAAGGCGGTTGTCAGCGCCACCGAGGCGCGGGGTTACTACGACAAGAATCCCAAGCAGTTCGAGCACGGCGAGGTCTTTTCGCTGCAAACCATTTCGATCGTCCCTCCCGACAAGTCGACCGCCCAAGTGATGGAGGAAGCAAGAAAGCGGGCGCAGACCATTCTGGAGCAGGCGAAGGCGACCAAGAACTACGAACAGTTTGGATTACTGGCGGAAAAAGTCTCGGAAGACGACTATCGCGTCAACATGGGCGATCGCAAAGTAGTGACGAGCGACAAGCTGCCTCCCGAAGTGGTGAAAGTTGCGCAGAAGATGAAACCCGGCGACGTGAGCGGGCTCATCCCGCTCGGGTCGGCGTGGACGATCGTCCGCCTGAACGCACACACACCGCCAGGCAAATCGAAGTTCGAGACCGTCAAGAGCGATCTGATCCCCGATCTGCAGAAGCGGAAATACGAACAGCTCCGGGTCACACTGGACAAGCGGTTGCACGAGCATGCGCAGATCCAGGAAATGTGAACAGGAGATGTGGCAGAGAACTGGTGAACACTCTGGCACATGAAGCGGCGACGGATGGTGGGGCGAACACTCAAGAAGTTGGATGGGCGGAACAGCAGTGAGCAGTGGCAACTACAAAGCGCGTGTGTTCGGAGTGCTGCTGGCATTCGGGTCAATGCTGGCGACCTCGGCTAGAGCGCAACTGGAAGTCGGCCAGAACACCAGCATGACGATGACCGGCGACCTCGGGTTCGGTTATAACGGCGCTTACGGCAACTCCGGGCCTTCCTCTCACGGAACAGGTCTGAATGGCGACGCCGTGCTGCAGGGGTACTACTACAATCCCAAATTCCTGAACTTCTTCGTTGATCCGGTCTACAATCGCTCGCAGGCGAACTCTGGCACGGGATCCATCACAGATGCGACCAGCATTAACGCGGCCGTGAACCTGTTCAGCGGCAGCCACTTTCCGGGAAGCATCTCCTACGGGCAAGCTTTCAACAGCAGCGGGACCTACGGGTTGGGCACCACGCCGGGCTTTACTTCGACGGGCGATTCGCGCGGCTTCGGCATTGGATGGTCAGAACTGGTTCCGAACATGCCGCCTCTGAGTGTGCAGTACTCGCAAAATTCTTCCGCATCCTCGATTTTTGGCACTGATCAGGAAGATCATGCCAACACGAAGAACCTCAACCTGAACAGCACTTATAAGATCGATGGGTGGTACACGGCGGCCCGTTTCAGCGATACCTGGGCCCGGACTGAGTTGCCGAGCGTGGTCACCGATGGCGCGCCTGTCACCGGAGACACGAACTCGAAGGTCTTCTCTATCAATGCGAACCACAAACTGCCGATGCGAGGCTCGTTTGGCGCAAGCTACTCATGGTCCGATTTCGGCGGGGAGACCAACGGGTCGAGCGTTACCGGCGCTAACCAGATGGTCAGCGGAACGGCTGCATTCGCCCCAACCCCCAGGTTCACTACGTCGTTTGAAGCCACCTACAACAGCAGTGTAACGGGAGAAGTGGAACAGCAACTCATCGGGGCCGGGGCCGTATCGCCGGGCGTGAATCTAGGCAGCAGCGGGTACTCCGTTTCCATGAGCAATTACGACAATCTGATGCTGACCAAGAGCTTGTCGGTGGGCTTCAGCGTGGGGCACATTCAGCAAGAGGTTTTTGGGCATAGCGTGGAAGCGACCCATTTCAGCGCAGTGGCGAACTACCGCTTCTTGAAACCACTGTGGGGCACCTTTGTGACCTATGCCGGGATCAACGATCAGGCGACGGATGCAGGAAACCAGGGCGCGGGTCTGGTCGCTGGGATCAATTTCAGCCGGCGGTGGACGAATTTAGAAACCTCCGGGAGTTTCTCGTACTCGCAAGACACGCAGACGATCCTGGCGACACAGACGACATCGAATTATTCCTACCTCGCCAACGTCCAGCGCAGACTTACACGCCGCACGCGCTGGCTCGGCACGTTCAGTGGTTTCCATTCTGGCTTGTCAAACCAGGCGGGCGCCAGCGCGCACTCGGAAAGCTACGGGACCAATTTTGTATTCAAGATGTACAACCTGGGAGCCAATTACAACCGCACGGCGGGCACGGTGCTGCTCACGGGGAACGGACTGATTGCACCGCCGGGCACGGTTCCTCCGGGGCTTCCGGGAAACCAGTATTTTCTGGACATGGGATCATCATACGGGATCAGCTTCACGGCCAATCCGGTGCCCAAGCTTTCGTTGGGTTCGAGTTTCACGCGGACGATCAACGACAGCACGGGGGCGTCCAGCCAGACGGCCAACGCCGCCTCCCGGATGTTCCTGGTATTTACGTCATACCAATACCGCAAGTTGGTATTCACGGCAGGCTATACTAACTTGTACCAGGTTGTAAGCTCGTCGGGTCAGCCGCCGGCGAGTTTTACGAATTTCTACGTTGGTATTCAACGATGGTTCAGGGCGTTCTAGCGCGATGCACTGTGGAAAATTGCGTTCGTTTGTGTTTGTGCATCGTGGTCACGGTGGCGCTGACCGCGCCGGCAGACGCGCGGAAAAACAAGATTGAGAAGAAAGAACCGGCCCCAGTTCCAGACTTGCTGCTGGAAGGGGGCCGGAAGCTGTCTTTTGTCCGGACATTCAATAATGACCGGGACGTAAATCCGAAGCGGAGCTTCTTCGGCAAGGTGCTGGACGTGGTGGCGGGACCGGGCGAGAAACACCAGACCATCCGGCCGTACGGGATCGCCATCGATTCCCGGGGGCGGGCGATTGTGACGGATCCGGGGGCGATGGGGATTCACATCTTTGACTTCGCCGATCATAGATATAAGTTCATCGCGCGCAATGACAAGAATGAGAACTCGATGAAGGCGCCGCAGTGTGTTGCGGTGGATGCGCAAGACAATTTTTATGTGACCGACTCCGAAACGGGCAGGATCTTCGTTTTTGAGGCCGGGGGAAAGTTCAAGCGCATCATCGGAAACCTGAAGGGCGGCGAGGGAATTTTCAAGCGCCCGACGGGGATTGCAGTGGATTCCGCAGCGCAGCGGATCTATGTCACTGATACGCTTCGAAACAAAGTCTATGTCCTGGATATGAACGGAAGCGTGATGCAGATGATCGGGAAGACGGGAACGGAACCGGGGGAGTTCAACTTTCCGACGGAAATCGTGCTGCATGGACGAGACCTGGCGGTCGTCGACGCGATGAATTTCCGCGTGGAAGTCTTTGACCGCGGCGGGACGTTCAAGTACGCCATCGGCAGAGTTGGGGATGGAGACGATTTCGGGTCCTTCTTTCGGCCCAAGGGGATCGGGTTCGACAGCGAAGGGCATCTCTACGTAGTAGACGCGGAGTGGAATCGGGTACAGGTCTTCAATCAGCAGGGCGACTTGCTGTATTACTTCGGAGCACGAGGGGTTGAGCCGGCAGCATTCAACTTGCCTTCGGGCCTGTTCATTGACCACAACGACGCGGTGTACATAGCGGATTCCTACAACAACCGAGTCCAGCAATTTCAGTATTACGGAAAAAGGGAGCAGGGCGGGGGTCAGTAACGATGAAGTTGGGAATTGCAGGCGCGGCGCTATTGCTGGCGGCTAGCAGCATGCATGCGCAATTCTCCGGTGACGTATTGGGCTCCCATAATATGGGCCCTGGCGGGATGGGGCCGGTAAGGGGTGGCGGGCTACCCCCTTGCCAGTACTGTCATGCGCCGCATTCGGGAAGTGGCAAAGGACCGCTCTGGGCCCAGACATATTCTTCGCAGACATACACCCTCTATCGCAGCACCACCACCCCAACGCAAACGATGGAACAGCCGCCGATCGGGGCGCCCAGCAGCCTGTGCCTGAGTTGCCATGATGGAACCATCGCTCCCGGTCAAACAGTTCCCTATGGCAAGGTGCAACTGCAGGGGAATATGAGTGCGGCAGATATCCTCGGGACGAGCCTGCAGAACTCCCACCCTTTCAGCTTCAATAAGCTCAAAGATCAGGCCGACCTGGTGGCAAGCCTACTATCGAAGGGTCAGACGGAGGATCCGCTCCAAAAGGTGACACTGGTCAATGGGAACGTAGAATGCGAGAGCTGCCACAATCCGCACATTCAAAACGGAGATACGGTCTCGCTGAATTTCCTGGTGAGGAACAGTTCGGCGGGGGCCATGTGCCTGGCATGCCATGGGACGACTCCGCGTACCGTCAATAACGAGACCAACCCGCTGGTAGCCTGGCCAATCAGTGTGCATGCTACCAATGCGGACGCGGTCTTGCCGGCCGCGAATGTCGGGCCCTACCTGACAGTCGCGCAGAATGCCTGTACAAGTTGTCATGTGCAGCATAACGCAAACGGCCCGGCGCGGCTGTTGCGCGGCGCCAACCCGGCGCCGGCAAACCTGGATCCTTACACACAGAACTGCATAACTTGCCACAACGGCAACAGCAATATCAGTCCCAGCCTCCCCAATATCTACGCAGAATTCTCAAAAATCTCCTATCACCCATATCCTTCGGGAAACAACACGCACGATACCGCCGAGGCGATTCTTCTGAACAATAATCGCCATGCCACGTGCGCCGACTGTCACAATCCCCATGGGGCGCAAGCAGTTAATACTTTCAGCGCTCCGCCGCTGGTTCGCCTGTCTCAGGCTGCAGTGAATGGAGTCTTGGCAAGCGATGGGATCACTCCGATTACGCCAGCGGTAAATCAATACGAGAGTTGCTTTCGTTGCCACGGCACAAGTACGGGCAAACCAACGAATTCGAAATTGGGCTACCTCCCGTTAAGATATGTGTCGAATCCCGCCGATCCCTACAACATCATTCCCCAATTTGCGTCTGCCGCATCCTCCAGCCATCCGGTTACACACACACGGTCCTCGACATATCCTCAGCTAAGTCTGCTCACTTATATGTCGAAATTGGACGGAATCAGTCAGGGAAGGCTGATGGGAAACCAGATTTTCTGCACCGATTGCCATAACAGCGATGACAATCGGGAATTCGGAGGCACGGGGCCGAACGGCCCGCATGGTTCGAAGTGGCCCCACATCCTGGAGCGGCGCTATGAATTCAGTCAGGCTCCCGGTCCGGGGCAACGTATTACCAACCTGTATCCGAATCCCGATCTTACCGTAAATGGGCCGTACGGCATGTGCGGCAAGTGTCACGACCTCGCGGGCAATATCATGCAAAATACAACCTGGCCGCAACACTCCATCCACATCAATGCGGGCTTCTCCTGCTCGGCTTGTCACACTGCGCACGGAATCGCGGGCCATAACGCGAATATGAGCGGCGACCGGCTCGTGGACTTTGACATGAATGTCGTCGCTCCAAATGGCGGAATGCCAGTCTCGTATAACGGCACCACAAACACTTGCGCGTTGGTTTGCCACCAGATGGCCCACAATACCAACCGGACCGTTACGCCGGTCGTCGTTCGCAGCGGTTTCATCCCTCCACAGTAAGCATGAGGTGCACAGCATTCTGGATGACTCTTGCCATTGGTAGGATCGATTGGAATGTGCAGAATCGGGTCCTCTCGTAACGATATGACAAGAGCTCATCGGGATTTTGGCGCTCCCACTTATGCCCGGCGCGCACTTTGCGTGCTGGCACTTCTGTACGCATGTTTGGCCGGCTTGCGCACGCTCGGCGACTTCGACCTGGGGTGGCAACTGGCGACGGGCCGCTGGATCGTACAACACGGCCAAATACCCTATACAGACGTTTTTTCCTACACCGCTGCCGGCGGCGAGTGGATCTATCCGGTCTTATCGCAGGTCCTCCTCTACCTGGCCTACGTAGTTGGCGGGTATGGCCTGCTGTCATGGCTGGGAGCTGCGGCGTGTGCGGGTACGACCGCTGTCCTGTTGCGGCGTTCATCCCTCCTCGGTGTAATTCTGGCCATAGCGTCAGTCCCCCTCATAGCCGCTTGTACCCCGCCCCGAGCAGAGATGTTTACAGCGATCATGTTTGCGGCGTATGTAAACGTTCTTTGGCACTATCACCGTTCGGGAGAGGGGTCGCTATGGGTGCTTCCTCTCCTGATGTGCTTCTGGGTGAATCTGCATCTGGGATTCATAGCGGGTCTGGCAATGTGTGGCGCCTATGTCTTGCTTGAATTTGAAGACGCACTTTCGCTCGCGCGCAGATCCGACGCTTTGCTCCGGTTGAAGAAGGCCGGGCCGTGGTTGATCGGCACACTAGCGGCGACCTTGGTCAATCCATGGGGCTGGCGGATCTATGTCGCGCTCGAACGGCAGAGCGGCATTGCACTAACCCATAGCATGTGGATTTGGGAATGGGAGGGATTGAGAGTTACTCCAACCTCACTCGCGCGGGCATTTGCGTGGCGCGATCCGGAAAGCGCCGTCTTTTGGCTGCTCGCGGCGGCAATAGTAGCGCTGGTTTGCGCGGTGGCGAAACGGAACTTTGTGCCGGCGTTATTCTTGGCGAGTGCAATCTATGCGGTAATCCACGCCATACGAATGGAGGCTTGCTTCGCGTCGATCACAGTAGTGATGGGAGGAACGATTCTGGCGGACGTCTTGTCTTCGCTTCTCTCGAAGAGTGTCATCACCAGATTCGAATCGCAGGTCAAGACCAGGACTTTCGCCCAGCTCGCGTTGGTCCTGGTTTTAACTCTGTTTGTCGGCGTCAGGAGTCTTGATCTCATCACGAACCGGGCATATCTGAGCACCCCATTTGCATTCTCACTGTTCGGAACCGGAAAGTCCCCGTGGCAACCCGAACAGGCGGGGGCCTTCGCATTAAGGGAACGCCTTCCCCGCAATCTATTCCATGACTTTAATTCGGGCGGGTTTGTCGTGTGGACCCTTTCGCCCTCCTATCCGGACTACATTGATGGCCGCTCCGTGCCTTTCGGGGGAGCACTACTCTTGCGCAACTCGAGTCTTTTGGAGCAACCGCTGGATTCCGCGGAATGGACGCACGAAGCCGACATGCGGGGAATCAACACCATTCTCCTGTCCACGGACTACGAAGCAGGAAACGCTCTGCGCACCTTGAACAGTGATTGCGACGCCCAGAACTGGCGCCCTGTGTTCCTGGATCCGTTTGGAGCCGTTTTTCTGCGCGTCACCCCAGAAACGACTGACCTGATTCATCGCTTGCAAATCGATTGCAAGACGATAAAGTTTGCAGAACCGCCGGTCGCCGGGTCGGGCGCGGAACGGTTTCGGTACCTGCTAAATGAGGGAACTATTCTTCTCGTTCTCGATAGAAGTGTGGAAGCGATCCCACTTCTCGATGAAGCGAATCGCATCTTTGCCGGCAACGCGTTCTTGCATTATGCAAAGGGCATTGCATTGGGCAATCTGGGGTTTGGTAAGGACTCTGAACAGGAATTCCTCCTCTCGATTCACCTAGGCTCGATCGAGGATGCCCCGGTTGCGCTTGCCAGAGTCTATGATCAGGAGGGTCGCTATTCGGAAGAGGCCGAGATTCTGAAAAATGCAGCGGAACAATCTTCCCGGCCCCATTGGCTGTATCTGATGCTCGGAAATACCCAACTCAAGCTGCACCGTGGAGATCTTGCCCTCGCGTCCTTCAAGAAGGCGGAACAGGAAAGCCCGTTCGTAGGGGAAGCGTATTCCCTGGGAAACGAGTTTCGGGCGCAGGTTGCAGCGGGGAAAGAGCGCGCTATGACGAGCGGGCCAGCGAGATAAAAGAACGCGCCGGTCCCCGCCTGCACGAATTAACAACTGCGACTCGCAACCGCGGCCCCGGACGAACCCTACTGCACGGTCAAGCTGGCGGTCGTGAGGTTCACCACTTGAGACTGCGCCTTCCCTTGAATCTGAATTGTATAAGTCAGCGGTTGAGTTCCGGACGAACTGCCGCTCCCGCCGCAAGCAACCATGGCGAGCAGACAGATGAGCGCAAGCGCAATGGCGATCATGCTGGCATGCCGTCGACGCGGTGCTGCTCCAAACAGCAGAATTGCAGCCAAGGGAATGAAGCCGAGGTAGATGCTTTGCCCAAGAGGCCGCGGCTCTTTCCTCAGGCCTGCGGAACTGGAAGGTACGCTCACGACCATGGTAACCGGTTGCGCGCTGCCGTTCGGCGTAACCGTTGCGGGGGTGAAACTGCACGATGCGCCTGAAGGCAATGAACTCTGTGAACACGCGAGGGTCAGGGTCGGCCCCTTGCTCCCGGAGATTGAAAATGAATAGCTTGCCATCCCTCCGGGTGAGACAGTTTGTGCCGCCGGCTGCGAAGAAGACGGAGCGGCGACAACGGTAACGGACGCGGTACCAATGGCCGTTACATCTGCCTGGAGAACCGCTTCAACGGTGATAGTTGCCGGCGATGGCACAGCCGCGGGAGCAGTGTAGTTGCCTGAAGTGTCGATGGTACCGAAAGTCGAGTCGCCGCCTTGCGCCCCCTCCACATACCAGGTCACCGCAGCGGTGGCGGTCCCATTGTCAGCTGCGCTGAACGGCTGCACGGCGCTGGTATAAACCTGGACGGGGGTGGGCGTCACTGTAATGGAGTCGGTAGTGCTGCCATTGGCTATGGTGGCCTGGGCCGACCCTAATGTTGTGTTATCTGCCTGGGAAACCGCACTGATCGTAACTGTAGCCGGAGATGGAACGCTGGCCGGGGCGGTAAACAAACCAGAGGTTGAGATCGTTCCCACGGTGGAGTTGCCACCGGCGAGTCCATCCACAAACCAGTTCACGTTGGTATTGCTGTTTCCGGTGACCGTCGCCGTGTATTGCTGCAGCGCACCGACAACCACGGTCGCCGTGCTGGGCGCGACGGAAACGGTGAATGAGGCCGGTGTCAGCTCGCGAATCCGGGAATTATCAGTGTCTGCGATGAACAGCCTACCGGCCGGATTGACGAACAAGCCAGAGGGGAAATCCAGTTCGGCGCTGGTAGCAGAACCGCCGTCCCCAGAAAAACCAGGAGTGGGGAGTCCACCGGCGGTGGCAGGAATTCCGGCGACGGTCTGGATCAAGCCCGTGGCCGCGACGACCTCGCGAATGGCGGCATTGTCGGAATCGGCGATAAAGATGTCGGGAGGAGTGGAGCCGTCGAGGAAGACACCGGAGGGTGAATTGAGCAGGGCGCTGGTCGCAGGACCGTTGTCTCCAGAAAAGCCCGGCGTTTGGGTCGTTCCGGCAACTGTTTGAATGATGTCAGTCGACGCAGAAACTTCGCGAATGGCGTCGTCAAAGGTATCGGCAATAAAGACGTCGTCCTGGGCATCAAGCGTCATGCCGGCGGGGGAAGAGAGATACGCACTGGTCGCAACGCCGCCATCACCACAGTTTGCGGGCGCTTGGGCCGAGTCGCAGTCGAGAGTGGGTGTTCCGGCAATGGTCAGGATCGTGTTGGCGGGAACTGAGATTGGGCCGAAGGTAAGGGCCGTGGTGCCAACGTTGACGACGCGGATTACGTCATTGTCAGTATCGGCGATGAAAATGTTTCCGGATATGTCGACGGCAACCGCATACGGATCGTCGAGTTCCGCGCTCAGGGGAGCAACGTTGTCGACAAACCCTTGCGTGCCATTGCCTGCAACGGTCTGAATGTTTCCAGTCGAGGCGACTACTTCACGAATGACATTGTTGGCGGCGTCAGCAATGAAGATGTCGCCGGCGGAATCGACGAAAATTCCCTCGGGAGAGTTGAGGCTGGCGTTGATTGCGAGGCTGCCGTCGCCCGAATAACCCGGCGTGCCGTTGCCTGCCACGGTCCCGATGTCGCCGGGCTGGATGACGTTGGTCGTGCCCGGGATCGTGAATGGCGAGGGGGTGTTGTTCACAAAGCGGATCACAGAGTTGTCGGTGTCGGCGACGTAGAGGTTGCCGGAGCCATCGACAAATACGCCGCCCGGATTGTTCAACTCCGCGTTCACGGGCAAGCTGCCATCACCGGAGTAGCCGAGAAAGCCGTTACCGGCAAAGGCCTGTATGTCGCCCGAGCTCGAGACGACTTCGCGAACAACGTAGTCCTCGGAGTCGGCGATGTAGATATCGCCAGCGGAATCGACAAAAACGCCGTTAGGGTAGTTCAGTTCGACGGTTGGGTCCGTAGCGGAGTTGCCGTTTCCACAGCCAGTGGCCAGATATGTGGTGCAATTACTGCCAATGGTGCCCGCAACGGTGGAAATCGTGCCAGCGGCCACCACCTCGCGGATCGCGAAGTTGTTGTTGTCAGCGATGAAGATGTCTTCCGAGCTGTCCACAAAAATGCCGACAGGAACACACAGATTGGCGCTGAGCGCGGGGCCGCCGTCGTTTGCGGCCGGGCATGGCGCTCCCAGTTCAAAGGGATATTGCGCACCGATGACGGTCACGATCTCGCCGTTTGGGACTGTGGTACCAGCAACCGTAATCGGCAGCGTTCCGGGGTTGACGACGCGGATGACGTTATTGAATGTGTCGGAGATAAATATGTTGCCGGAGCTATCCAAAAAGACGCTCGTTGGAAAATCGAGCACGGCAGCAGTCGGCGAACCGCCGTCGCCGAAAAAACCAAATTGCTGCGGAGTGCCGGCCACGGTCTGAATGTCGTTATTAGAGGCTGTAACCTCACGAACAATGGAGTTCCCGCTGTCAGCGATGAAAATGTTGCCTGAGGCATCGACGTAGATGCCCTCGGGTGTATCGAGTTGGGCTTGTATGGCCAGACCGCCGTCACCCGAGTAACCAGCCCCTGCCGCAAAGTCACCCGCAACGGTTTGAATCGTCCCTGTGGATGCCGTGACCTCGCGAATGAGCGAGTTTTGCGAATCAGCGATAAAAATGTTCCCGGAACCGTCGACAAATACACCGAGCGGTTGATTCAACGCAGCGCTGGTAGCGGGTCCGCCGTCGCCGGAGTATCCATTTGTGCCGTTGCCGGCGACCACGGTGACGGTACCGGACGGGGAGACCTCGAGAATCTGACCCGCGTAAGACTCGGCGATATACGCGTTGCCAGTGGTATCGAACGCAACGCTCTGCGGGAAGCCAGCGCTCGCGTTAAGGGCGGACAACTTGTTAGGACCTCCGCCCGCGATAGTGTCGATCGAAAACTGGCCGAGCGAGACTTGGGGAGCGAGCAGAACCAGAGCCAGAACACAGTATTCATGGAGTCTCGGCATTGATCGCATGGTCAGTTCCCCCTCTTGCTGGAGAGGTTGTTTAACCGGACCACCTCTGTCGCGGGGCCGTTGGGGGACTGCACCTCCAGCAGAAGTTGCGGTAGCGCGCCGTGCGCCCAGCGCCTGTATTCAGGCAGCCGCACGGTAAACTCCTGCGTTGTGACCGCGGCTGCCCGACCGCGAATCACGAGAGAACACGCATGCAGCGCCTCTTTGTGAGAGGCATTCCAGAGTGTCAGCCGTCGAATCCGAAGATCCTGCGCTCCGGGGTTTAGCAGGTGGATCTCCAATTTGACCCGAGTCGCCGAACCGTGGTTCGTTTTGTGGACGATCCGGTAGGCTCCAGAGAGATGAGCGGCGGCGCTGGCATGAGCCGACTGGCCCGCCAACACGAACAGGCCAAGGACGCCAAGAAGAAGACTGGATAGTCGACGATTTGAGCAATTCATTGGAAACGATTGTCCTTCCCACATTCTCTTTTGGGGGGCGCATGCCCGGGACTCTCTTGCCAGCTCCGACGTGAGACCGAGGCCCGATGCGGAGCCGCTTGTTCACATAAAGATAGAAAACCAGAGCGAAGTGGGCTGCCGCTGCCGTCACATAAAGATGTGATCTCGATCACACTGAGATATTCCGGCAGCCTGTCAGTAAGTCTAACATCCGCGTCCCTGACAGTTTTCATGCCCGGCTTTAGAATGGCCACTGTGCCGGACACGCCCGGGCAGCCTTCCGTACAAATGAACGCCCTTCATCGTTTGCTTAACTCGCGGATTTTGCAGTGTGTGATTCTGGTGGGACTCCTGGCGTCCATTCCATTGGTTGAGGCCGTGCGATTGCACTCCCTGGAGAAGGCCAGCAACTGGCTCCAACTTCAGGCTGGGAACTGGATCATTGTCCATCATGCTGTGCCCTCGACCGGCATCTTCTCGCAATCACCGGACCTGCCGTGGGCCGATCCGAACTGGGGGCTCCAGTTCGCCCTCGCTGCGCTGAATCGCGTCATCGGGCCGAGTTCGATTCCCGTTACCGCCATGATGCTTCGGCTTCTATTGGCGGTTGTTACTTTCATTCTGGCGGGCGGACAGCGCGGCAACTTCTGGGCGGCGGCCGCGCTGACACTGTGGCTGCAGGCTGCATTGCTCGGTTCCGACTATCCTCTGGGGACCCTGTGCTCCGCGGTTCTGTTTGCCATCGAACTCCTCCTGCTCCTGCGGAGTTGCGACCCCGGCCGGCAAAAGCTGATGATTTGGATCCCACCGCTGATTCTGGTTTGGGTAAACCTCGATTGGCGTTTCACTCTGGGGCTGGCGGCGATGTGCCTGTTTCTGGCAGCTCGTGCGCTGGAGTTCTCCCTGGAAAATCGCGGACTGGCTTTCGGCGAGCAACGCCTTTTTCTCCCGGGCCGGAAACTTGCTGGTATCGCTGGTGCTGCCGGCATCGCGTCGTTGATTTCTCCGAATTTCTACGACGCATACGTGACGTCGTATTCGAAACAATTCGGCCCTTCGATCCTGTTGGATGCAAAATCCCTGAACTTTCGTGATTCACAGGATTACCTGCTCATGTTTCTCGCCATGTTCGCTTCCCTGGTGCTGGGGCGGGAGCATTTACGCAGTACCTTCAAGGTCGCATTGCTCGCATTGAGCGTCGGACTGGGTTTTGCCATGCAATCGGAAAGCTGGATCGTCGCGATCGCAGCGGTTGCGATAATTGGAGAAGTTAATTCACGAAGGGATTTCAACCGTGAGCGGTCCGGCAAGGCTTCAACCCAGGTTATGGAACCATCCCTGGTGATAGTTGTTTTGATCTTGATTTTCGCAGCGGTTCGAATTCCACGCGACCCTCGCTCATTGTTGGGAGCCGCCGCGAAGACACTTCCGGTAGAAGCCTCCGAGTATGTTCGAAAAAAACATTTGCCGGGCCCCCTCTACAACGAAATCGATTGGGGAGGGTTCATCGCGTGGTCTTTGCCTGAGCTTCCCGTATCCATTGACGAGAGATATGAGATCTACGGCGAGGCAAGGACCAAGCTTTACTACGAGGTAACATCGGGACTCGTCGCACCGTCCGCAGATCCAGCGTTGACCTCCGCCAATACGATCCTGATGGGCGCCGATGTAGGCTTTATTAAAGGACCGGAACGCTTCCCCAACTCAAAGGAAATATTCCAGGCCAGCTTCCCGGGCTTCCGCGAGGTCTATCGCGACGATCTTGCCGTCGTGTTGACCAAACAGGAAGCCGAATGAAAGTTGAAATGGCGCGTCGGCGCCGGAGGTCAACGACGGGCAAACACAACCGCAATTCTGTCTTCGTAGGCCAACTGAAATCGCGGATCGAGCCGCAGCACTGTGGATAAAGGACATTTCTTGGAGAGCAACACGAATCCAGCCTGAACAAGATAGGGATCATTCTTGTAGGCGGAAGCCGTCTCCGCTTCAAAGAACATGCGGTCAAGTTCGTCGCCATACAGGTCGTTTCTGCCGTCAATGGCAACCGGGAACTGCGGCATGTACCAGATCAGAAATCCGCCCCAGTCAAGATTGTTATAGAGGGGCCCGGGTAGCGGATTCTGACGCAAGTAGTTGACCGCGTTGACGGGAAATTCGGAACTCACGGTTCGATCAAGCGCGCGCTCATTGAATCCCAGACTCTGGGAAAAGACGAACAAAAAAAACGCCAACGTGGCCAACAGCAGCCCACCCTCGTGCAGGGTCTCTCCCCGGTCTCTCTTCGACTCGAGTGCCGGGAAATCGGCGATGAATGCAGCCGCCGTGACGCAGACGAACCAGCAATCCCTCCAGGTTCGAAATGCAAGAAAGGTCGCCACAATCATGAGGACCAGCTTGAACAGATCCGGCTTTTTCCGCCACCCAACGGCGCAAAAGCCCGCAGCGGTCAGGAAAAGCTGCATGAAGTGATTGCTCAGGCGAAAGCTAAGAGGCTGCAACTCGATAATGATTTGGTAGGAATACCTGGCTTTCGAGTACTTCAGCACGACTTCATACAAGTGGTAGCCGTAGGGATTGATTAGTGTCGCGACCATGCAAGCGGCGAACATCAAAATTAACGGCCTCATTGCAAGGCGGGGCTCTCTCGATGAAACGGCGACGAGGTTCACCCTTTCCGCGAGCTGCAGCCCGATTCGACAGGCAATGAAGAGTCCAAGCACAAAGAGGCCGTAAATAAATTGAATATGGACGTTAGCCCATACCAGGAACATGGCAGGAAGCCAATAGAGGCGGGAGGCCTTGCCGCTTCGATCCGCTTCCAACAGCACGGTCAAAAGCACGAGATAGAACAGAATCGAAACAAATACCGGCCGTGGCATGAGAATGAACAGATACGCGTAGAGCGAGGCGGCACCGAGCAGCCACGCTTCCCAAAAACGCCCGGACAGCGTTCGTGAGCTCCAAAATTGAACATATGAAATCAGCAGTGCCAGGAACACCCCGAATAGCCCGAGCCCCATCAGATTGAACCAACGGTAAACCGCGGACAAGAGCACTTCGAAGCTCCAGCTGTAGGAAACCCAGGGGCGGTCCCCCGCAGTCCGCGAGAAAATTCCATTGTGAGGAACTGCCTGGTGTTCGACGATCCAATCGCCTGTTCTTATGTGCCACCAGATGTCGGGATCGCGAACGCAGTACTTCTGATCCACGGCTACTTTCGCGACCCATACGAGCATGATGGCGAGCGCGATAAGCTGAATCAGACGTCGATCGAAGAAGCTACTCAGTTCCTTTGACGCACTCATTCTCAAGGTTCCACGCTCAGGAATGTCGCTCTGAATTGGGTTTCCGTTGCCTTAGTGTCCCGAACGACCCTGGTCGATTGCCAGCCGTTGCAGGCGCAATGCGGCTTCGTTCCCGGGGTCAATCTGCAGCGCCGCCGCCAGTCTCGCCTGGGCCGTCTGATAGTCACCGAGCGCCAACAGGATCTCGCCAGAATCGATCAAGCATGAAAGTGCAAGATCCCGGTTGCCAGTGAGGGTGCCCGCGATCTGGACCTGCTCAAGTGCATCCCTGAGTTGATGGTGATTGAACAGAATCTCCGACATATTGTAATGACAGAGTGGGAAGCGAGGACTCAGCGTACACGCCGCAGCGTAATGTTTATAAGCATCGCCATCGAGTCCACGAAGCGCAAACGCGTCGGCCAGCGCCTCTTCGATCGTGAAATCCGGCGCTCCTGCCACGGCTGCAGCTCGGGTAAAGAGTTTCACCCCGTTCTGCCAGTACGGCAGATAAAGAGTTGTTGCAACAATGAGTGCCGCGATCGCGCCAAGGGCAACTAATACCGGGATCACACGCGGCATGGCTACGGCGGAAGCCACGTCCCACAAGCCCCAGGCCATGATGATGAACAGGCCGACACCCGGAAGATACATGTAGCGATCGGCCATCGACTGGCTCCCGACCTGGACGAACCCGATCACGGGCACGAGTGTGATGACAAAGAGGAACCATCCCGCTGCCAAATACCGGATGCGTTGAAATCGAAGGGACGCGATTGTCACCGCGGTCAGAATGGCGGCTGCCGCGATAATGTCAAGCCAGGGCCATGGCCTCACCGGGTGCGGGTAAAACACGGACAACTTGGAAGGCCAGACGGTTTTTCCGAGGTAAGCCACGTACGAGATAATTGCGTTTTCGATGCGAACGAAGAGTGGCAATACTGTTGGATCTGCGATCGTGCCGCCCTCGCGCTGCGCAACCATTGTGACCGCACAACTGATGGCGCTCATGAACACGAGCGGCAATTTCTCCAGCAAAAGCGTTTCCCATCGACGCCGGGACTCGAGGTCCGGGCGGCGGTCCAGGGGCCAATAGTCGAGAAGTAGCAGGACCAGCGGCAGGCTGACCGCCATGGGCTTTGACATCAGGGCCATGGCAAACGCCACGACGATGACCAGATATTTTTCCCGGTCCGGGTGAAGAACATACCAGCCGTAGGCGCCAATCGTAAGCAAGGAGAAAAACATGCAGAGAAGGCTTTTTCTCTCCGCTACCCAGGCTACGGTCTCGACGTTAAGCGGGTGCACTGCAAAAAGCGTGGCCACAAAAAGACTTCGCCAAAGCGCGCCCGTACCGCGTAGCAAAAGCAGGAACAGCAACAGTACATTGGCAGCATGAATCGCGACATTGACGAGATGGTGAGGCCCGGCTCTCAGACCAAACCACTGGCAATCCGCCATGTGCGACAGCCATGTGACCGGGTGCCAGTTTCCTTCCTGGAAAGTGGTGAAAGACCAAGCTTCATTTTGAAGATTCAACCCGGTATTCACATGAATGTTATTGGTTACGTACGGCTGATCATCAAAGACGAGAAACTCGTGCCGCCCGACTTGCCAATAGAGTGCGAACGTGGCCAAAACGAGTAGCGCACCGGGCAGAATCGGCCTTTGTCGGATTTCGGCCGCGAAGCGTTCGAGGCGGGAAATCTCCTTGGCGTTTGGCTTCATCGTAACCTCATCAAGACTGGAAGACACAATCGTCGAGAACTCCATCTCTGCGTTGTACGCGAGCTGTCGGACGCGGCCAGCAGCCCCGAAGGATTTCTTTCAACGCCCTTTTTACACCCCTGAATCTTAATTGCTTACCCTAAAAGTACGACGTCCGGCAAACAGGATGCCGGGTCACGTGAGAATGTGACGGAGATCACACCATGGTTTGGGCATAATGAAGGAGAACTGCTACAGCGAAATCGCAAGATCATTGCATGCAAGGTGAACCAACAACAGCCGAAGAGTCTGCACTGCATCGCAGTGATGACAAGGACGTCGCGGCCGGCCCGAGTTCCCGCTCGACACGCATGGCGGTGCTGCTGTTGGGCCTGGTCCTGCCTCAAATCCTCCTCTATGGGCCCTCGCTGACGGGCCGAAAGATATTGTTGCCACTGGATGTGCTGGCGACCGAGGGCCACTACCTTCCGGCTCGTGCCGGCGCGCCGCCGCCAATGCCCAAGAACTATGGGTTGGCAGATGAGGTGCTATTGGCGACGCCAGCTTTCGAGTATGCGGCGAAGCAGATGCGGGCGGGACACGTACCGCTCTGGAGCTCACAGAACTTTTCAGGTGCCCCGTTTGCCACATTTCCAAAATATTCTCTAAGCTTTCTGATCTTCTGCTGTTGGCCGCACCCAATAACGCTGGCATACATGCAATTGATAAAGTCCGTGATCGCGGGCTTGGGAGCCTATCTTTTCTTCCGGCGCGCGCTCCGGACAGGATTCTGGGCGTCTGCTATCGGGGCCTGGTGTTATCCACTGACCGGTTTCTTTGTGCAATGGCGGGGATACGGGCTGACAGATGTGGTCGCGTGGCTGCCATGGCTTTTGATGGCGGTGAACCTCACGATCCGCCGGCCGAAAGGTTTCGGCCCGGTACTGTTGGCCATCTTCACCGCACTGGCGCTGCTGGCAGGCCAACTCGACGTGGCGGGATTGGTGTTGCTGAGTTCGGGCCTGTACGCGCTGGTCTGTCTCATCGAAATCCACGGACTCCGCGAGTGGAACGGGCGCATCATCGCCTCTGCCGCAACGTTGACGTTAGGTTGGGCTCTGGGGTTGTGTATTGCTACGGCGTACGTCGCACCTCTCATCGAGTATTCCCGTACTGGCGAGCGTTTCGCCCGGCGGGCGGCAGGAGAGGCAGAGCGGCCACCGGTTGGAATCACCGCCCTGCCTCAAATCATATTGCCTAACCTGTACGGCTCGACCGAGAGGGGCTCTCTCCGATTTGTAGATGGAGCTCAGCCGGAAAGCTCCGCGGCGGGATATGCGGGATTGCTGGCGACATTGTTGCTGGCGCCGCTCGCCTTCTGCCATCGCGAATTGAAGAACAGGGCGTTTTGGTGCCTGGGATTGCTCGTATTGTCGTTGGGCTGGCTCCTGGATATTCCCGGGTTGGTACAACTGATGCGTATGCCGCTGGCGAACATGTTTTCGTGGAACCGGTGGATGATGCTGACGGGATTCGCGCTGACGGTGTTTGCGGTGATCGGACTGGATGCTTTGATCAAAGGAATGGTAAAACCGCGGCTCTGGTTCGTAATTCCGTCGCTGCTCGCTGCCGGTGTTTCCGGGTGGTGCCTCTATCGAATTGACAACATGCCTCAACCGCTGGAGAACTTCTCCCAGATGTATCAGATCTCCCCCTATGCAATGGTGATGCTGAAGGATCTAACCGTGGGCCAAGCCACCGCGTTGGTACAAGGATATTTTCGCTTCTGGTATGGTGTGGGCGCTGTCTTTGCTGCGCTGACATTCATCGGTTGGGTCGCTTTGGTGCTGGTGGTGCGGTATCGCAACTGGATGGTCGCAATCGCCGGCAGTCTGATGATCGCCGAGTTGCTCATCTACGCAAACGATGTGAGTCCCCAACTCGATCCGGCTCTGTATTACCCTCCGGTCGCGGCGATGGAGGAATTAAAGCAGCACCCCCCGGGCCGGATTTTATGCGTGCAGTGCCTGCCACCCGACCTGAATCTCATGCTCGGACTGTCAGACATTCGGGGGTACGATGCGGTCGATCCAAAACGGCTGATGGACGTGATCGAGTTCGCGCGGGCACCCGGGACGCCCACACTCCCCTACGCGCGGACGCAATGGTTCATCCCCTGGGACACGTGGGCGGAGGATGGGTCAGTCCACGTTTCGCCAATCTTGAGCATGCTGAATGTGCGCTATTTGATTTGGGCTCGGGATTTGCCGAGCCTGACGAAGACGATCATCCGCCGTGACGGGTACAACATAGTGGAAAACCAGAGCGCGCTGCCTCGAGCCTTCATCCCGCAAGCCATCCAGTCGCTAAAAGACGGGGAAGAGATGGACCGGTTGCGCGACGGAACGTTCGACGCCGCGCGCATCTCCTATGTAACTGAGCCCGTCGATTTGCCCGCAGAGTCTCGCGGTGCAGCCAGGGTTGCGGACGAGTCGCCCGAAAGCGTCACGGTCGACGTGCAGATGGAAACCGCCGGAATGGTTGTGCTGGCGGACCTTTGGGACAAAGGATGGCATGCCAGTATCGATGGCCAGGACGCGCGAATTCTGGCGGTGAATCACGCGATTCGTGGAGTGGTCGTGGCGGCCGGGCAGCATCGCATCATATTCCGATACCTGCCGGACAGCGTAAGAATCGGCGCTATTGTCTCGTGCGTTGCGCTCCTGATCACCCTCGGATGGCTGACCGGCCTCGGGGTGTGGAGGCGAAGAGAATGTGCTTCTCTTTCAGATGCCCCACAGATACGCGCTTCGGACTCTCACCCCCAGGTATAGACAAACTGTATCCCGGGGAGTGCGAGCTTGCTTTCGCGAACGAGGATCCTGGTTTCACCCGGAACCATCTGGAAGGAGCGTTCTTGACGCCAGGAATTTAAGGATGAATGGCGTCCTGAGGCGTGCCGCACCGAAATGCGCGCACATAATCATTCGCAATCTCTGCCTGCCGGTTCCAGGTCCAGGAGGATGGTTCGGTCCATACGGGATCGGAGTCGTCAACGACCACCGCGGCAATTCCATAGTCGCGGCAGGCAGCGTCCAGATCCGCGCCTTCCGGATGACGGAATAATGATGCAAGCCTGCGCACCCGCAGGGCACACACGCCCGCATCCCCGCCAAAGTCCCTCCCGCATTCTCCATCGCCGGCGGCCGCGTCATGACCGGAATAAAGCATGTGCAGGATGAGGTCCTCCGTGTTTGGATTGGCCTGGAGAATCGCGGCAGGAGTTACCTGCAGGCCAAGAAGCTGGTAGGCCGACCTAAGGGCGTAGGCCCGTTTGCCGAAGTGGCTCTTATCAACCCAACTCGGGCCCGCAATCATCCCTCGATCCCAAAGAACCGGGAACATGCGCAGCATAAACACCTGGTACGCTGTGCCCCCAAGTCCCAAAATCAACAGCGCTAGTAGCGTGCATTGAGTCCAGCGGCTTGACACGGCTTGGGAGGAAGCCAGCGAATGGCTGAGCCACCAGTCATGAACAATCTGCGCTGCCCATAACAGCAAGACCAATTGCGCCGGAAGAAAGCATCGCCATCCCAGGTCGTTGGTGCTAAGCGTACTCGAGCGCAGGAACGTGCCGACCAGAAAACTGCTCGCGGCCACCGCCCAGGCAGCCCGTTCGTTGGGGCTAGCCTCAATCTTGCCGCGCAAAACCAGCCGCAGGCGCACAATGCCGGCCAGCAGGAAGAACCCGAGCTCCATCCCGTAGTTCACGGGCAGCAGGATCGCATTCGCTATCGATAAGTCGATTTGTGTTCGAATACCGAGACCAAGGCGCTGCAGGAAAAATATCCCGGGCAAGAACGGTCGCAACTCAAACTCCAGAAACGCGCCTCCTCCCCCGGGCCCGCGGAGGCTGGAAAGAAAAGGAAGCGCCGAAACCACGGCGACTCCGCCAGCACTGACGAACATCCCCGCTTCCAGCCAGTCTTTCCGGGCGATGGCCGCCAAGAGCCAGAGACCAACTGCGATTACGAACGTGAACGTAACATAGACCGACATGCCCGCTGCACTGGCAAATGCCATTCCCGCCACGACGACTGCTCCCGTTTTCCAACGGCGAAGGTCGCCGCTCTGATGACGCAGCAACACGAACCCGACAAAACAAGCAATTAAAGCAGCGACATTGTGGGGCACCCAAAGCAGCGAACTCGCCCACGAGTCAATTTGCGACCCGTTCCACTTCTCCGTATCGGCAAGCCACATCTGCCGTGTGGCGGCAATGTAGAGATTCGGCAATAAATCGAGGCCTGTCACCGATAGCAGGCCAACCGCGATCAAAGTCTTTTGTTCAATGCCCGTTCGTATTCCCACCAGGAATTTGAGTCCGATCGCGATCGTGCACATCAGACCCACGCCGCACCACACCACACCGGCATCCACCACTTGTCGAGCCGACACCTGGATCACTTGCATCGGCATGCTGCAAAACAGCAGCCACAGGTAGTGATAGCGCAGCGGCGTTGCCGCATTGGCAAAGAGAGGATTCCCCGGCGGGATGTGTCTCGCGATCGCGGACGTCATCGCGACCCGCACGGAATGGTCGTAGGCCATAACCGGCGGGTAGAGCTGATCCCCAATCTGTAAGTCCACGACTGCCGCAACTGATCCCACGCCCCACAGCATCGCAAAACACAGAGCGATGCAGACGGGTCGCGAGAGTGAGCCCTCTGAAACCGGCCATAGTTTCCGTTTCCGCGCTTTGTTCGCCAGAAGCACGAGCCAGGCAACGATTACCCCGATGTAGAACACCCAAAGCAGGGGAGCCCAGAACCGCCCCAGCAAGTAGGAAAGCATGGGGCAAATCGCAATGGAGAGCGGAACCGGGAGAATCAGTCGCAGAATCGGACGCCGCTGGCGAAACTCGAACAGGTTGATCAGCCAGCCCGCGACATATCCCGGCGCAAACATGAATGGCAACAGGACAAGGCATGCCTTGAGCGTTCCCAGCGTGTCCACCACCGTGAAGTTTGGCATGCGAATGGGAGTGGTTCTAAGCTTGTCTTCTGGCGATCGGCCTTCTCGGGCACGTCATGGCGGCCACCCGCTGCCCGGCCCGATTCCGACGCACCCGCGGGAGCCTCTACAGCGCTTTCGCCTGGCTGGCCTCGACCCCGGACTCCTCGACCGTCCTGCCCCGCAGGGGCACACGCGTCTCTTCAGCTCCTGCTGCACCGGCTTCGTGGTACTCCGCGTCCTGGTTCACAGCCCAGACGTCGTAAACACGCTCTCCTGCCAGGATATTCTTGGCCGTTAACATCGCCGTCATCATAGCGTGGTCCTGATTGTTGTATTTGTGCATGCCATTGCGGCCCACCAGGTGTAGCGTGGGGTATTGATCGTCTAGCGCGCGCCGAATCGTGGCGACGTGCTGCTGGTAGGCATCATCGTAGACGGGATACGCCTTGGGTTGCCGGATCACGCAACCATCCACTACATCCGCGCTCGCAGCCAGGCTCACCAGTTGAATTTCATGTTTCGCCAGTTCAATAAGCTTCTGATCATCTGTCGTCCACAGTCCGTCGCCTTCGAAGCAAAAATATTCCAGACCGTAGGAGCAATAGTCAGCGTCGGGAACCATCTCCGGCGACCACGACTTGTAATTCTGCACACGTCCAACCTGCACGCTGGGGTCGTGAATATAAATCCAGTTGTCGTTGAACCGGCTCCGGTCATGCACGATCAATCCAACTGTTAGAAAGTCACGATACCGCAGGGATTGTGCGGCCTGCCGGGCATCTTCAGGCAGGGGCGGCTCAATCCCCGCCGCCAGTTCCCGGATCGGCATGGATGAGACGACGTGTTCGCCGCGATATTCTTCCAACTCGCCCTTGCTGTTGCGCGCGGTTACTACCCAGACATTGCTTCCACCGTCGAATCGGCACCGCGTCACTTTGCGATCCATGATCACTGAACCGCCGAGCTTGCGCACCTTCTCCGCGCATATTTCCCACATCATTCCGGGCCCCCGTCGCGGATAGCGGAAAGTGTCAATCAGGGTCTTGACCACCTGAGCCCGGTCTTTGGGCTTCCGTTTTGGCAGAAGCGCGTGTTTGATGGCGGAGCCAAGCGATAGCCCTTTGATCCTTTGCGCTGCCCAGTCCGCGGAAATTTCGCTGCAACTCATCCCCCACACCTTTTCGGTATAGGTCTTGAAAAAAATGCGGAACAAGCGCTTGCCGAACTGGTTCGAAACCCAATCTTCAAAGGTCTTCGGGTTGGGTACCGGTCGCATGTTGGCAGCCAGAAACGAAAGAACGCAGCGAACGGACTCGATCCATCCAAGCTTCGACAGGGCTTCAAACGGTTTCAAGGGATAGGTATAAAACTGTCCCCGATAGTAAATGCGCGAAGAGCGTGGCCGATCGAGCAGGTCGGGACCCGCGATTTCAGTCCAAAGGTCTTCGACTTCGCGCGCCTTAGAGAAAAAACGATGTCCTCCGATATCGAAGTGGAAACCCTTGTAGTTAACCGTCCGCGAGATTCCACCCACATACTCGCGGTCCGTCTCGAGCACCACGACGGGGGCACCCTGCTTGGAGAGTTCGTAGGCCGCAGTTAGTCCGGCCGGACCAGCGCCCACGATCACCGCTTTGAAAACTGCCGGCGTTTGCGGCCGGGAAGCAGAAAAGTCATTCATTATCGCTTCGAATCATACTGGTTGATGCAAGACCATGCCAAGCCTCGCCTGCTTTCAAGGCTTCCACGCTACTTCTCTTGCGGCGCAGCCTTCTCGAGATCGCTAGCGGCCTTGTCAATCGCGACCGCAACTTTTTCCAGCACCTCCCCAACCATGGGAACCTGGGCCTCTGCTTCCTTCCATTTTTCCTGATCCATGTATTCACGAACTGCAGCCAGCGGCTTGGCACCGTAGCCTGTGTAGGCTCCGGGTGCATAGACCTGATGTTTGAACCATGGGCGCTCCGGCAGACCCTTCTCGGTTAGAAATGTCTTCTGGATGTTGATCAGGTCGATATTCAGAGCCGCCTCGGCCGGAATTTGTAAATCATTTCCGTCGGCCTGCCACTTGCTAAACGCCGACTGATAACGTTCCGCGCTCTTCCTGAGCGCTTCGGCTCCATTCTTCAGAGGCGCGAAATTCATGAACGGCGGAACCGGCTTCGCGGGAGGCGGGACCGTAGTCTTGTGTGGATCAGCCGTTGCCGTGAATACGCCTTCTGTCAGCTCAAGATTGCGCTCGGAGATTTCATCCTGCTTATCCTTGAGCAGCTTCTCCAGGTCTTTTACATACTTCCCGATGGTTTCAGCCAACGCGCTGTACTCGTAGGGAATCACGTCTGCATCGGCCAATCGCATGACGGCTGTCCCTCCTGTCTGGGCCAATGCACGGCCATACGAAAAATCGGTGTCCATAAACCTCGTGTACCAGGAGAAGTCGTCATAGATGGAGTGATACGCATCAGCGTCATTCTCTCCGCCATAACCGATATTCAGAGCAGAGATACCCGCGTGGTCAATAAAGGGGGCATAGTCTGAACCGTCTCCGAGAGCGCCGATCCGTAAATCATTACTCTTCCTGATTTCGGCGCGATCTTCAGCGTTGTGTGCAGTAGCAATGCGCTGCAGCCGAGCTCGTTGCTGGACAGACATGTGCTTCTCCGGATCTTGAACATCCATAGCAACATCGTTGATAAGGCGTTGCAGGTCATGCGATCCGCCAGCATGGAAGAAACCCCTCCCATTACTGTCGGAGTTGATGTAAGTAACTGCATGCTTCTGGAGTTCGTCGCGATGCGTCTCGACCCACTCGGTCGAGCCCAGCAGGCCCGGCTCCTCACCGTCCCAGGCGCAGAAGATGATCGTTCGTTTCGGATTCCATCCCTGCTTGCGGAGCTCGCCAAGCATCCGAGCTTCTTCCAGAAGTGCAACCATTCCTGAGATTGGGTCGTCGGCGCCATTGACCCATGCGTCATAGTGGTTGCCACGGATTACCCACTCGTCCGGTTCCCCCGATCCGCGCATAGTCGCGATCACATCGTTGACAGGCTTCAAGTCCCAGTTGGAAACCACTTTCAGATGAACCTTCGCAGGTCCTGGGCCTACGTGGTAGGTAAGCGGCAAGGCTCCCCGCCAGGCCTCGGGCGCAACCGGGCCCTGCAATGCGGAGAGCAGAGGGAGCGCATCTCCCCATGAGATCGGGAGAACCGGAATCTTGGTAATGGTCTTGGCGTCTTTGATATCGAGCCGCTTCGCATCGGCGGTAGCGCCGACGCCCGGAGTCAGAGGATCGCCGGGATAGTCCGTGTCCATGACGCTTCCGCGTTGTACGCCTTCACGCGGCCGCCAGCCGCCAGTGGGGTAGTCGTCGCCGTTGAAAAAGCCATCGTCCTTCGGATCGGAATAAATGATGCATCCGATCGCCCCATGCTCCGCACCCACCTTCGGCTTGATGCCGCGCCAGCCTTCTCCGTAACGCGCGATCACGATGGCGCCCTTCACCGAAATCCCAAGGCGGTCGAGTTGCTCGTAGTCTTCGCGGTTACCATAGTTCACATAAACCAGCGGCGCGGTGACGTCTCCATCGACGGAATAAGCGTTGTAGGTTGGCAACTGTTCGGCCGTTTGACTGGAGGTCGGATCGCCGGGAATGGCAGGTTCCAGCAGTTTGGCCTGGAACCTGGAGGGTTCGACCATTTCCACAATGCGCTCCTTGGGAGTAGGAAAAAGCACCTGGAAGGTCTCGATGTGTGCGTCAAATCCCCATTCGCGGAACTGGGAAAGAATCCACTCTGAATTCTCCTTGTCGTAGGGAGATCCGACATGGTGCGGTCGCGCGCTCAAACGTTGCATGCTCTGACGCAAGTTCTCCGCCACGATCCCGGCCTGGAGCTTTTTCTCCCAGTCGCGCTCTGCCTTTGAGGATTGCGCCGAGTAGCCAGCCAGACGCGACATTTGGGGATTGGGGGTCTGCGCCGATTGCGCAAACAGGGCCGGCATGAAACCGGCCATAGCGATTGTGAAACACACGAGCGGAGCGCGTAGTCCAGTCAAGGAAACCTCCTCAAGGATTCACTGTTCTTGTTCGAATTGAACCCAGCGAATTATAGGATGAAGATCAGCGAAGAAGTAGTCATCGCATTCAGCCGGCGACGGAACCGAGATCGCGAGCCGGGCTATGGATGACTTATCGTTATCGAGAAAGTGTGCTAAACAGTGAGAGAAGTCTGTTTCAGCCGCGAGCTTATCAGCCGACTAGTCTGGCCTGGAAAGTCGGATGTGAATGGGGGCGCTTTGTTGGGAATTTCCCATGCCATTTCGGAGAATAGAGGTTCAGCCGACCGGCCGCACGCAGCAGATTCGCATGCCCTCTCGGGCCGCGCCCAACCTGCGATTTACGCCTTTGCGCTGGCCGTTTCCATCTCCTTCTGGTTCTCCGCCCTCCGTTCGCCTCTTTGGCTGGATGAAACTTCGTCGTATTGGCAGATTAGCCACGGATTCGGGCAAATCCTGTCTCGCCGGGGAGAGGTGTCTGCCGCCTATCCCTACATCCTCTGGCTCACCAGCAGGATCACCGGGACCAGCGAGATTGCCCTCAGAGTCCCTTCGATTCTGGCCATGCTTGCAGCAGTCTTTCTGTTGTACCGCGCCGCGCGGGAACTGTTCGGCCGCGATGTGGCATTCATTACTGTCATCCTGTTTTGCAGTCATCCCATCGTCGTTTTCGCGGCCATCGACGCAAGGCCTTACGCATTCGGTGCATTGGCCATCAATGCGACCATCCTTGCCCTGGTCCGACTACGCCACAGGGATTCCAACTGGCTGGCAGCGGCATTCGGCATTGGGGCTGCTGCAAGTACGCACTTTCAGGTTCTGTTTGGCGCCGTTCTACTGGTGCTGGCAGTCTGCTTTTTGGCGACCAAAACCGGTAACACAAGAAGTCTTTTGCGCCAGTCTGCAATTGCCCTCGCCGCCTTCGTCGTGGGATTCGCTCCACTTCTTCCCGACCTGTTTCATCTGTTTCGCAACCGGCAGGCATATGTTTTCGACCGGACACCTCCCAGGCTTCTAGAACTGGCCTCGACCCTGGCTCCCGGCTGGTTGGCCTTCATCCTCGGCGGGGCGGTGATCCTGGGAGTCGCCACAGGAACTCTTGCTCTGCGAACCCGGGTCGATCGCTGGCCTTTCCTGGTGTCCGCGTCCTTGGGGTTGATTCCGATTCTGATTCTCTATGGAGTGAGCGCGGGAACGTCGACTAACATCTTTGTGGCCCGGTACCGTCTGGTTGCAATCCCGGGGATTGCCCTTTTGTGGGGCTGGTTGATCAGCCGGATTAACTCTGAATCACTGCGTGTCGCGTTCTGCATAGCCGTGGTATCGGCCGCCGCCGTAAGGCATTTCCGGTCCCCGAACGTCAACCAGCACGGATACACCTGGAAATATGCCCTCGCAGTCGCCGAAAACAATGCTGCTCCCGACAATGCAACGGTATTAATCTGCAGCGACTTCCCGAGCGCCGACTACTATCCCATGCCGGCGCCCGCTGCCGTAAAAGATAGCGGATTCTTCACCCAACTTTCCTATTACGAGCTCACCGCACCCGTGGTCGGCCTACCGCGAAGATTCAATGACCAGGCGCGACGTATTACTTCAGACTTCGTGCAAGAGGCCGCACAACGCCGAGAGCGGTTCCTCGCGCTTGGTTTCCGGGCATCGATCGAGACCTTGCACTGGCTAAGGGAAATAACTTCGGATACCTACGAAGTCAACATGCTCGGGCAACCGGATGGAGTCCTGGTACTGGAGTTCAAGCCGCGCGCTGTACCAACTGAGTCACGTTGATCCCAACGACCTGCGTTCTTGCTGCCTCCCCCGGGGACGAATAAAATGAATGCGCACCCAAATCCTCCCGGAGAATCCCCGTGAAAGTGGTCTTGTTATGCGGTGGACTCGGTACACGTTTGCGCGAGGAAACCGAGTTCCGCCCCAAGCCGATGGTCGAGATTGGTGGCCGCCCGATCCTCTGGCACATCATGAAGCTTTACGCCCACAGCGGGTTTCGTGACTTTGTCCTCTGCCTCGGATACCGCGGCAACATGATCAAAGAATACTTCCTGAACTACGAGGCCATGAACAATGACTTCACAATCTGCCTCGGCCGGGAGTCGCAGATCCAGTTCAATGACGTTCATACCGAGCAAGGATTTCAGGTGACGCTCGCCGATACCGGTCAGTCTACGATGACCGGCGGCCGCCTGAAGCGCATTCAGAAATACATCGACGGCGATACCTTCCTGATGACCTACGGCGATGGCCTCGCCGATCTGAGTATTGGTCGCGTTCTAGAGTTCCACAAGACCCACGGAAAACTCGTCACGGTCACGGCTGTCTCGCCCACATCCCGCTTCGGTGTCCTTGAGATGAACAAGAACCGGGTCATGAGCTTTCTCGAGAAACCGCGCAGCGAAGGGTTTGCCAGCGCGGGTTTTTTTGTCTTCAATCGCAAGGTTTTCGACTATCTCGGCGGCGACGACTGTACGCTGGAACGTGAACCGCTCGAACGCCTGGCCCGCGAAGGACAACTGATGGCTTACAAACATGACGGCTTCTTCTTCGCCATGGATACATACCGCGAATACGAGTATCTGAATCAGCTCTGGAACAAAGGCGAGGCTCCCTGGAAGGTATGGTAGAGACAAACAACTTCTGGCGAGATCGCTCAGTCCTGGTCACTGGCGCCACCGGACTGCTGGGAGGCTGGCTCACCCGCAGGCTTCTCAGCCACGGGGCCAGCATAGTGTGCCTGGTGCGCGACTGGGTTCCGCAGTCCGAGCTCGTCCGCAAAGGCCAGTTGGAACTGGTCAATGTGGTACGCGGAGATGTTACCGACCATTCCGTCATCGAGCGGGCCCTCGGCGAATATGAAGTGCAAACGGTATTTCATCTTGCCGCTCAAACGATCGTAGGCATCGCCAACCGCAATCCCGTCTCCACATTTGAAAGCAACATTCAAGGCACATGGAATCTACTAGAGGCCTGCCGCCGCTCTCCGCTCGTCAGCGCCGTTGTGATTGCCTCCTCCGACAAGGCCTACGGCACTCATACGGTGCTACCATACGCCGAAGACATGGCGTTGCAGGGCCGTCATCCCTACGACGTCAGTAAGTCGTGCGCCGACCTGATTGCCCAGGCCTACGCGGCGACCTTTGACTTGCCCGTCGGCATCACCCGCTGCGGCAATTTTTACGGCGGAGGCGATCTCAACTGGAACCGCGTTGTACCGGGAACCATCCGCTCCATTTTGCGCGGAGAGCGTCCCATCATCCGTTCCGATGGCCAATACATCCGCGACTATTTCTATGTTGAGGATGGTGCTGCCGCTTATATGCTCCTCGGGGAACGTCTTACGGCGGAGCGGTCTCTTCGCGGAGCGGCGTTCAATTTTTCGAATGAGATTCAGATCACGGTTCTCGAACTCGTCAACAAGATTCTTGCCAAGATGGACGCGAATCTGAAGCCCGAGATTCAGAACCAGGCTTCCAATGAGGTTCGTCACCAGTTCCTTAGCGCCGAACGCGCCCGCACACAGCTCAACTGGGCTCCGAGTTTCACGCTGGATGAGGGGTTGGACAGAACCATCGCCTGGTATCGGGAGGCCCTTAAGTAGTGTCACGCAAGGATGAGTTGCGCGATCGCATTCGAGCATTGGTCGGCGAGTACTACCGCGACGCCTTTCCTCCGTCTGCCTTCGTGCCCGGATCCTCAGCCGTGCCTGTTTCCGGCCGCGTTTTCGACGAGCAGGAACTCGAGTTGCTCGTCGACGCCTCGCTGGATTTCTGGCTCACCACCGGCCGTTTCGCTGAGCAGTTCGAACGCGACTTCGCCCGCTTCGTAGGTGTACGCGAGGCGGTGCTCGTAAACTCCGGCTCGTCCGCCAACCTGCTCGCCGTAACAGCACTGACTTCCCCAAGACTGGGCGATCGGCGACTGCGTCCGGGCGACGAGATCATAAGCTTGGCGGCGGGCTTCCCTACTACGGTCAACCCGATCTTTCAGAACGAACTCGTGCCGGTTTTTATCGATGTTCACATTCCCACGCTTAACGCGGATACCGATCAACTGGAAGCCGCGCGCTCCTCGCGGACTCGGGCCGTAATTTTTGCTCACACGCTGGGGAATCCGTTCGATCTGGATACCGTGACCGCGTTCGCCAAGAAACATGATCTGTGGCTGATCGAGGACTGCTGTGACGCGCTCGGCTCCACTTATCGCGGCCAGAAGGTCGGAACGTTCGGCGATCTCGCGACCGTCAGCTTCTATCCCGCGCATCACATCACGTTGGGCGAAGGCGGATGCGTACTCACCAACCAGCCATTGCTTCGCACTCTCGTCGAATCCTTCCGCGATTGGGGCCGCGATTGCTGGTGTGCTCCGGGGAATGAAAACACCTGCGGTAAGCGCTTTAACTGGCAATTGGGTGAATTGCCTCACGGGTACGATCACAAATATATCTACTCGCACGTGGGCTACAATCTCAAAGCCACTGACATGCAGGCTGCCGTGGGAGTGGCCCAGTTGCAGAAATTACCCGCCTTCATTGATGCTAGAAAGCGGAATTTTGCTCACCTGAAGGCAGGGCTCAAGGATCTGCAGGACGTCTTCATACTGCCCGAGGCAACGCCAAATTCCGACCCCAGTTGGTTCGGTTTACCGCTGCTGCTGAAGGAATCCACGCCCTTCTCGCGCACCGCCCTCATGGAGTTCCTGAACTCTCGGAAAATCGGCACCCGTCAACTGTTCGGCGGAAATCTTGTTCGCCAACCTGCATATCAGGGCCGGAATTATCGAGTTGTGGGCGACCTCCGCAACAGCGACCGGGTCATGAGTCAAGCCTTCTGGATCGGTGTGTTTCCAGGACTGACTTCAGCGATGCTTGATTATGTTCTGGAATCGATCAGTGCGATCTCATTGAAGGGAGCTGTTCGCGATGCCGCACGGGGATAATACGAAGATAACGATGTCCGACCGGCAGGACGCGGCCCGATGATCAAACTCTCGGATTATGTCGTGCAGAGTCTCGCCGAGTGGGGCGTGCGGCATGTCTTCATGGTGTCGGGCGGCGGGGCCATGCACCTGAATGACAGCATCGGCAAGGAACGCCGCATCACTTACATCTGCAACCATCATGAGCAGGCATCAGCGATGGCCGCCGAAGCCTATGCCCGCATCTTGCAGGTTCCGGGTGTGGTCAACGTTACCACAGGGCCCGGTGGCATTAACGCGCTCAATGGCGTATTTGGCGCCTGGACCGATTCCATCCCCATGCTTGTGGTCTCCGGCCAGGTAAAACGCGAGACCTGCATGGCGACCGCAGGCACGAGAAGGCTACGGCAACTTGGCGATCAGGAAGCGGACATTATCGCCATGGTCAAAGGCATTACAAAATATGCAGTGCTGGTCGATGATCCCGCTTCGATCGGCTACCATTTGAAACGCGCCTGGCATCTCGCTCAGACCGGCCGGCCCGGTCCATGCTGGCTCGATATTCCCATCGATGTTCAGTCGGCAGTGATTGACGAGTCAAAGCTGCGCACCTACGATCCCACCGAAGACGACCCGACATGTGACATCTCGCAACTTCGCCAGCAATGCCGCACGGTTGCAGAGCGCGTAGCGGATGCCAAGCGCCCTGTCATTCTGGCGGGCACGGGCATAAGGCTGGCCGGAGCGCTCGAGGAATTCGAGGAGCTTATCCGGCGGTTGCGGATCCCCGTTACTACTGCCTGGACGCACGATGTGATTGCCAGCGAGGATGAGCTGTTTTGCGGACGCCCCGGCACTATCGGCGATCGCGCCGGCAACTTCACCGTTCAGAACGCTGACCTCGTTCTGGTGCTTGGGTCGCGCCTGAACGTCCGGCAGGTGAGCTATAACTGGAAGACATTTGCGCACAACGCGTTCAAAATCCAGGTCGACGTCGATTCTGCGGAACTGGACAAGCCGCTCGTCAAACCTGATCTTGGGATCGCTTGCGACCTGAAGCTTTTTCTGCGAGAACTGCTGTGCCAACTGGATGGCATCGCGCGCTCGCCAGACCGCGGGGAGTGGTTGAAGTGGTGCCGCGAGCGCGTGGCACGTTATCCTGTGGTGCAGAACCGGCAACGGCAGCCGGGACCGCCGCTGAACCCGTATTACTTCATGGAAGAACTCTCCGCCATGCTGGCCAGTGACGATGCCGTGCTTTGCGGCAACGCCAGCGCCTGCATTGTGCCCTTTCAGACGATGAAAATCCTGAAAGGCCAGCGCCTGATCTCGAATTCCGGCTCCGCTTCCATGGGATATGACTTGCCGGCGGCGGTCGGCGCGGCCGTCGCGCGCGCGGGCAAGCGCGTCATCTGCCTCGCCGGAGACGGCAGCCTGCAACTGAACATCCAGGAACTTCAGACTGTGGTGCATCATCGTTTACCTGTCAAGGTTTTTGTTTTGAATAACGGCGGCTATTTGTCCATTCGCAGCACGCAAAAGAATTTCTTCGGCCGCCGTATGGGCGAGAGCGCCGAGAGCGGCGTTTCGTTCCCCGACTTTGTTAAAATCGCTTGCGCCTACGGGATTCCCGGCGTTCGTGTGGACCGCATTGAGGCGATGTCGCGTGTGCGGGAAGCGCTCGATCATCCCGGGCCTGCCCTGGTTGACGTCGTTCTCGATCCCGAGCAGGAATTCGAGCCCCGTTCCCGCGCCAAGCAGTTGCCGGACGGAAAAATTGTTTCGCCGCCGCTGGAAGACATGTATCCCTTCCTCGGCCCCGACGAACTGGCCGCGAACACAATTGACCGCAAGTAATGCGCTAGAACAGTGTAAGGTGCTGTACCGATTCAAAGTGGTTGGGCAACCTCGATCAGGGTGAGGTCATATGACGGGTGCAGATATTTTTCACGAGCTGTTTGTCCTTGAGATCGCGAACAACCATCTGGGCAGCCTGGAGCGCGGCCTGAAGATTGTCACCGCGTACGCCCAGGTTGTGCGTTTCAATAACGTTCGCGCAGCCATCAAGTTGCAAATTCGCGATGTCGGCAATTTTATTCACAAAGATTTCCGTTCCCGCACCGACATTCGCTACATCAAGAAAACCCTTGATACCGAGCTCAACCTCGATGAATACGCCGCGCTCGTCAAGGCCATCCGCGACGCCAGTTGCATCAGCATGGCCACCCCTTTTGACGAGCGTTCCGTCGATGTCTGCTGCGAACTCGGCATTCAAATCCTCAAGATCGCCAGCTCGGACCTGAATGACTGGATGCTGATCGAGAAAATCGCGAAGGCCAAGAAGCCGGTCATCGTTTCCACCGGCGGATCCTCGCTCAAGGACATTGACGATCTGGTCCGCTTCTTCGAGAACCGCCATATCCCGCTTGCGATTAATCATTGTGTTTCGCTTTACCCCTCGGAGGATCACGAGCTTGAAATGAACCAGATCGATTTTCTGCGCAACCGCTATCCGGACCACGTGATCGGCTTCTCGACGCATGAACACGGTGACTGGACATCCTCCATGCTCATCGCCTATGCCAAGGGGGCGCGCACCTTCGAACGCCACGTCGACATCGACAGCGATGGCGTCAAAGTCTCGCCCTACTGCTCCCTTCCGGTTCAGGTCGATGAGTGGTTCAGGACCTTTCACCACGCCAAGGCCATGTGCGGGGCTCCCGGCACACAGAGGCGTCTTCTACCCCGCGGCGAAATTGAATACCTCGACGGATTAGTGCGCGGCGTTTACGCACGACGCAGCCTGCCGGAGGGGCACATCCTTGGCGATGACGACGTCTACCTTGCCATCCCGCTGCTCAAAGGCCAGATCTCCTGCCGCGAGCTCATGCGCGGCGAAGTCTTGCTCAAGCCGGTAGAGCAGGACCAGGCTATCAAGATCGACGACATCGACAGTCCTTACGCCAGCATCCCGTCGCTGAAAGCAACGATCTATGCCCGCGGACTCGACAGCCCGGACGCCGAAAAAGCGCCTGCCAAGAGCGCCGGAACTCCGGCCGAAGCGCGGAAAGATCGCGCCATCACAAGCATCACACGATAAGCGGCAGAGAGAATCTTCCAGGTGCGCGAACAACTCGAATCAATCCTGTCAGAGAGTGTCTCCTGCGCGCGTCAACGCGAGCGCCAGGAATTCGCCCGTATTGCTGGACGTCCGGGCGTGCCCATCGTCCTTTATGGCGCGGGCAACCTCGGCCGGAAGGTGCTTGCCGCTCTTCGCAACAACAATTCGGACGCGATCGCCTTCGTCGACGCGAACCCGGCGCTTGATGGCAAACGGGTCAGCGGTGTTCCAGTTCTTGCGCCTGCCGAGGCGGTCCGCAGGTTTGGAAAAGAGGCGGTGTTCGTGGTTTGTGTCTGGCACCCCGCTTCCGAAGGCGGCATGCAAAGCATCCTTAGCTTCCTGCGGAATCTGGGGGCTGAGCGCGTAACCTCGTTTGTTCCGTTGTTCTGGGAGTTTGCGCCTGACCTTCTTCCTTATTATCTGTGGGATTTGCCGAGCCGATTGCTGGCGCAAAAGGAACTTGTTCGCGAGGCCTGCGCCATTTTTTCAGACCAGTCGCAAGACCAGCTTGTGGCTGAACTCCGTTTGCGCCTCTACGCCGATTTTGGCGCGACGGCCTCTCCGATTCGCACGCCTCAGTATTTTGCCAAGGAACTGTTCGACATGCTGGACGCGGAGTGCTTTATCGATTGCGGTGCTTATGATGGAGACACGATTCGCGAGTTTGTGGCTGCCGTCAATGGCCGTTTCCCGAGGTTGATCGCCTTCGAGGCTGACACCAGCAACTTCCAGCGCCTCAAGAAGTGGGTAAGCGAGCAGCCGCGGGAAATTAACGAGAGAATCAATATCCTTGAGAAAGCCGTCGGCCGGGTCAGCGGCACACTTCGCTTCGTCTCGACAGCCGGCGCGAACGCTGCCGTTTCGGCGACGGGAAACACTCTGATTGCGGCCACAACGCTCGACGAGGCGTTGGTCGGTGAAGTCCCGACATTTATCAAGATGGATATTGAGGGCAGCGAGATGGATGCTCTCGAGGGTGCCGCTCATGTAATTACGACTCATCGGCCGCTGATGGCGGTTTGTATATATCATCAGCTTGAGCATCTGTGGCAGATTCCATTGCTAATCAAACGAGCGCAGCCGGACGCCCGGCTTTTTCTGAAGTCATACGCGGTAGACGGATGGGAATCCGTTTGCTATGCCGTTCCAGAGAGTCGGCTGAGAAAAGCGGCCTGACGAGGCCTGTGGCTTGACTGGTCGGTAATTCCTGCGCACGAAGGGACAGCATCTCTGTTTATCGGCGATTGGTGGCGGCAACTTACGCGGCATATTCCCCCCGGCCAGTTCGGACGCTATCTGCTGGTCGGGCTGTGGAATACTCTGTTTGGTTACGGCACATTCGCAGCACTGACCGCTGCTCTGAATCCCATTGTTCCGCACAGCTACGTGTGGGCCTCCCTTCTCTCCAGCCTGCTGAATATTACCGTCGCCTATCTCGGCTACAAGTGGTTTGTTTTCAGGACAAAAGGCAACTACCTGCGGGAGTGGCTGCGCTGCGTCGCCGTTTACAGCGGCGGAATCATTTTCACGTTGATCTCACTGCCAGTGGTCGTCCTGGTAATCCGGCGCAAAACACACTTTGAAACCCAGGCCCCCTACATTGCTGGCGCAATTCTGATGGGCGTGGTTGTGCTATACAGCTTTTTCGGACACAAGCATTTCTCCTTCCGCCCCGCAGAGCAGAAGCAAACCTAGTTGGTCTCTTGCGTTGTTCCGCGCTTAGAACATCAGTGGAGGATGACCCGCTGAGAGGAGAGAGCCGTCTCGCATGGACCGCGCATCCCCTGCTTGGTGCAGTCATGATCCAGATACTTTCCCGCCCGGCAATGGGCAGTTCGCTCGTCGGGTGTTCGATCCAGGAGTTGATGACACTCCGAGCAGCGCACTTCAATTCCAAGGTCGGTGGTCTTGAGGATCACGCTCGCCATACGACCAGCCTACAATCCCAGGCTGGTTACCGGGAAGATTA
>Ga0335079_10000287_pt1 | contig 58921 bp, 54 predicted proteins | sample Lox_Sample_33_FD_206719 | JGI IMG/M metagenome (GOLD analysis project Ga0335079, IMG submission 206719) | Soil microbial communities from Loxahatchee National Wildlife Refuge, Florida, United States - Lox_Sample_3.3 | ecosystem: Environmental > Terrestrial > Soil > Wetlands | place: USA...
ATCAGGAGTTCGTGAAGATTGTGGAACGATTCGAGCACAATTCCATCCACGCCGGCATTGGCGAGAATGATTGCCTGCTCGCGGAAGACATCCTTCAGCACGGCATCCGGCGGAAGGTTTCCACCCATCGTGAGTGTCGATGCCGGGCCCATCGTCGCAAAGACGAAACTCTTTCCCCCCGACGCCTTGCGTGATAATTCCACTCCGGCGCGGTTGAGCTGTTCGAGTTTTTCAACAAGAGCATGTGCATCGAGCGCAAGCCGGTTCGATCGAAAGGTGTTGGTAAGGATGATCCGGCTTCCCGCTTCAACGTATGAGCGTGCAACTGACTCCACGCTCTGCGGCCTGGAAAGGTTCCAGGCATCCGGACATTCGCCGGCTTCGAGACCCGAGCTCTCAAGCTCCGTTCTCCAGGCACCATCCGTTGCTACCGGTGCCTCCAGGAGCAATTTTTGAAGAATCTCCTTCATTGATTTCCCCAATCCGCTCCAAAATCATCAAAACATCATACCCGTTCAATCTTCCGTTGCGCAGAATCACAGACTCGGGAAGCCGGGAAGAGGATTTTGCGGCGGGCGATGGCAAATCATCAACCGAGCATCGCCGCATCAGTGCCTTGTGTGACTGCGAACACCCAAAAAAATTATTATCGTGCGTATCTTCGCCCGAGCAATTATATTGGGTGGAGTTCATTTCACACAGAAGCTATGAGCGGTTTGGATTGGAATAAAGTCGAGGCAAAATTGAAGGCGTTAATGGACAACACGAATCCAGTCGACGTCTACCTCAAGCTGAACATCGTTGCCCCGCTGCGCGATCGCTTCTATAACGGCGAACGCTCGCTCCGCCTCTACAATGAGGTAATGAATATCCGCGTGCGGTCGCAGCAGCCGTCAACTCCCCCGCCTGCCCGTTCAACTCCGTAGGATCGGTCTGTTTTTCTTGAATCCCGTTCTGATGGTTGGCTTCGCAATCCCACGTGGCCGCTGTTGGAGCGGGATCTGTATTTTCGGAAGAGCCCCGGCAGGATGAGCGGCATCTCTCCTGGAATCCCCGTCTGCCGATTTGTATTCACGGGAAATTATTGGTACATTCGGTCGGACATTTTACACATTTTCAGACAAACGTTCCGGAGGAAGGCAAATTATGTCTGCAGCGAGAATTTGTGTTGCAGATGATGATCCCGTTCTTGGCTCGGTGCTCAGCGAGGATCTTCAGGCATGCGGCTATACCGTTTCCGTTGTCAGCAACGGGGAAGATGCGATCAACCAGCTGAAAGAGCAGCCGTTCGATGTGGCAATTCTGGATATACGGATGCCGAAAGTGGACGGCTTTGGCGTGCTCAAGTTCATCAAGGAACAGAAACCCCAGACCAAGGTCATCATGCTGACCGCCTTTGCGGATCTCCGGCATTCAGTAATGTCCAAGGAATACGGCGCGGACGATTTCATGAGCAAGCCGTACGATTTTGAAATGCTCCGGCTGACCATCGAGCGCCTCGTCGCGAAGTAACCCCCCGGTTCACATGCCGGTGAAGATTCCTGCCGGCAAAACCGCGTTCTTTACACTCCCTGCAGCAGTTTTTCCATTTCTATCGGATTTTTCATTCCATCACAATAAATCCCGCCCGAAGCCCATGAAGCGGGACGTTGTAATTTTCCAGACTCTCTCCGTACCCGTTGAAATACTGAAAATAAAATGAGCCGTTGAGAACGCTGAGCGACTTCCAGTCAAGGAGCTCAAACGGCTTGATCACAAATCCGATCAGAACGGAAGATCGCGTGAGATCGAGATTCGCACCCTTCCGCACATCGATCTGAAAACTCAGAAGTTCCGGCCTGTGCAGGAGGTTCCAGTCGAATTCGAAGTCGGTATATCCGAGGTAGTTCAGGATGTCCGGATTTCCCGCAACGATCATGAACGGGACCCATGACTTGAGCCGTACCGCGGCGACGGAATCGGATGAGAGCGTTTTCCATTGCACGTATGCCCGATTCCAGCTCCTCGCGTCGAGACCGTCTTTGCCGTTTGATTCGTGTTCGAGGCCGAGCGTGACGGGCGGCAGGATCCAGAACGGGCTCTCGGCAAAGTCGTAAAGGAACTCCGGATTGAAATTCGTTTCGCGCAATGCGGACGTGAGCGGTGAACCCCAAGCATTCCAGAACGATTTCTGGGTATAGCCGAAATAAAAGCCGGTCCCGTCGAAGAGGCGGTACTTCAAACTGAACTGAAACTTCGTCTGGCTGTACTGATCAATCGTTGTGAGGAGAAAGTAATTTTCTTTATACGTGCTGAATCTCGGGCTCTGGACTGGCGCCCGTGTGGCAGTGGTGTCTTCCCGGCCGGCGGCGGGAGGAGAGAACACAAGGACCAAACCAAAAATTGATAGCAGGATCCGCATGGGCATTTTATTAATTTGATCTGAAGAGAATGCATTCAATGAAAAGAACGAACGGGAGATAAGCAAATGTTCCTTGTCTGCGGGGAAAGTGCCCGGATGGTCCTGCGACGAATTGTGTATGAGGTTGATGCTGAAGCGCAAGGACCTCAGGATTGAGCAGACGGGATCGCTTCGATGGAGAGATTCCAGATTCCCGAAGAATTCCGGCGGCAATACAGGTAAGGAAGGACAGGGATCAGAATGTGATGAAATAAGCTCAATTCCGCCGCATTCACGGGAGGAAAACCCACATGTATCCTCCCTCACGTTTTCTGTTGATTTACGATTGAATGTTTATTAGTTTGTGCAGGTTTTTTGACCGATGTGATGAATCGAAAGAGCGGGGTAATTCAGGTTGCGATTCGTATGCAGGGATGAATGAAGACTCATCGCCGGTTCAGATATCAATCCCTAACATATTCGGAGCAGAAGTATGGATGCGGACCAAGTCAACAAGTTGTTAGTCTCGTTGCGGCGTATCGAAGGCTGGTTGTCGTTCCTCGCCTGCCTCATAGTCATCGTGAATTTGCCGCAGATCATCGATTTCGTTTCGAATCACTACAAGGGTGTGAGTTTTGAAATCGCGATGTGGTCCGTGTTCGGTGTGGTAGCGCTCATCGTTGCCGTGCTCTTCGGATACTTCCGGCGAAAGGGACGGGCGTAAGAGTTCCTGCTGTATAATCAGCTTAGTACGCCACGGATCAGTGCCGGGAGTGGTTCGGGTAGTTGGCCGGGGACGTAACAGAAGTTCGTATCTGTCAGTTGACGCAGTTCAGTGCGATGACGGAATCGGCCTCCGCATATCCGAACGCCTTGGCTCTCTTCCAATCGTTGCACGCCCCTTTGTTGTCCTTTTCCGCGAACTTCACATTTCCCCTCCCGAAGTACGCAAGACCCGATTGAGGATTGAATCGGATTGCCATGTCGAAATCGCCGCGCGCGTTGCCGGTATCTGAAAGCGCCAACCGCGCAAGCCCGCGACAAGAGTACGCATCCGCATTATTGGGATTTTGTGCAAGCGCCTTATCGCAGTCACGTACCGCTTCTGCCGCTCTCCCGAGGATTCGCAATGCCTTTGCGCGCGCCACATAGAGATCAGCATACGTCGCGCTGTTGTTGAGGACAGAGCTATATCGTGCGTCGTTATATCCGGCGCGCGAGGCGATACAGACCAGAGCCGTATCAAAATCGTGGAGGGCCGTCTGCGTCTCGCCAAGATCCGTTTCGAGGTTTCCCCGGTGATAGTACCAGACCCAGAGTTCCGGCAAAATCCGGATTGAGGCATTGCAATCCCTCATCGCTTTCGCGTAATCCTTCAAAATCCATTCCACAATCGACCGGTTGAAGTACGACATCGCGTCGGTCGAATCGTAGTGGATGGCGTTGTCGTAATCTGACAGCGCGGACTGATACGCACCGAGCTGTCCGTAGATGAGTGCCCGACTGTAATACGCCCCCGCGAAATTCGGACGGATAGCGATCGCCCTGGAAACGTCTGTCATGGCGCCCTGGAGTTCGCCGTTAAAAAACTCCACTGATGCACGGTTGTAATACGCAACCGCATTCGTGGGATTTGCCTCGAGTGCAGAGCCGACAAAGGCCATCGGATCGTGATAGACGCGGGCGTGGATCATGGTAATCCCTGCAAACAGGATAAGAACTGCCGAGCCCAGACGTATCCCCGCCTTCCTGACAAATCCGGGATAACCGGTGAGGAGTTCCGCGAGAAGGATCATCAGTCCTATACAGGGTAGATAGGCCCGGTGCTCGAAGAACTGGAACGCCACGTCCGCCAATGGGTGACGATACAGGAGCGATGGTCCGACAAATGAGGCAAACCAGAATACCCCGAAGAGAGCCAGCCCCCTCCGGATGTTCTTTGTCCGAAATACCATCGCCAGCAGGAGAACAGAAATCGCGACTCCGATCCAGGCAAAGAGCGGGCTGATCAGCGGCATCGTCGAAAGCCCGAACGGAAGAAAGAGCTTGGCAACGAAGAGAAAAAGCACAGGAAGATTGAGCATAAGCGGCCTGAGGCCAACCTGTTCAGAAGGAACTGCGCCGGACAGGTACATGAACCTGAGAATGAGGTAGCTTGCGATGCAGGTCACCCAGACGAGACAGACGAGTCCTCCCCGTTGAACTGTCACATTCGTTTTGGTGATCAGTACGAAAACCACAAATACGAATGGAATCACCAGAGCGGTTTCTTTCGAGTAGACCGCGATTGCAAAGAAGAGCAGATGCAGGAGAAGTGTTATCGGTTTCCCGCTGTCAAGATACTGCATACCGGTCAGAAATGCCGCCAAGGCGAAACATGCGATGAGCAGGTCGCCGCGCGAAGGCACCCAGGCAACGGCGTGTGTGAACAGCGGGTGGACTGCATAGAGTAATGCAAGAAAGAACGAAAGTCCTGGAGCATACTTGAGCCGGAGGAGAAATGCCAGGAGAAGACAACAAGTCGCCGCATGCAGGAGAACGTTCACCGCGTGGTAGACACCGGCATCTCTTCCGCCGATCGCCGCATCGAACATGAACGAGAGCGTCTGCATCGGCCGGTAGAACATGGAACCCCCCAGCTGGACGAACGCGTCGGTGGTAAATGCCACGGATACGTTCGACAGGTTGCTCAGCGTGGGAAAATTATCCAGGATGATCTTCTGGTCGTCAAGGTTCGTGAACTGGAACGTCACGGTTTGACCATAGACCAGAATCGCGACAAGTACAATGAGGACGTAGGGAAGATAGGGCTTGTTGAAAATGCGTGCGCTGAAATCTCTCGACGGCATGGCTCTTCAATATACAGAAAGAGGAGTATCTGTCCAATCAGACAGAATCATGCGATTTTTGTCAGATTTCCCCGAGTCGCAGTTGAGTTGACGGAACCGCGGAGGGTTCCGGCATCACTTGACAATCTCACTTCTTTGAAAGATATTGGTACAGCCGCGGGGCACCTTGCTGGTTTCCTCCCACAGCAGGTACGAACATCATCGTTCTTTATGATCACTCTTCACCGGACTCGCAGACCCGGCCGCGATCAGCCCTCTTCCGTACGAACACAACGCTCATTGCACAATATTCTATGTACGACACCGAACGAGTATCATTCTGGGAATTTATCTCAACCCGCTGGGGACTTCTGAAATTTCTCGGCGTCCTGGTATTTGCCGGAGTATTCATCTGGATTCTCATCGACCGCATGCTGCCGAGGATGATGGAATCGTTCAACAGCCCCGGCATCACTTCGATCGAATCGAACCGAGGCGCTACGGTCATCGCCTTCAATTCCGGAATCACAATCGTCAATCTCCCGTCATCCGTGCCGTGGGCATCGACGCACATGGTCGTGAAGAAAGGTCAAACCCTGTCGATCAAGGCGAGCGGGACGGTCAATCTCGGGCTCCAGTCGCTCGTGAAAGCGCTGGATAATATTCAGACGGGCACGCGGCCCGAGCATCTCTGGCTCGACCCCGCGGGGCAAACGTTCGATAAGAAAGTCCCGGGGGACATCACGCCGATATCGGCGGGTGACGAGAATGGAAAGAAAGCCGACAGCACGAAGGGAGAACTTCGAAGATATCTCGTGCGTCCGGGAAGTCCGTATGGTGCACTGATTGCAGGGATTTCCTCACGTGAAGACTTACCTCCGGGTCCGGGTGATTCGACATGGGAGATCGGAACGGAATGGAATGGAGAGGTCCCCGCGAACGGGACGCTCTGGTTTGTGGTGAACGATATTCTCTTCACGGAAGGATCGCCGGCGCCGGATCCGAAGAGCTTCAGCAAATCGACTGTTGAGGTGATCAGGAAGGCAAAATACTGGAACGCGTTTTACGACGACAATCTCGGTTCATTTCTGATCACTCTGAAGAAGATGTAGGTCGAATACTCTCCCGGAGATAATTGTCTTTCGCATCGTGGGACGAGGCAGTATGTTCTTGCATTCTCTTCAGGTTTTCCAGGATCTCATCCAGCACCCCCTGCGTATTTTCGAGCGTTTCACTATTAGTAAACCTGAGTACGCGAAAACCCTGTTCGCCTAGAAATTTGTCACGTCTTCTATCGTATTCAAGCCCTTTGACGGAATAGTGCTGGCACCCATCGACTTCGACGACGAGCTTTTCTTTCCGGCAGACAAAGTCAACGATATAGTGCCCGATGGGAGTTTGTCGCTTGAAGTAATATCCCAGCTGATTCCCGCGTAATTTCGACCAGAGCTTAAGTTCTGAATCAGTCATATTTCGGCGGAGACTTCTTGCACGGCCAGTGAGTGCTGAGCTATAACTGAATGGCATTGTCATGGCATTGGCTTCCTCCCATCACTCTCCCCTTTGCAGGAGAGGGAGCGCTGATTACGGTGAAGTGATGCTCAGTGCGTTCTGCAGCCTGCGTCTTTAAATCGCACAACCTATGGTGGCATGGCTGTGACGGGAGGGCGTTATCTGAGGAGTGGCTTCCTCACCCAGACCCTCTCCTTATAGGAGAGGTGGTCTAGTGATCGATGTATTGACGCTCAGTTTGTCTTGCTCCTGCGAGGTACTCTCGGACGGCATTCTCTGTTGGTCAAGCTTCAGAAGGTCAGTACGTCTGGTGACTGCAAATCCCGTGAGTCCTTTCAACCGCCAGTACCAACAATCATCGTGTCCCCCTTTTAGGGGGACCACAGGGGATAGAGCGAGCTACGTCCCCGCAAGCCACAGCTAAGCGGTCACCGTATCCACTGGATGTCTCCCCAATCATTGACAAATGCTTTCGGATCTGAAGCAATATCCTTCAGTTTCCGGAAGCCCTTCCCGTCGGATCCTACAACGAAGAGCGCAAATGCCGAACTGGTGTCCGCAGTTCCGACAATTGCCACGTACTTTCCATCCGGAGAGCAGACCGTCGTCGGAACGGGCCGGAATCCTCCTGCAAGAAAGGTCGCGCCAGCCGGAGCGGAGACCAACGCCCGGTAAATCCCGTACCCGCTCAATGAATCTGCAACGCTCTCGCCAACGCAAATCAATTCGGTACTGGAAAGCCAGGAGTACCCCATTCCAATGACATTGACTCCTTGAATGTTGATCTTCTCCGGAATGCCTGCGGCAGCATCAACAACACACAGACCGCCGGTTGTGTCCGTGAGCGACTGCGGTGCGTTCCGGTCCGACATCCCGTATGTTCGCGCATACGCGATACTCCGGGAATCCGGAGCCCAGGCAGGAAGGGACGCCGGCAGCATCGATCCGATATCATCGAGCCGGAGTGCATGCGAACCGTCGGGTGAAATTGTGTAGAGCGAATACGCGGGGGAGATATTTCCCGACGGGTTGCCCATGAAAGCTATTTTGGTGCCATCCGGTGACCATCGCGGCATCGTAGCTGTTTGCAGTTGCGCAGTATCCGTGATGATGCGCCGATGCAGAGCGTCGTTTGTCACGATGAAGAGTTCCTCCCTGAACGGAGGATATGGCATAACCCTGGTGAAACAGACCGCCGAATCGTCCGGAGACCAGTCCGGCCAGCTGTCGATTGAAGTTGAATCTGGCGTCAGATCAACGATACCGCTCCCTGTGATGTCCGACCGGAAGATGTCGATCTTCCCCGCTTCTGTTCCCGAGTAGGCAAGTTCCAGACCCCTTGCACTCACCCTCGGCTCGATGCCGTTCGGTATGACGTCCAGTTTAGGTATCTCGGAGACGTTCAGATCGAAGAGGACAATGCCGAGATTGTTACCGTTTCCGCCGATAGCATTGAGGACGATCCTGCCCGAAAGGGTCCAGGGCGGTTCCGTGACGAAGGTCGCCGGTTCACAGCCGGAGAGTTCCAAAGCGACACCGGCGGCAAACGCAAGGAGTGTCAATCTCATCTTCGTGGGCAACCCTGAGGCCTTGAACGACTGCCGGACGATGGCTTATGGATTCGGAATGAGTTATCCGTACGAGTTTCCTTCACTTATGAAATGGAAGAACGGATTGGATGAACACCTCCTGACGCCGTAATATAGCAGATCAATTTGGAAGTGTCAATGGCGGTGGGTGATGCAGAAGCAAGGCGGGTTTTTCTTTTCGCTCTCAGTTTCCTATATTGTACTTGCAGTGTAACTCCGATTGACAAGCATTTGTCAGCTTGAAGCAGCATTGGAGTAAGCATGCGGGAGTAATTCAGCGGTAGATGGTCTTTCCACAAGCTCTTTACGCAGCATTAACATTCAAGATAAGCTTCTTTCATTTTGTAACCCTGTTGTAACTTGTCTGGGTCTACTGCGGGTTTGATGGTTTGACCATGGTGACCCGGAGCAGTACATTGCGGCATGACTCTCGTGTAGTCTCAATGTACTTATAGGAAGGGTGAGTCATGAAATGTGTGTCTATCCTATCGGCTGTAATGCTGATTTTCAGCTGCTATCAGATTTCCGTTTGCCAGATAGAAATCAGGCATCTGAAGAGTAAGGAAGATCCAGCACATTGTGATATCACAATCCAATACCCCTACTGCAGTGATCCCCGCGCGAAAACTCTTAATGATAAAGTCCTTCAGTTTGTCAGAAGTCAGAGGCGGGATTTCCTGCGTGATGCCAAATCGTATTACACTGATATGGATTCTGATCTTATTGCTACGCGCGAGTTTCCGTATGTCAGTGTTCAGGTAAAATCAGCCAAGATCTTTGGATCACTTGTGAGCTATTGTTTGGAATATGCAATGTGTCCTTCATGGGGTTGTCATGGTACTACTGAGTACACAACATATAACTTTGACCTTTCACATCAACGCTTCCTATCACCATCCGATTTCATCCTCACTCCAGAATATGAGGTGTGTAAAGTTGTTTATGGCTACGTTGATTCATTATTGAGCGATGCATGGGATGATTCGATATTGACTCCGGATTCCTGCAAACTGAATAAATTAAAGGTGAACATAGAAGAGAAAGATTTGGTCTTCAACTTCTCTGCTTATGAGTTGGGTCCGGGGTGGCATCAGGTTGCAATCCCGAGAACAAAGTTTTCCTTGAAGATTCCTAAGTGAAGAGGACAAATTAATTGAATTTTAATTGGTGAGATTACCTGATGCTCAATTGCCTCCTACTGCCCCAATAGTTATATTGTACCTGCAGTGTAACTCCGCTCTTCAAGCTATTTTCAGCTTAGAGCAGATGTAGAATCTGTTTGCGGGAGTAATTCAGCGGTAGAATGCAAGCTTCCCAAGCTTGACGTCGCGGGTTCGATCCCCGTCTCCCGCTCAAAATATGGACGCTTAGCCCAGCTGGTTTAGAGCGCTGCCCTTACAAGGCAGAGGTCGTAGGTTCGATCCCTACAGCGTCCACTCTGTCGGCTCTGAATGGTTCAGAGCGTCTCCCGTCATAATCTTCGATCATGACGGGAATAGTCAGAGGTTCTGCGCCTTCGGCGCAATTCAGCGCCCACACAAACCCTACCCCCACAGTTTGTCCATCCTCTTGACACGTGACTATCCGTCATTCTCCTGCACCGCGAATTATTGGCAAAATGCCTGAATGACAAGATGAGAAAATGTCTAACCGGCTGACTTCACTCCTGCGACTTCAGCACTCTCAGCTTCTCGACCTGCCGAATCCAGCGCGCGTGCCGATGCTCGCGAGGCACAATGATTTCCAACGGTGCAGATTTTTTCTCCAGTGGAGCACTATTCTTCATGTCGGCAAGGAGAATTGAATTCGCACCGAACGACGTGTCGATCTCCGGAAGCGCAAAGATCACCTTATATCCGTCAAGCGCTTCCGCCTGAACATACCAGGTCTGATTTTTGCTTTCAACGCTGTCACCCATTGGCGCTCCGGCACGAGCAAGTATTTCGGAGAGAAGGACTCCTTCATACTTCTCGGTCACCCCCTTACTGTTTTTCACGCTCACCGTTGTCCTTGGCATCTCTCCAACGCTTTTCGGTGTCAGCACTATTGGATGTTGAACTTCTCCGGAAATGCTCAGCGTCCATTGCCGTGCATATGAATTTGTGAACAAGGACGAAGCCATGAATAATCCGGCACAGAACAAGAACACGCGAGACCTTTTCATGAGACTATTCCTTGGATAATTCAAAGACTGGAATATGTGTGATGCAACAGAAACTCTCCCAAACTACTAATGCGGATGCAAGTGCTTGAGAATATGCGGCTTTTCAAGGCCGTGGGCGTTCATGAGATCTTCATCCGACAAAAGAGAAGCCGTGGGGCCATCTGCAACGATCACCCCCTCGTCCAGGAGAATCGACCGGGCGCAAAGCTCCACGACAAGCTCCAAATCGTGCGTCGCGATGATCTTCGTCGCTTCAATTGATTGCAGAAGACTCTTGAACTGTCGCTTACCTCGGGGATCAAGACCATGGGTAGGTTCATCGAGTGCCAGAATCTTCGGTTGACAGGCAACCAGGCCTGCAAGGCAGGCGCGTTGTTTCTCCCCCGTACTGAGGTGATGGGGCGATCTGTGTTCATACCCCTGAAGTCCCACTTTCTTCATCGAATCTTCGACGAGCGCCTTCACTTCCGCTTCCGGGAGTCCGAACTGACTGGGACCGAACGCAACGTCTTCGTACACTGTTGCGCAGAACAGCTGATCGTCGGGATCCGGAAACAGCAGGCCGACAAGCCTACGCACGCGGAAGAGATTCGGGGCGTCAACCGGGATCCCGAAGATCGAAATGCTCACAGTCGGGGAAAGCCGCTCGGGGAGAATTCCATTCATATGGAGGAGAATCGTGGATTTTCCAGCTCCATTGGGACCGATGAGACCGACACTCTCTCCCTCTTCGATCCGCATCGTAACCCCGCGAAGAGCTTCCTCTCCGTTAGGATATCGGAAGTGAAGATCCGTACATTCGACAGCAGTCATTGCGATCTCCAGCCGCGGGCACACATCGCCGTATAGATTCGTTCTGCACGTACCGTCGAACGCAGGAACAACTGCCCGAGAACCGACGCAAGAACAACCCAACTGCGGGCAGTTCGTTGAGTAAACGATCTGCTCTGACGCGCCGTCCGCATTCGCCCGCTCTCGCCAATGAATACAAAGATGTAACGAAACATCAATGCGATAATAGAGATCATCGCCGCAGGAATGCGCATCATGCGCAAGACCTCCAGGAGCTCTTCAAAAGGTGTTGTGCTCGATAACAGCAGAATCGTTACCAGACTCAGCGTGCTCTTGAGAGCGATCGAAGCAAATCTCATTCCTCCATCCGGCTGAAAGAGGGTCGACAGACCGACCATGATAACGAACGGTTCGACGATCACGATGTTCCGGAAGAGGAACCACAATGACGTCCGGCTCACGAACACTACCAAGGAAAGCAGCGCAGCAATTCCCACAAACGCAACACCCCAGCCAATCGGCAACAAAATGCTTGTCAGGATCACGACGCAAGAAACCGTCACCTTCGCCAGAGCCGGCAGCCGATGGATAACAGTCGTTTCTCCGACGGGTACGCCTATAAAACGAGAATGCATACAGTCGGGAATTCTTCAGACTGACGAGGAGCCATTTTTAGCAGCAGAGCGAGTCAGGAATCTGGCGAGAACGAACGACAGAAGAAAAACGGTAATCGCCCCAATTACTCCGGCAAGGGCGGTCGCCACCGAAAAGGAACCGATTCCGGGCACTTTGTATTCCGCAATCGGAGAATGAACAACGCGTTCCGACAGCGCTCTTGATGCGAATCCAAACATCGCCGCAACCTTCTCGAGCCCGTCAGGCCACCTCGACGCGAACGGGCTCACAAACAATGCCAGCCCGAATATGATGAGAAACCCATAGATGAGGATGTTTGTTATGGGTCGCACAACCCCCGGAATAATTCCGGAGTCCTCCGGACGGACAAGATCCGGCCTTGTTCGCATGATTGCTGCGTACACCAGCATGGTGATCAGGCCTTCGCCAAAGCCGATGAGCATGTGGATTCCCGCCATGGCCGGAAAACCAATCGACCATGGAACAGTTCCGGACCAGACCAGCTCGCCCGTACAACAGATCGCCGCAACGACTGTCGACACCCACGATGCGACCCCGATAGCGACGAGGTTACCATATCTCTTCGGTAAAATCCCCGAGACGATCCGGTATACAGAGTAACCCACGATCGGTGAGACAATTGCCATGTTGAAGATGTTCGCGCCGATTGCAAACACCCCGCCATCAGCAAACAAAAAGCATTGCACGAGAAGCACAACGGTAATGACAACGACCGCTGCACTCGGGCCCAGGAGCACCGCGACAAAAACTCCACCGACGAAATGACCTGATGTCCCTCCCGCAACCGGAAAATTCAGCATCTGAGCGACAAAGACGAACGCAGCCGTCACTCCCATTAACGGAATCTTCCAACCCGCAAGCCGCCGGGTGACATCACGCAAGGCACGAGCTACTCCAACAAGCGAAAATGCTGATGTCGCAGCAATAGTCTTAGGATCAAGAAAGCCATCGGGGATGTGCATTCGAAATCAACCTCGAGCTGTTCTCATCGATCAGTCTCGGCAACAACATACACATACCGCAGAAGCGTTCGACCGGTATTCAGCACATCGTGCTCTGTATGTGAAGGACAATACACTACTTGTCCTGCCTTGAACGAAAGATCCGGACCCCCTGTGATTTTCATGATTCCGGTTCCGCGAAGAACAATCACCATCTCCTCATATTTTTCCGTGTTGTGCTTTCCCACCGAAGCTTTTCGACGCAGCGTCACGAGCCCGGAGTGCAGGGTCGAGGATTCCGGCGGACCTCCAAGAATCCGCAGATAGTCCTTCCCGTTCGCATTGAGTGCAATAACTTTCGCCACGGGATGTTGTACGGTATCCATTTCCTGTGCGCTGAGAATAGAGATATCGATTATCACTATCGTCAAAACCAATGCAACCGTGATGATCCGCATTCAGCCAGTCCTTCGTAGGTTTGTTTACAAATTCGACCCAAGAATATAATAAATAGTTGGGACTTTGCAGTACCAGAAGAATCCTTTCGTGTTCGATCTGTTCTCTGCTTCACGATGTAAAACCACGCTCGATGACGATCAAAGGGTGTACTTCATGGTCAGGTATCCGGCCCTCGGCTGCCCCGGATCTACAAACCCTCCCGCACGCAGCTCCGGATAGGCCTTATCGAAGAGATTCCTGACTCCCGTTTCAAAGAGAATGCTGCCGAGCTGGTTTCCTGCGGAGAGCTGGAACAACGCATAGGATGGAAGCATAACTCCCGGTTCATCAAATGGTGCATACGGGCCAACAACATTAGAACATAATCGTACATACCATCGCTGTTTCGGCGGCGCGAGATCCAGTGCAGCCGTCCCAACATATTTCGAGGTATTGTAGATCTGAGACCCCCCGAGTGACACACCATCCGCAGTAATAAGATCAAGATACTTCGCATCGGTGACCGTAAGGTTGGTGCTCAGCGAGATTGCGTTCGTAAGTCGGGCATCAACCGAGATATCCACGCCCTGCCGGCGACTGGCACCGTTGCTCGTCGAGCTCAGCGTCACCGGATCAAATGTCTGCTCATTGCTCACATCCATTCTGAAGAAAGCTACATCCGCGGCGAAGCGATCCGAGTGGAATTTGAAACCGGCTTCGTAATTCCAGGCGATGATGAACGGGAGCGACGGATCGGTGATGACACCGTCGCTCTGCCGGAATCCTCTCGAAACATTTGCATAGGCTGCAACGGAAGAGAAAAGATCGTACGAAACACCGAGCTTCGGGGAGAATACACCCTTGCTCTCGCTCACCGTGGGACTTCCGTCGGGCACTGACCCCGTTACGAGGGCATCGTACCTTCCGCCAATTCTCAGACGCAGCCGGTCGGATAGTTTTGTTTCTCCCTGCAGAAAAGCGGCTCCCAGTACTTGACGGGCGGAAACGAGCGTCTGGGGCATATTCCGGATTCGGGAAGTCGTCAACCAGTTCTGGTAGTCGGAATGATCCAACCTCCCCTCCACACCAAATGTCAAGTCGGTCATAGGAAGTGCGAGCGTCAAAGCACTCGTCGCGCCATAACCATACCTGCTATCCTCTTCTTCGGTTTGACTGCCGGTCCCTTCACCCGATCCCGGCTCAGGCGGAATGGTCAGGAAGAGCTGCCATCGGCCCTGAGTGGCATAAATGGTCGATCTCCAGAGTGTTGTCGGAGTGAGAAAGACACGGGCGCTGAGTCGTTCCTGCGCTCGCCTCTTGTATCCGCCATCGGTAGCATTGGTCACGGTAACGTATTGTTGGTGGTCAAATTGGTCAACCGTGAGAAATCCCGGCGAATCCCATCCCGAGGCGTAAAGTCCGATTCCCCCATCGATGGTCACGGCATCGGAAAAGTCGCGAACCAACCGGGCATAGGCCTGGCCCAAGCTCCAGTCGCTGTTCGGCCGCCAGCCGTCATCCCGTATTCCGCGGAAGCCGATGACTCCACCGGTCGCACCGTTATCGAAACCAGTCACGACAGTTCCCTCCAGACGCGCGTTCGAACCGCCGGATAGCGACGCTGTGGTGCTGTCGGCACGCTCAATCGTGCGCACATTCACGGCACCCGCCAGGGCAAAATTCCCGTACAGAGGGCTGACGGGGCCCTTGATCACTTCAATATTCCTGATGAGTTGCGGAAAGAGAAGACTGAAATCATCATACCCCTCGGCATGGCCGTTCACCGGCTCGTTCACCGGCACTCCGTCGACCCACAATGCGATATCGGTCGAATGATCCGAACTGAACCCGCGGATCGAGGCATCAGATGCAAATCCCGGACCTTGTCCCTGCTCATGCACCTCGAGACCTGCCGTCTGACGCAATAGATCCCATGCGTCGGTCGCGACTGTCTGTTGAATCACCACAGGCGAAACGGTCACGCTGCTCAACGGCGATTCATGCTGATACGGCGAAGCAACAATTGTTACTTCCTGAAGCTGGACAGGGGGCCGGGACTGCAGATCTCCACCCTGATGAGATGAATCGGCCTCCGCATGCTGGGCCCAAACAGCGGTTTGAGCTGAAATAGTAAAAATGGAAATGAAACAGAGAACATGCGACAACGCTTGACATTCCATCGAACAATTCCTTCTTCTTATGAATGAAATAAATGGCGGAACCCCCATCACTATGGAAGGGATTCTGGGCTCCGGTTTACAATGAAGGATCAGGCCCCTTGGGGCGGATGGAACAATGCTGATGAGAAGATCGCAGCGGGCAGATATTGTGTGCTATTCGGACAGTTGTCGATCGGTACAAGGCAGAATGGGCCCCGGGAACACTCATTGAATAACACCTTGATCATTTGGGGGAGAATCGTCTGCCCTCCCCGCTGACAGCAGCTTGAACGAACGGTGCATTGGGACGGCGAACCGTGTCGGCCCGCATGACACTGCATGCCTGTATTTCCATCTTTCTGACAGCAAGCGCAACAACACGGCTGCCCCTGAGGAACAACCTCCCTGAGAAGTGAATCGAATTCACTGCACGCAAATACAAGAAGAATAACGCTAAGAACTAATCGGTTCATGATATGGAGAAACTTCGAAACGTACATTTACAAGATAGGGAGCTGATCCCAAAAAAACAAACGTCGAAATCCTGCCTCACTTATAGATCTGCACTACCGGCTTACCGGATTCGTCAATATACGCGCGGTACATTCCCTCAGTATTGAACGACATAGCCATTTTTCCGTTCGCATCGAGGACGATGACCCCGCCGGTCCCGCCGAGGGCTTTCACCTCTGCGAGCGCGCTGTCGGCGGCTTGACGAAGCGGCAAATGACTGTACGAAACAAGCGCGGAAATCTCCCGCGCAACCCCGACACGGATGAAGTATTCTCCGTCCCCGGTAGCGGAAATCGCACAGGTGCTGTTGTTCGCATATGTTCCCGCACCGATGATCGGCGAATCGCCGACCCGGCCGAAGCGCTTGTTCGTGATTCCGCCGGTCGACGTCCCGGCAGCAAGATTACCATTTTCGTCAAGAGCAACGCATCCCACCGTACCGTGCTTTTCCCCTACGCTGTCTTTTGCTCCCTCCCTCTTTTCCTCTTCGATGGCTCTCTGCAGCTCCTTCCATCTCCGTTCGGTGTAGAAATATTGTGCGGGGACAAGGGATACTCCCATCTCCTTTGCAAATGCCTCTGCTCCATCGCCGACGAGCATCACATGTTTCGATCTTTCCATTACCAACCGTGCAAGCGAGATCGGATTCTTGATATGTTTTACTGCCGCAACTGCACCCGCCTTGAGCGTGAGGCCGTCCATCATCGACGCATCGAGCTCGTTGGTTCCTTCATGCGTAAATACCGCTCCCTTGCCAGCATTGAACAACGGACAATCTTCCATCACATGGATCGCGGCCTCGACAGCGTCTAGACTCGATCCGTGGTTCTCCAGGATACGGTATCCTGCCATGAGTGCGACAGTGAGTGTGTCACGATATTGCCGTTCACGTTCTTCCGTCATGTTCGATTTGAGGATTGTCCCTGCACCACCGTGGATCATAATCGCAATATGATGCTGCGCAAAGACAGAATTGGATGAGAGGGGTATAACTGCCGCAATCATCCACAACAGGAGATGAACGGCATGTGGACATCGAAGGATTCTTTTCATTACATTCCTCCAAAGGGGTTTCTGAAAAGAGAAAAGGCAGGCCGACGCCTGCCTCTGAGGAAATTGTTCTCAAGAGTACTACGGCAATAACCCGTCAACAAAACCGATTTGATACCCAAGAAAAATTCCAAACGTCAAACTGATCACCCCCGCGGCTGTCCGGATAATTCCGTTGATGCGCTCATGTTTCGCGGTAACGGAAAACGGTATTCCAATCAGCGCGCTCATCAGGAACATCCCGCCGACGGATCCTATTCCAAAGATCCCGATGTAGAGCAATGCCAGAATTCGCGAGGAAATTGTTGCAAGAACGATGAGCATTAACGCCGCACTTCCCGCCATGCCGTGTACCATTCCGATAAAAAACGGTTTCTTGCCGATTTTCTTCCGGTGATGATCCAGGTCAGCGTGGTTATGCGGCTTTCCCGGCTCTACCTCATGGATGTGCGGGTGGACGTGGACGTGATGATCGTGCGAGTGTGTATGCACATGGAATGTCGCACCTTTTCTGATCTTCCAGAGGAGGTTCGCACCGAGAACGATGAGCATGAGTGCCACCGCGAATTCCATCGACTGCGCGATCCTGCCGGGAATGACGAGATGAAATGCAATTACTCCGAGACCGACAATGAGCAACGACGCGGTATGTCCAAATCCCCAAAACGCACCAACAATCGAAGAGCTCCAGAACCCTTTTCGTTCACTCACGATCGTTGAGACCGTTACCAGATGGTCAGCGTCGAGCGCGTGCTTCAATCCCAACACGAAACCCAATCCCAGAACCGATATCGCCTGAACTGAAAACATCGTGCGAATAATGTACGAAATTTTTCATCAACCCGCTATGTCCCGCACCAATTCTGCTGATTGAGTAATTTGTCCCCCGGATGATTGCATCTGGAAGGAAACTTTGTTACGTTCCTGTAGAGAAGTATTCCCTTCATTTCTGACCCGGTAACGTGTGAGGCAACCTACTCCCTGTCGATCCATCGGGCGGACATGGTTCTTTTCCGTCCAGCTGCTCATACTCCTGGCGATCTCCGTCCATCCGGTACACACCCAGAACGAATCTGAACCGCTGTTCGAAACCTGGCGCTGGGCTTCATTCACAACACAATCAGGTCTTCCGTCGAATCACGTTCTCGGCATTTACGAAACTTCAAATGACATCCCGTGGGTCGTCACGACATTGGGGATCGCCTGGTACGATGGTTACCGGTGGAATGCCATTCCTGATTCGTTCAGCTTCTCGCCCTCGGCCATACCCTGGGTCTGTCCGGGCCTGGATGGCTCGCTGCTCGTGATCCACAAAGGCCGCCCGTACAGAATCGATACAAATTCGATTCAGAGAATTCCGGTTCCGGAAAGTTACGGGAATGAAACACTCGATTTTCTGACCGCGATTGTTCCGTTCGGGCCTGAAACATACATGGTTTTGCATGACACTGCGCTCTTCATTCTCGACAACGGTGTGCTCCGTCGCCCGAAAATCCCGCAGACCATCGTCTCGCCGCCTCTGCCCCCCCTGCATTTCACCGGAGGTGCGGCCTGGCTCTGCTGCTCCGACGGACTCTTTCGATGGAACGGGTCGGAGTGGAAACTCGAACTCAAATCGACAGCGGAGAATTTCGAAATCGTCGACGTGGTGGAAGGAAGCAACGGAGAGGTCCTCGCCTGGGTGAAAGCTCCATTTAGCTGGCGCGGCTTATGGGAATGGTCGGAAGGCCGCAAGCCGGCCTACAATGCGCACGAAGGAAATGAGCTCATCCAATCCATGGATATTTCACCGAACGGAAATGTCCTGGCTCTGTACGAATCCGGAGATATAAGGATTCGTGAAAAGTCGGTATGGCGACCCATCACCGGGATGCCCGTACAGATGCGAACCGCCGTCGTCTTCAAGTACAGAAAGAACGGCGATCTCTGGGTCGGTACGGAATCCGGGCTCTACCTGTGTAAGTGCTCTTCACAACGATGGTCGTACTGGAAACATCCCTTTCCCAATCTCAAAAACACGGTGCACGCAATCATACGGTCGCGGGATGGCCTCATCTGGCTTGGCACTGCCAATGGTATTGAAGTCCGCCGGGAGGATGGAACGATCGTGAGGGAGTTTGATGATATCGACGGCAAACCCATTCCCATCGTTACCGGCATTGCCGAAGATACCGCTGGCAACATCTGGATATGCAGCGGGAGTCAGTTCGGCGGAGCATACCGGTGGAACGGGAGGATCTGGAAACATTTCGGGAGAGAGAGTGGTCTTGACGCACCTCTGGTACACGCGATACTACCAGACAAGGAAGGACGGCTCTGGTTTCTCGGCATGTCGGTCAGTAAGGAGGATCCGCAACAGCCGGGTGCGTTTCTTCTCGAGGGAGAGAGGATTATTCCGTGGACACGGGCGCGCGGACTCCCCAATAAAAGAGTCTATTCATTTGTAGAATCGAAGGACGGGTCGTTCTGGTTTGGAACGAGCAGAGGACTATACAAGTGGCACGATGATCAATGGAAGGAATTTGAATCCTTCAATGCGGAAACGGTGTTTGCAATTGCCGCCGATTCATCCGCGGGGGTCTGGTTCGGTTCTAATGCCGAGAACCCGTTAGGGTATGTCGATGGACAGGATTCTGTTCACCTCATGTCGCTGACAGACCGCCATATCAATGCTCAGATCTGGAATTTGGCCGTCGACCCATCCGGTGCTCTCTGGGTCTCGACCAGGAGTGATGAAGGAATCGTGAATTACCGGAATGGAACATGGTCATCCATCCACCTTTCGGCGGGGCTTACAAGCCTGAAGCTTTGGCCGCTCTTTGTCGTGTCCGACCGGCTCTATATCGGTACGGAAGGAGGCGGAGTCGACATTCTGCACTTCGATGAGCTTCAGTGTCCCCCGACGCGCATCGGAGTAAATGCCCCTTCCATCGAGGAGCATGCAGCCTCAGTTCGCTGGGGCGTGTATCCGTACTGGGGTTCGATTCCGGAATGGGAATCATATTCCCGCTCTAAGCTCGATAAACTTCCGTGGTCTGACTGGTCGACCGAACGTGAAAAGAAATTCTCAGATCTCCCGCCCGGAGATCACACCCTGCAGATTCAGGCAAAAGGCCTATTTGGCCGTTATGACACCGCCGGGGCGAAGATCGAATTCGCAATCGCTCCGCCATTGTACCTGAGACCGGCGTTCGTCGGGCTTATAGCATTCTTGTCGATCGCGGTGATGTATCTCGGCACGATGCTTTTCCTCCGCAAGCGCCACTACGCCGTCGAACTGCGCCAGCGGGAAAAGAACCTGGAGATGATTACGGAAACGACATCTTCGGCAATTTTCATTTATGAAGGAGACGACCTCCGTTACGTCAATTCCAGCGCGGAAAAACTTACAGGGTACAGCAGAGGAGAGATGGCGCAATTGCCATTGGGGACGATGGTCGATCCTGAATACCGTCATCTCATTTCAGAGGCACGGGCTGCCATTGGAACGCGCCGCTCGGAAGAACAGCTTCATTATGAACTGAGAATTATCGGGAAGAATGGTGTGGGAAGATGGGTTGATTACACGGTGGGAGAAATCGAATTCGAAGGAAAACCGGCGGTGTTGAGCACGGCAATCGACATCACCGAACGAAAGCTCGCCGAAGAACGGCTGCTGGCATACCAGGAACAGCTGAAATCGCTCGCAACCGAGCTCTCCAACACGGAAGAGGAGGAGCGGCGGCGTATGGCGACATACCTCCACGATACCGTCAGCCAGACGCTGGCATTTTGCCAGACAAAGCTCACCACAGTGAAGACTGCCCGCGGTAATTCGGCAAACCAGAAGCTCCTGCGGCAGGTCAACCGTCTGCTCGAAGAAGCGCTCGAAAATCTTCAGACACTCACCTTTGAGCTGAGTCCGCCTGTGCTCTATGAGCTTGCCTTCAACGATGCCATCAGCTGGCTCGTGGAATTTATGGAAGAGCACTATCAACTGCGCGTGACGGTCTCCTCTTCACTGCCGCCTCATGTCCCCGAGCTTCGGAAGGAAATCCGGACTGTGGCATTCCACGCAATCCGGGAATTGTTGACGAATGTCGTGAAGCATGCGGGAACGAAGACCGCATTTCTCGCGATCGCCGTTGACACTGATGTCATGAAGATCACGATTCAGGATCACGGGAGGGGATTTGATACACGGATACTGGAAACGCCACTGAAGCGGAAGGGCGGCTTCGGTCTTTTTAACATTCGGGAACGGCTCACGCATCTGGGCGCCCATCTCGAAATCTGTTCACAGCCACAGGACGGAACGGCAGTGACACTGATCCTGCCGGTAACCGATTCAGACGTCTGAGGAGGTAACTTATGTCGATCAGAATTGTGCTCGCCGACGACCACATGATCGTCCGCGAGGGGCTTTCGGAACTCCTGACACGAAAGGGGTTCCAGGTCGTTGGTGAGGCGGAAACCGGATATGAGACGATATCACTCGTGAAGAAATTTCATCCGGATCTCGTACTCATGGATATTACGATGCCCGATCTCAACGGTATCGAAGCCACGCGCCAGATCCTCGAGAACTACCCCCGAACAAAGATCGTTGCTCTCTCGATGCACTCCGACAAGCGGTTTGTCACGAACATGCTGACGGCGGGAGCAAAAGGATACCTCCGGAAGAATTGCTCATCCGATGAGCTTACCACCGCCATCAAGAGCGTCGCCGGCGGGGGTTTTTATGTGAGTGCAAAAATCGCAAATGTCCTGGGGAAGGATATCCTGCGAAGCATCATGTCGGGATCCCTGGAGGATTCGAGAAAACTCACGCCGAAGGAATCGGGAGTCCTTCAGCTTATTGCAGAAGGGCTTACCTCAAAAGAGATTGCGGCCCGCTTCGGGTTGAGCATCAAGACGATCGAAAAACATCGCGAGAACATCTCGAAGAAACTCGATCTGCATTCTGTTGCCGATCTCACCAAGTATGCAGTACGGGAAGGTATCGCGTCGGGTACGGAATAGGTGTGTGCGCGAACATTCATTGAAGGCAGGATGACTGAATCGCGGCGGAATTCATCTCTGCATCCATGATCCGGATCAGCCCGGGTCAATACCTGGCAGACGGAGAACAAGATCGGCACACAGCAGCATTCCTGCAGGATTAGGATTCCCTCCTTTTTCCGAAAAATTCAAATTGCTTGATATTTGCTGATTTCCTCAACTTTCCAATCCGGAGGGTAGGGAAACTCCGTATTGAGAACGACGCGCCGTTTCAGCATATTCACTTGAAGCAATGACCGGACACGCCGGCCTCACTGGGGAGGCGGGGCCGGCTTCCGTTTGATTCGATCTAGAGATCATCCTCCTACAAAGTCCCGATGGGTAACGATTCGACGACGTGATCGTTACCCATTTTTCTTTTCAGAAACCCGGAACGGGAATCAATCGGTCTGCCGTTGCACCGGCATTCACTTTTTTGCGTGCTTGATCAATTCCTCTGCGATATCGTAAGGAGTCGAACGGCGGAATGAGAGTTCGGTGAGTTTTTCCGCAAGAAGCTGTTTCCGTTCCTGGCTCCAGAACTCGACGTGCAGGCGTTCTCCCACGAGTTCACGAACCCGCTCAGCAATACGCTGGTCACGTTTTTGTGTGAGAAGTTTCTGTCTCACGAGGTGGGCCCGGTGCGACGCGATCATCTCGGCAACGCGTTCGACGCCCTTCCCTTCACTTGCCACAGTCTGCAGGACATCGGGAATCCACTCGCCTTCCTGCGGCTTGAAGCCGAGGACAGTCTTGATCGACATCGCGGCCTGCTCAGCACCCGCCCGATCGGCTTTATTAATGACGAAGAAATCCGCAATCTCCATCAGTCCGGCTTTCATCGCCTGTATTGAATCGCCGGATTCGGGAACGAGCACGACAACGGTCGTATCCGCCGCCCGCACGATATCGAGCTCGGATTGCCCCACACCGACCGTCTCCATCAGGATGATGTCACATCCCGAGGCATCGAGGACATCTGCCGCTTCCTTCGCTTTCTTGCTCAAACCGCCGAGACTTCCGCGTGATGCCATGCTGCGGATGAAGACCTGCTCGTCAAGCTCGACATCGGTCATACGCACGCGGTCGCCGAGGAGCGCACCGCCGGTAAACGGACTCGTCGGATCTACCGCGATGATGCCCACGCGTTTGTTCTCCCCGCGGTAGAGCTTCGCGAGCTTGTTCGTCATCGTGCTCTTGCCGGCACCCGGCGGACCGGTAATACCGATACGGTACGCTGAACCTGTTTTGGGATAGAGTTTTCTCAGAAGCTCTACGGCATCGCGGTGCTCATTTTCAACAAGCGAGATTGCACGGGCAATCGCGATACGTTCTCCCCGGAGGATCTGTTCTATGAACGACTGTTCGACCACTATCGTGATCCCTGACGCTCACGGAAGAATGCCACAGTCTTCTTCAATCCCGCACGGAGATTCACCGACGGCTTCCATCCGAGCGTTTTGCCGATCAGCGAGTAGTCGAGCACGCTCCGCATCTGCTCTCCTTGTTTGGCTGGACCGTGATCCTCACGGCACGCGGAACCGGTTTCCGATTTCAGGATGTCAAAGAGCGTATTGACATCGGTCTCGATTCCTGTTCCGACATTGAAAAAGCCCGACTGCGCATACTTGAGCGCCAGCATGTTCGCATTCACCACATCTTCAACATACGTATAATCGCGTGTCTGCTTTCCATCCCCATTGATCACCGGCTGTTGACCCGCCAGCATTTTCGATGTGAAGATGGCAACAACTCCCGCTTCTCCGTGGGGATTCTGCCTCGGCCCATAGACATTGGCAAACCGGAGAGAGACAAATTGCAGACCGTGCACTTCTCTATAATAGAAGAGATACCGTTCCACCGCCAATTTTGTGATGCCATACGGAGAAAGAGGTCTCTGCGGATGAGCTTCATCGGCGGGGAAATAATCCTGTTCACCATAGATCGCACCACCGGTCGAGGCGAAGACGAATTTCTTCACACCGTGCTTTCTGGATAACTCGAGGAGGTTGATGGTCCCGACGATGTTTACCGAAGCATCGAAGAGCGGGTCCTCCACCGACTTGCGGACATCCATTTGCGCTGCAAGATGGAAGATGACGTCAATCCGTTCCTTCTCAAAAACCTCGCGGACATTCTCGTCCCGGATATCCCGATGATAGAATTTCGCACTGGGATGAATATTCTCTTTTCTTCCCATAGAGAGATTATCGATCACCGAAACCGCATGCCCGGCATTGATGCACGCGTCAGCAATGTGCGACCCGATGAACCCGGCACCGCCTGTCACAACAATATTCACTGGTTCTCCTGCTGCAAATGACGTAATCCTTTTTTTCCGATATCGCTGCGGTAATACATTCCGTCAAACCGAATTTTTTCAACTGCCCGATATGCGGTGTCGATTGTTCCCTCCAGATCATCCTGTGCACCGAAAGCCGTAACACCGAGCACTCGCCCACCCGAAGTTTCGAGTGCCCCGTCGCGAAGCGCCGTGCCCGCATGAAAGAGAACTACATTGCCAACCGACTCGGCCTCGTGCAGTCCCAGGATCGGCTTGCCGGTATCGTATGCATCGGGATATCCCCTCGACGCAACAACAACACATACTGCTGTTGCCAATTTGCTGGAAACCGCACGCTTCATGCCGCCTTCCAGGGTGCCCGTCAGGAGAGGAAGAAGATCCTCATCCAGCAGTGGAACAACAACCTGGGTTTCGGGATCACCGAACCGACAATTATACTCAATCACTTTCGGACCGGTTTGTGTAATCATCAATCCCACATAAAGACACCCGGTGTATGTGCGTCCCTCACTCGTCATGCCCCGGAGCGTAGGTGCAATGATGGTGTGCCGAACGGTCTCCAGTAGTTCCTGCGTGACGAGATGAGCCGGTGCATACGCTCCCATCCCGCCGGTATTTTTTCCCATGTCATTATCGAGGATTCGCTTGTGATCCTGTGCAGGAGTGAGCATTGCGAATTCTTTCCCATCGGTCAGTGCAAAGACCGATGCTTCATCACCGACAAGAAATTCCTCAATAACGACACCGCTGCCGGCATCGCCGAATTTCTTTTCCCCAAAAATCATCGAGAGTGCATCAAGCGCGTGCTCTTTCGTGTCGCAGACGGTCACGCCCTTGCCCGCCGCAAGACCGTCGGCTTTCACGACGATCGGTGTTGGAATTTCATTAATGTAGCGCTCGGCGTCGTACCGTTCCTCGGCCGAAAACGATCGGTATTCCGCTGTCGGGATGTCGTACTTCTTCATGAAGCTTTTTGCAAAGACCTTACTCCCTTCAAGTGCTGCAGCGGCTTTCGACGGACCGAAAATCCGGAGCTTCTCCGATTCAAAAAAGTCCACAATCCCGTCGGTCAACGGGCGTTCGGGACCCACGACCGTCAGATCGATCTGTTTCTCGCGGGCAAACGCGGCAATAGCACCAAAGTCCGACTGATCGAGCGAAATGTTTGTCGCGATCCTTGCCGTTCCCGGATTACCGGGAGCGCAGTAGAGCTCGTTCAGGAGCGGGCTCTGCCGGATCTTCCAGGCAAGGGCATGCTCCCGTCCCCCCGAACCTATGACGAGAACGTTCATTCTGCGAGAAACCCAAAGAGTTTCGAGAGTTCATCGGTCAGTTCCACGCGGTTGTACCTTTCGACCACTTCTTCACTGGGCCGCGGAAGCTTTTTCTCTTTAAAGAGACGGTAAAATTCCTTGATGGCGGAGGCAATCGCCGGAACATCGGTCGGAGCCACGATCATCGAGCCGCCCGCTTCCTTGACCGCCTGCCGTATGAACCCGTCGGGAACGCATGCCAGGATCGGTTTCCGCGCCCCGAAGTATTCGTATACTTTTCCGGGAGACTGTTTGTCGTTGTTGAGCATGAGCCAGAGAACATCCGACGAGACCAGTTTCTGCACGCAGTGGGTATGATCAAGATACCCCGTCGTGGTCACCGATTCTTCGAGCCCCAGCGACTTTATGAGTCCGAGGTGAGCATCGTGAAGATTTCCGACAAGAACGACTTCAATCAGCCGCTTCAACTGAGGGGATTCCTCAAAGACCGACTTGAGCGCGCGGAGAAAATATTCCGGCGTGCGATCAGCATAGAAGACACCGGCATGTGTTAACCTCATGACTTCGGTATTCCGCGACTCGGGTTTTGCATGATCGAAATCCGCCGGATCAAATCCCTGCGGAAGGATGATGACGTCGTTATAGTGAAGAAACGTAAAGCGCTTGAGAATCAGTTCCTTGACCCGCCGGTTCGTGGTAAGAACACGGGTCGACGACCGCAGGACGCGCTTCTCGAGTACGTGGTTCCTCCATTTGTGGAGCGGTGTCGGATAGTATTTGTACGGATATTCGTGCCATGGATCGCGGTAGTCGATCACCAGGGGTTTCTTCCACCGGCGCGAGAGTTCCTGCCCGATCAGGAAATCGGTGAACGGCGGCGCGGTTGCAAAAATCACGTCAAACGGCGTCTTCTCGTACAATTCTTCGGCTTTTTTGACGGCTTTTCTCTTCCACCCGATCTTGTTATCCGGGATGAAGAACATGTCGCTGAGATAGGTGAGGATCTTTCTCCAGAACTCCGAGGGCATTTTCACAACGCCCTTTTTCCTGAACAAGCGGTTGGGATCAAGCGAGCCGGTGCGCTCGACAGAAACATGAGGTGCATGGAGCTCCTCGAGGAGCGTGTAGTCCTGTGCATAGTATCCGGTCGGCGTCACGGTGAGTACCGTTGGGTTCCATCCGAACTGCGGAAGGTACTTCACGAACTTCAACGTGCGTTGAACGCCGCTCAAACCCATCGGCGGGAAATAATACGCAATGACGAGAACATTGCGGAAGGCCTTCGTTTCTTTCGGGCTGGTTCCTTCCATCAGAGAATCAGAAGTTCTTTGGGTGAGCGGTTCAGTACCTGGATACCCGCGTCCGTGATGTGAATGTCATCTTCAATCCGGACACCGCCAAAACCGGGAACATAGATTCCGGGTTCAATGGTGATGACATTTCCCTCTTCAAGCACAGCTTTGCTCAACACGGAAATACGCGGGGGTTCGTGTATTTGAAGGCCGATCCCGTGACCGAGGGAATGCCGGAAGAATTTTTCATACCCGAGCTTTCGGATATGCCTGCGGGCAACCGCGTCGAGATCCCGCGCCTTCATGCCGCTCTTCGCCGCATCAATCGCTTTCTGCTGGGCATCGTGAACTGTCGAGTAGATCTTCTTCCCTTCAGCCGGGATTTTTCCGACGGCAACCGTTCGCGTCAGATCGCTGTGGTATCCTTCGTACACCGCTCCGAAATCAAGCGTTACGAATTCTCCGTTCTGGATTTTTTTTGATGACGCCTTTCCGTGCGGAAGGGCGCTCCGTTCTCCGCTTGCGACAATTGTTTCGAATGCATCGGCTTCGGCGCCATGTTTCCGCTGGCGGTAGGATATTTCCGCGGCAAGATCAAGCTCCGCTATGCCGGACGTAATCAATGGCAGCAATTCGGAAAAGACCGCATCGGATATCTCCACAGCTTTTTCGATCTTCTCAACCTCGCCCGCGTCTTTAACGGCAGCTATCCTCTCGAGACAATCAGCTTTTGGCAGAAATTTGACGGATGGGAAAAGCTTCTTCATCTCCTGGTACTGTGAGAAATGAACCGAGTTCCCGTCGAAGCCAAGTCGGGTTCCGCGGGGTAGGAGTTTTCGTTTCCGCATCTCATCGAGAAGATCGGTTTTCGTGATGAAGACATCCCACTCTTTTACTTCACTCCGGATCTGATCGGTATACCGGCCGTCGGAAAGGATGGTTTGAGACGATCGCGTGACGATGCAGATGGCATTAGAGCCGGAAAATCCGCTGAGGTAGCGGATGTGGGGCAAAAATGTAACTAGAAATGCATCGATCTTCAGGGCGTCGAATTGTGCCCGGAGTTTCAGGAGACGCGAGTTCATGCGGGGAAATCCGGTCCTATAGTTCGATGATCAGAGATGATAGTTCGGAGGTTCTTTGGAAACCCGCACATCGTGCGGATGACTCTCCCGCAATCCCGCTTCCGACATTCTCACAAACTGCGTTTTCGTTTTCAAATCCTGGATCGTCGCACACCCGCAGTAGCCCATCGCGGCCCGCAGGCCGCCGATCATCTGAAAAACGGTATCGGCAAGCAATCCTTTATACGGAACAAATCCCTCCACACCTTCAGGTACGAGCTTCGGGAGATGATCTTCAACGTCCTGGAAATACCGGTCGCTGCTTCCCTTCTTCATCGCTTCAAGCGATCCCATGCCGCGGTACAGCTTGTAGCTGCGTCCTTCGTACAGAATCTTCTCACCCGGACTCTCATCCACGCCGGCGAACAGGCTCCCGATCATCACGGTGTCGGCACCGGCGGCAATCGCCTTCGCGATGTCGCCGGTCTGACGAATACCGCCGTCGGCGATGACGGGAATCTTTGCGCGCTGTGCAACCTTCGCGCATTCATAAATCGCCGTGATCTGGGGAACGCCAATGCCCGCTATGACGCGGGTCGTACAGATCGATCCGGGACCGATTCCCACCTTGATTGCATCGACTCCGGTACGGATAAGATCACGCGCGGCTTCTGCAGTTCCAACATTTCCTGCAATTAACTCACATTCCGGGAAATTCGCCTTGAGCTTCTGGATCATCTCGATCACGCCGCGCGAATGTGCGTGTGCAGTATCCACGACGAGGACGTCGGCACCGGCTTTCACCAATGCTGCTGCACGCGCCAGCGTATCTGCAGCAACACCAACACCCGCACCGACACGAAGCCGTCCATGTTTGTCCTCGCTCGCATTCGGATGCTGTTTCTTCTTCCGGATATCCTGGAACGTGAACAGCCCCATCAGCCGTCCCGAACCATCCACAACGGGAAGCTTTTCGATACGGTGTTTCTGTATGATTTGCTCCGCCTTCTCGGGGGTCGTTCCGGCCGGAGCGGTCACCAGATCCGTCGAGGTCATCACCTGTGAGATTTCGAGATTTCTGTTCGGCTCGAACCGCAGGTCCCGGCTCGTGACGATCCCGATGAGGCGCCGCTCGTTATCGACGATCGGAATTCCCGAGATCTGGAACTTCCCCATGAGCTGAAGAGCATCACCAACCGTCTGATCGGCGTGCATGGTGATCGGATTCAGTATCATGCCGCTTTCGGAACGTTTCACCTGCTCGACGTTCGACGCCTGTGCCTCGATCGACATATTTTTATGAAGGATGCCAATCCCGCCTTCCCGGGCAAGAGCAATTGCCAGCCGCGATTCGGTAACCGTATCCATCGCGGCAGAAACGAGCGGTATGTTCAGCTGGATGTTGCGGGAAAGACGCGTCGAGGTATTCGCATCACGCGGAAGAGTGTTCGATTTTCTTGGAACGAGCAGGACATCGTCGAAGGTCAGTGCTTCGCCGATGAATTTTTTCTCTCGCATGGAAATTCGCACTATGCCTCTGGGGTTGTTACGTACTCACAACTACATGCTCAGACGAACGCGGGAATGCCGGTGATATCTTCACCCACGATGAGCGTGTGCATCTCGTGTGTTCCCTCGTATGTCTTCACTGATTCCAGGTTCGCGGAATGACGCATAACAGGATATTCATCCAGGATACCGTTCGCACCGAGAATCTCGCGTGCACACCGGGCAATATCCAGCGCCATTGCGACGTTGTTCCGCTTCGCCATCGAAACCTGCTGGAACCGCAGCTTCTTCTGATCCTTCAACCGGCCGAGCTGGAGGCAGAGAAGCTGTGCCTTCGTAATTTCAGTCAGCATGTAAACCAGTTTTTCCTGTGTCATCTGAAATGCCGCGATCGGCTTTCCGAACTGAATGCGGGACTTTGCATAATTGAGCGCCGCGTCGTAACATGCCATCGCCGCACCGATCCCGCCCCAGGCAATGCCGTAGCGCGCCTGGTTCAGACACATGAGCGGAGATTTCAGGCCGTCGGTTTTTGGGAGCATATTGTCTTTCGGAATTACACAATCCTGGAAAATCAGCTCCGATGTCACGGACGCACGCAGCGAATGCTTGCCGGTCATCTCAGGAGCCGTAAACCCCTTGGTTCCCTTTTCTACAAGGAAACCGTGAACGACGCCGTTCATCTTCGCCCACACGACCGCCACGTCCGCAATGGTGCCGTTGGTAATCCACATCTTCGCGCCATTCAGGATGATCTGGTCTCCTTTCTGCTCGGCCCGCGTGATCATCCCGCCCGGGTTCGAACCGTAATCCGGCTCTGTCAGACCGAAACAGCCGATCGTTTCTCCGGTCGCCAGTTTCGGAAGCCAGTAATCTTTCTGCTCTTCCGATCCGAATGTATATATCGGATACATGACAAGCGCGCTCTGCACCGAAGCAAAGCTCCGGATACCGCTGTCGCCGCGTTCAAGTTCCTGCATCACTAATCCGTACGCGACATTGTTCATTTCGGCACAACCGTACTTCGCAGGAAGTGTTGATCCGAACATTCCCAAATCTGCCATTTTGCTGACAAGTTCGGCGGGGAATGATCCGGCGCGGTTGTGTTTTTCGATGATTGGGATGACATTATCATCCACAAATTCCCTCACGGTATTGCGAACAAGGATTTCTTCTTCACTCAGGAGGGATTCGAGATTAAAGTAGTCGACACCTTGAAATTTCGGCATGGGAGGTTATAGTCTGGTGGTCAAAATACGCCGCCAATTTGAAAAATCAGTGCCGGCGCATTGTCTTACGGCTCAAAATTACGAAAATACGTGTGGAAAGTCAAACAGTGATAATTCAACATACGGAAGGCGAAGCGGGACAGAGGAGGAGCTAATCGACGATAATGCCGTACTCCTTGATCTTGAGATAGAGTCCTTTCTCGCTGATATTGAGTGCCTCGGCGGTTTTCTTTCTGTTGCCGCTGAACATCCGGAGAACTTTTTCGATGTGCTGGCGCTCGACGTTCTCCATCGACAAAGAAGCGGGAGCAGGTTCCGCCTGGCGTTCCGTGAGGTGGAGATCGGCAGGTTCGATCTGTTGGCTCGTGGAAAGAATGACGGCACCCTCGATGACATGCTCAAGCTCGCGGACATTTCCGGGCCAATCATACATCATCAAAATCTCGAGAGCTTTCGGGCTGATCCCTTTTGGTTCTTTCGGTTTAGATTTCTTCTTCAGGAAATAATCTACAAGGAGAGAGATATCCTCGCGGTGATCCTTCAGCGCGGGTATGCGGACTGTGAGAACATTCAGGCGGTAGAGAAGATCTTCACGAAAGCGTCCCGCCCGCACCTCTTCCTGAAGGTTCTTATTCGTTGCCGAGATAACGCGCACATCCGCTTTCAGTTCATTCGTTCCGCCGACGCGTCGGAAGTCGCCTGTTTCCAGAAAACGGAGTAGTTTTGGTTGAATGATCGGACTGATATCCCCCACTTCATCAAGAAAGAGCGTTCCCCCGTTCGCAACTTCCACCAATCCGGATTTTGCTGCATACGCATTCGTGAATGCACCTTTTTCGTGCCCAAAGAGTTCGCTTTCCAGAAGTGTATCAGGGATTGAAGAGCAGTTGACGGGAACGAACGGCGCCTCACGGCGTGGACTCGAGCGGTGTATGAGATTTGCGATCAGCTCTTTCCCGGTCCCGCTGGGTCCGACGATCAGAGCGATCGAGTCGCTTTGGGCGATACGGAGTGCGCTCTCGATGACCTTCTGGAATGTCGGCGAGTTGCCGATGATCTCCGCGGACCCGATCTTCCGGGACAGTTCGGTCTGGAGAAGTTTGTTATCAATGGAAAGTTTTTTCCTCTCGATGGCTCGTTCGATGGTCTGCTCGACCTGGTCGAAATCGTACGGTTTCCCGAGAACTTCATACGCGCCGAGCTTCGTGGTCTCGACGGCCATTTTCAGATCGGCGTACTGGGAGAGGATGATAACCTGAGATGAAGGAGAATGTTCCTGTATGAATTTCAGCACTTCGCGCCCGTCGACTCGCGGCATGATCATGTCGAGAAGGACGACATCGTAAATGGTTTTCTGTACGAGGTTGATGGCTTCGGCGCCATCGAAGGCAAGGTCGACGATCCGTGTTCCGGGCTGCTCGAGTTCCTCCTTCAGGAGGTTCGTTAATCCCGCTTCATCATCGACAATAAGGATTTTGTAACGCTGGGGCATTACGCCTCACCACCGTGCCGGGGTTAGTCGCTGAGGACCCGCTCGATCGTGGTCAGCAAATCGACAAGATCGTAGGGTTTGCTGACGAAATCTTCCGCTCCGTGTTTTTTGGATTCAATCGCGTTCTTGAGGTCGGCGAAGCCGGTCAGCATAATCACTTTGACTTTCGGCTGATTCTTTTTGATGAACTTCAGCACTTCGAACCCATCGACTTTCGGCATCTTGATGTCGAGGAGGACGAGATCGAATTTCTTATTCTGGACCGTTGCGATTGCCTCATCGCCGTCTCCCGCAGTAGTAACGTCGTAGCCGCCGCTGTTGAGCTCGCTGCTGAGGACGGAGCGCAGCGCCTCTTCGTCGTCTACGACAAGAATTCTACTCTTTTCTGCCATTCTGATCCTTTATCAAATTCAACGAGTACGGCCGATTCGGTGGTACAAAAGTTAAAGAATTGAATTCACAAAAGCAATAAAGGAGGAGGTGAAATTGGCGGTTTCTGATGCAGATCACGGAGGGGGTAGCGCTTTGGGTTGATGGAAGCTCGGGGAGGGATGGAATCGAATGGCAGCATGCCGGACGACAAGCATTGCAATCTCTTGAAAACCGCGTGAAAAGGTGGAAATACCCGGAAGGAAGTTCATGAATGGAGCGATCAAGAAAACGGAGTCGGGATGGCGAGATTCGAACTCGCGACCTCCTGCGCCCAAGGCAGGCGCGCTAACCGGGCTGCGCTACATCCCGCTGGTTCAGTGCAATATACGGAAATTCTGCCGGCTCATCAACATCTGCCGTACCTCTGCCACGTAGCCCGCGTAGCCCGCGTAGCCCTCCCAGACTTGGAGAAGGTCTCCTTCCGCTCCGTCCTTGCTCAGAGGAAGGAGACCTTCAGCGTAGTCTGCATAGTTCGAGAACTCCCACTCCTCCGGTTCTCTTACCAGCTTCGCCGTCACAGGATTCAGGTGAATGTAGCACGCGACTGACCAGAGCTTCTTTTCAGGCACGGGTTTGTACCGGAACGGCCCCTGGAAAAGATGCCCGATATGCCGGTACTTCAGATTGTAGCGCTTCGCAGCTGATGTTGCCAGCGCTCCCATCATTTTCGAGAGATTTCCTCCGGCATGCTGCAAAGCAATCATGTGATAATGGTTAGGCATGAGGGCGTAGACAGGCACGTCAACCTGGAGAGACGCCGCAAGGGACTTCATCTTCCGGATGAATGCAATATAATCCGACTCGTCACCAAAAATGCGGTCCCGGTCGTTGCCACGGTTATAGACGTGGTAGTGCCGGTTGTCCTCTACCGGTTCCTCCCTGTTCATCTGAGCCCCTTCAGCTCACATCATCGTCCCTACGCAGAAAAGCCAGCTCCGGTTCCGGAATTTCGCACCGGAATCATAGAACTCGCGGAGTTCTCCTTCATAACGGATCTCAATGAAGACATTCGCTTTCACCATCTTCGACGGATCGAAGCCAATGCCGGCTGTGTACCCCACCTCAAAATTGTTGAGCTGACCGGGTAATTCGGCAAATCCGGACGAGCTCAGGAGATAACTGAAAGTGGGACCCACGATCGTGTAGAGGCGCGCATCACCGAGCGGCTGACTCGGCTGCGCAATGAGAGCGAGCCCCAGGTAATGGAGACCGATCTCATTTGTGATGCTCACTGTTTGACCGAAACCCGCAGGATCGTCTGGAGTGGTCAGGACAGAGGTCGACGTCCTTGTCGCACCCTTTCGCATATAACTGAGCTCCACCTGCGCATCGAAATAATCTGATGTAAAGACATCTGCGAAACACGAGACTGACGGATTCGCAACATTGTCCTGGTACTCGGGTGAAAGAGTCTGGTACCCAACCGGAATTATTCCCGGATATGTGACCTGAATGTCGCTGATGGACACACCGGCTTTGATCCCGAAATCCCGTATGATCTGGCTTTCTGCCGGCATGAGAAGAACAAATATGAGCAGGAATGATGAGGTAAGCTTCAGAGTTCTCATGATATTCCTCCATGATTGCCTGTCCAAGGTCTCCTTCCGCTCTTTCCTTTCCCGGACGAAGGAAACCCCTGCCGTACTTATTTTGCCTTTCCGGTCACCGGCGTCGCAGTTTGCTCGAGTGCGAGAGCGAAGCCCTTCCCAATATCGTTCATCACTTTTAGTTTGACAGTACCGCCGTCTTTGTACCAAAGGAGCTTCTGATCAAAGGGATGTCCCGGCATCGGCACTTTCGTAAGCAGTACGAGCGTATCGCCGAAAAAGTCACCTTTGTACGACGGGTGGTCCCCAAAATTATTGTACATGGTGAGCATATACTGTTGCACGTTAGGATCGAAGTAGAGCATGCCGTGCCCCTTGTAATTACCAAGCAGAGAGTTGATACTCTGTTCATCGATCATGAGGAACGCCGAATCGAGCGCCCAGACAATGAGTGACGTCCCCTTTCCGGTAGCGCCCTTAGGCATTCCGGGACCCGGCGGCATGCTGACCTCTGTCGTGAATCTTCCTGCAAGAAATTGCAGTTTTGCCCGGGCACTATCGACTGCCGGCGGCGGTTTCTGGGCCATGGCTTGACTCACAATGAATACGATTGCTGCAAGAACGAGCAACTGAGAGCGACTCATCTTGATACCTCCTGGCGGTGGATAAGTATTGAAGATTCTGTAATGACTTATCGGTCAGAACCGTTCCGTAAGATAGGATATTAGCCGGAAAGAGAAAAGCGCTCTCCCAGAGCGGATTGCTTTTCTCACAAATTTTCCGGTTCTTGAAGAAAATGGGCGATGATTCAGCTTTGAAGGCACTTCCCTTCTCCTCATGACGTTTCTCAATCCTTTTGTACTCCTCGGATTAGCCGCGGCTGCGATTCCCGTCCTGTTTCATCTTCTCACACTGCGCAAGCTCCGTACCGTCGAATTCAGCACGCTCACGTTTCTCAAAGAGCTCCAGCAAACACGCATACGGCGGCTCAAGTTCCGCCAGCTTATCCTGCTCCTGATCCGCATTCTCCTCGTCATTTTCATCGTGCTAGCATTTGCGCGGCCCGCACTCCACGGCACACTCTTTACCGGCATCGGCACAGAGGCGCACTCCACCATACTTATCATTTTCGATGATTCGTTCAGTATGGACGCCAGCGACGAGCACGGCGAACGGCTCAAACAGGCAAAGGATGCAGCGGACAAACTTCTCTCCGTCGTCAAACAGGGGGACGAGATCTACTTTCTCAAACTTTCGGATCTCCCGAAGGTGACCGTTAACCCGCCGACACACGACGTCGGTGTCATCCGGAGAGCACTCCAGGAAACGCAGGTCTCGGATATCCGCCATACGCTCGATGACGGCTTGACGGCAGCACTCCCACTGCTCCGAAGGTCGACGAATGCAAACCGTGAGCTCTACATTATCAGCGACATGCAGAAGACACTCTTTGAGCTTCCTCAGGGAAAACGCGCGGATTCACTCGCCGATCAGCACACCGCCGTCTTCCTCATTCCGATTGGGTCGAAGGAAATCTCCAACACGGCCGTCGATTCTGTGCGTGTCCAGAGCACACTCCTCGAAGAGGGAAAGCCCGCATCGATCTATGCTTCGTTCAGAAATTTCAGCAACGGACCGCTGTCCAATTCCGTCGTTAGCGTTTATCTCGACGGGACGAAGCAGGCGCAGAGCAGTGTCTCACTTGAGCCATATGGTGCTTCCTCGCTCGAGTTCCAGGTGAACCCGAGCCACAGCGGCTTCCTCCGTGGGTATGTCGAGCTGGAAAACGATGCCCTCGACATCGACAACCGCCGCTACTTCACAATGTATATCCCCGACCGGATTAACGTGACCATCGTCGGAACGGATGATGCCGGCAACAACTATCTCTCACTGGCGATACAGGCGGCAGGCCGCGGGAACGGACCATCGCTGGTCTCCGTCCAGCAGGTCGCAGGCGACAAACTGCCGCAGGTCGACCTGAACCACGTCGACGTGCTCATTTGCACCAATGTCCGCTCGTTTAACTCAAGCGATGCCGACCGGATCAGGTCATTTCTCCAGGACGGCGGAGGTCTCATCCTCTTCCCGGGAAACGACATCGTTGCACAGAACTACAACTCTACGCTGTTCCCGCTTCTGGATATCCCCCCAATCCAGGGAATTGTCACGGCACCCGCGGGAAGCGCACAGATCTCGTTTCGGAACACGGATCTCGACCATCCTCTCCTGAACACAATGTACGAGCACGACAGGTTCGCACAGAAGCGAACGTCCGAACAGATTGAATCGCCGGCAATCACACAGGCAGTTCAGCGCCAGCCCGGAAAGCGTGCTCGCACCATCATCTCCCTGAGCAACGGCACTCCGTTCCTTACCGAACACCCGGTTGGTACGGGCAAGGTGCTCTTCTATTCCGTTTCGCCGACGCCGCGCTGGTCGGATTTTCCGTTCAAGGCGCTCTTCGCACCGATCGTTTATCGTTCCATCATCTACGTCTCTCCGAAAGAGCATCAGCAGTCGTCATTTATCACGGGCACTCAGCCGACGCTTATGATCTCGGAAACGGTACAGCCGGGCAAGCAATTCACTATCAAATCGCCCGATAACACGGAAGACCGCGTCCAGCCGTCTGTGCAGTCGACCGGGGGAAGCGGATTCACCACGGCAATGACCGTCCAAAGTCCGATGTTGAGAATTCCCGGAGTCTACGAGCTCGACAACGGTACGAAGCCCGTTTCGGTCTTCGCGGTGAACATCGACCCGCACGGATCGGACACGCGCAGAGCGGCTTCCGAAGATGAGGAAAAACTCTGGCAGCGTCACGGGATCGCTTCGGACCGGGTCACCGATCTGCCCGCGGGAACTACAATGCAATCGGCTATTTTGCAGACACGCTTCGGCGTTGAGCTCTGGAGATACTGTGTCGCCATCGCACTCCTCCTGGCACTGACCGAGATGATGATTGCGCGCGATTCACGAAAAGCACTGGAAGAGCCGGCATAAATGATAACGATGAAGGAAATCCGGGCCGATGAGCGTGAAACTGCTATTGCAGTCGGGGTTGAGACGCGCTCGGCTCCGCGGTCACAGGTGGAAGAGTATCTCAACGAGCTTGTCCTCCTTGCAGACACTGCCGGTGCAGATGTTCTCTTCCGTTTCATTCAGGAACGCGACCGGATCGACGCGGCAACATTCATCGGAAGCGGCAAAGCGCGTGAGATCGGCGAGATCGCGGCAGACCGCATGATCGACCTCGTCATTTTCGATGATGATCTCTCACCGGTTCAGATGCGAAACCTGGAAAAAGTCATTTCCTGCAAAGTGCTGGACCGGAGTACCCTGATTCTCGACATCTTCGCCGCACGTGCAAAAACAAAGGAGGCAATGACACAGGTCGAGCTGGCACAACTGCAGTACCTCCTGCCCCGCCTCACACGCCAATGGACGCATCTCTCGAAACAGTACGGCGGTGTCGGGACAAAAGGTCCCGGTGAAACACAGATCGAGACCGATCGACGCGCTATCCGCGCGCGGATTTCGCATCTCAAAGAGAAGCTCGAAGGTATCCGGAAAGAACGTGAAGTTCAGCGGAAGGGCCGTAAGGATTTGACACGTGTGGCAATGGTCGGATATACCAACGCGGGGAAATCCACACTCCTCCGGGCGCTCTCAAATGCTGATGTATTTGTGGAAGACCGGCTCTTCGCCACACTTGATACCACCGTGAGGCAGGTTCAGATCAATTCATCCAAAAAAATCCTTTTGTCGGATACGGTTGGATTCATCAGAAAACTCCCTCCCCATCTCATAGCGTCATTTCGCACCACACTGGCAGAAACCGCGGAAGCGGACATTCTCCTCCACGTTGTGGATGTCAGTCATCCGCTTTTCGAAGAACACATTGCCGTCGTCGACCACACACTAGAGGAGATCAACGCTTCCGGCAAACCGATGATTCATGTCTTCAACAAGATCGACCGGATGACCGACCGCTCGATCGTAAGGGAGCTGGGCCTGCGGTACGATCACCCGGTTTTCATCTCTGCAGAGCGCGGGATCAATCTCTCCGGCCTTACGACGATGATCCGCAAACTTATGGAACGTGAAACTGCCGAGCATACGATCACGCTCGCACAGTCGGAATACGGCACCATTGCAAAGCTCCACGAGATCGCGGATATTCTCGCTCAGGAATACGAAGACAACCACATCCGCGTCCACTTCCGCGTCAGCCGGAAAAATATCGAACAACTCCAGAAACTCCTGGGGCATTCTCTTGATCTACAGGAAAAAGAATCATGATCTCTACTGCGATTGAAGCGGCAACACAAGCCGGAAAATACCTCAAACAGAATTTGGGGAAAGTGAAGAACATCGAGCTGAAGGACGGCGGGGAGAAGAACCTCGTTACCGAGATCGATAAGCACTCGGAAGAGATCATCATCTCAATCATCAAGAAGCACTTCCCTTCACACGATATACTTGCGGAAGAGAGCGGCAAAGCGCGCGGCGCAAAATCGGACTACCGGTGGGTCATCGATCCGCTCGACGGGACAACGAACTTTACGCACGGGTTCCCGGTCTTCTGCGTCTCGATAGGGCTCGAGCACTGCGGCGAGCTGATCGCCGGAGCAATCTATGATCCGAATTTCGACGAGCTCTTCACCGCAGAGAAGGGCAAAGGCGCCTTCCTCAACGGAAAACGGATGCACGTTTCATCGGTAGAGTCGTTGAAAAAGAGTCTCCTCGTTACCGGATTCCCATATAACATCAGGGAGAATCCCGATAACGCGGTCGAGCACTTCGTGCAGTTTCTGATGGATGCACAGGCGGTGCGAAGAATGGGCTCAGCTGCGATCGATATGGCGTACGTCGCGGCGGGGCGTTACGAAGGTTTCTGGGAGGTACATCTCAACCCGTGGGACATGGCGGCCGGTGCCATCATCGTCACGGAAGCAGGAGGAATGCTGTCGGATTTCGCCGGAAAGCCGTTTTCCATATACGAGAAGCAGGTCCTCGCAACGAACGGACGCATACACGAGGAAATGATGAAAATCCTCGAGAACGTTTAGGAGAACTGGCGTACGCCGAAGACTATCTTCCCGTTGCGATCTCGAGAAGCAGGCGTCCCATCACAAAAGCGAACGTCCCGCCGAAGAAAAGCCAGATCGCACACATGGTGAGCCGCTCCTTCGTGAGCGCCATGTCGATCGTGACCTTCGGATAGGTTTTGATCGCCATATCCGCACCGACGGCGATGCGGCAGGCGAGGCGGACATTCTTCGGGATCAAGCGGCCGTAAAACGGCGCGAGCCCGACCAGAGACGATTCCTCCAGCGGTGTTATTGCCGGAGCGCCTTTTCCATCCACCACTTCCACGCGGCACGTTCCGCACAACCCATTTCCCAGACAGTTCAGGAATTTGTCTTTTCCGACATACGGAGAGATGCCGTTTTTCAACAGCACTTTTCGGAGATTTGCACCTTGATCGACAGTGAGGGTTTTTCCCTCATTGACTAAGGTCAGTACAGGCATGAAAGAACTCCAAGATTGATTCTGATGATAAGATTACGCATACACGCGGGAACTTCACACATCAAAGATAGACAAAAACAGAAACTTTTCAAAGATCCACTCTCGCAGAAGTCTGACAGCAGGTTAGCTCCACGGATTGATGCCCTGATCATCGATCATCGCGCGGATGAGCGGAATGTGTTTCGGCGGTAGTGATGAAATAGTAACGGCTCTCTTCAACCGCGTAACCGCAGCGCCGAGAGCATCTTCTTTGTCGGAGTAGAGCACGGCAATCCGCTCCTCCTTTTTCACAGCATCACCCACTTTCTTTTGAAAAACGATCCCGGCTTTCATATCAATCTTCTCGTCAAGGCGCGTTCTTCCGGCACCGAGTATGATTCCCACAAATCCCGTCTCCAGGGCGTCAATCTTTGAAATGTAGCCGTCTGTATCCGCCTTCAAGTCCATCTGGTATTTGCTCTTCGGATAGTTCCCGGGATTTTCGAGAGAGGAAACATCGCCCTTCTGCTGTCTTGCCATCTCGAGGAACTTCTTCCACGCAGAACCCGAGCTGATCGACCGCCGGCAGTGCCACATTCCCTCTTCGATGGTTTTTGCCTTCCCGCCGAGCATCACCATCGCACCGCCAAGTACGTATGTCACCTCCATCAGATCGGGAACCTCTTTTCCCTGGAGGCAGTCGATACATTCCACCACTTCCAGCCAGTTGCCGACCGCAAATCCGAGCGGCTGGCTCATGTCGGTGAGGAAGCCGATCGTTTTCTTCCCGAACCGTTTTCCGACCGCAATCAGCATCTGTGCAAGGGCGATGGCACGCTCCTCGGATTCCATGAATGCTCCGTGCCCCGTTTTCACGTCGAGAACGAGCGCATCAATTCCCTCGGCAAGCTTCTTGCTCATGATGCTGCCGGCGATGAGCGGAATACTTTCCACCGTTCCCGAAACATCTCTGAGGGCATACAATCGTTTATCCGCGGGCGCGATTTCTGCCGTCTGCCCGATCATAACCACGCCGGTTTTCCGTATCGCTTCCACATATTCCTTCAGCGAGAGGTCGGTCCTGAATCCGGGAATCGACTCGAGCTTATCGAGCGTGCCGCCGGTATGTCCAAGTCCCCTTCCCGAAATCATCGGCACCGGCACACCACATGCAGCCACCATCGGTGCGAGGATGATCGAGACCTTGTCTCCAACACCTCCGGTCGAGTGCTTGTCGACTTTTATTCCCGGCACATTCGACAAATCCACCACAACTCCCGAATGAAGCATGCAGTCGGCAAAGGTGCTCGTTTCCTCAAACGACATCGACTGGAAGTAGACCGCCATGAGGAATGCAGCCGCCTGGTAATCGGGAATACCGGCATCGAGAATCCCGCGGATGAAAAATTCCATCTCTTCCCGCGTGAGCGTGCCGCCGTTTCTTTTTTTCCGGATGATTTCTATGGGATTGAATTTCATGTTCAGATTTCCACTTTGACGACAAACCTGCGCTTGCAGATCTTACACTGGAGCTCCACAGTCGCCCAGTTGTTCCGTTCATAATACGAAAGCTCCTCGAGCTCGCCGCCGCAGGTTGGGATGATGCAGTGCTTCAGTTCGAGACGATAATTCCGTTTATTCTTCTCATCCTCTACGGTCACAGCAATTTTTCCTTCCGGATGATCCGGTCACCTGTCATGATGCCGCAGATCGACTTACCATCGCGAATCTCACCTTTGTCGATCATGGCAATGGATTCTTCAAGCGAGACAAACCTCAGCGACATCGTCAGCTCCCCTTCTTCAAGTTTTCGCCCGCCGGGTGCAGGAGTTAACCCTGTTGCAAGATAAATATGAAGAATTTCACTGCAGAATCCGGGGGTGGTATAAATTGATGTCAGCTTTTTCCAGGTTGATGCATGATAGCCGGTTTCCTCCTCAAGCTCTCGCTGGGCGCAGTGAAGAGGATCTTCCGCTTTCTCCAGCTTCCCCGCAGGAAGCTCAAGGATGAATTCATTGAGAGGATACCGGTGCTGATGGACGAGGATGATGCGATGATCCGGAAAGACTGCCAGGACGACCGCGCCGCCGCCGTGTTCCGCAACTTCGCGCACTGCCCGGTTGCCGGAAGGATATTCCACCTCGTCGACAATAATGTTGAAGACGCGGCCGCGGTAGACGTTATTTCGCTTGAGAAGTTTGAGTTGCATTGGAATTCTGGATGGCGATATATTTTGCCGCCGATGGGATTTCGACACCCTGTGCGCGGAATGCCGTATACACTTTCTCGCGAAGTGCCGTTTCGACCGCATATTTATTCCGGACATCAGAAATCTTCCCCGAAACCCGCACCATCATCGCCGTCTCACGGATTTCCACAATTCTCACATCCGGAATGGAATCCTGTCCTGCATCCGGCGACTGACGCGCCACATCCGTCATAATTTTCCTCACCTTTTCAACGTCAGATCCGATGGTTACGGGGAAATCCACCACATACGAGCCGCTGATATCCGGCACCGAAAGATTCACGATCCTGCTCTTGACAATATCGCTGTTCGGGATGATCACAAGATTGTTGTCCGGGTTGAGAATGCGCGTGCTGCGCAGTGTTATTTGAAGTACATCCCCTTCATCTCCTGAGGGAAGACGGATCCGGTCACCGATGCGGATCGGCTGGTCAATGAGAATCACGAACCAGGCAATCATATTGGCGAGCGTTTCCTGTGCCGCAAGTGCAACCGCCAGTGAGCCGACGCCGAGAGAAACGAGGAGCCCGCCGATATTCACGCCGAAATGGTCGAGAATGATGATCCCGCCGATCATGAAGAGGAGAATGTTCATGAGCTTCGTCGTTACGGGCACGATCATCGGACGGATATTACTGTGCTTTTCTGCAGAAACCTTCTCTGCGTACCAGACCATCAGCGTCCTGAAGAGACGGCTGACGAGGTTTGCGATCACGCCGACGAGGACGACAAAGAGTGCGATCGAAAGGTAATCGAGGATCTGATGATGTGTGACGTTGGCGGAGGTCAGCCCTTTACGGACTTCCTGAATGCCGATGCTGAAACCCGCAAGCGTTGTGAGCAGGACGATCCTTGCTTCGACCACTTCGAGAAGGAGATCGTCGAGCACCGTTTTTGTTCGCGCAGCGAGACGCTTGAAGATGACCCCGATGATCCATTTCGCCAGTTTCCCGACAATCACCGACCCGATGATGATCAGGACGGCGATGATGGTATGATTGATGATGGTATCTTCCGTAATCATGCTACTTCCTGGCAGCAGGAACGCGGCTCCCGGGTTTATCGACTGGAATGCCTTTTTTGCAAAGCGGGCAATCGGCCGGTGGGTAGGTGACGACATGCATCGTCAATGCAACGGTGAACCGCGGATACGTTGCCCTGCCGGCGCTGCGGTCGACGATTGCGCCGACGCCGACGAGCGTTCCGCCGTTCCGCTCAACGATACCGATGACCTCGTTCACCGATCCGCCGGTCGTGATGACGTCTTCACAGACGAGAACCTTCTCGCCTCGTGCAATTTCGAACCCACGGCGAAGTTCCATTGCACCTTCCTTGCGCTCCGTAAAGATGGTGCGGATCCCAAGCTGCCGCCCGACTTCCTGTCCAACCACAATTCCTCCGAGCGCGGGTGAGATCACGACATCGATCGCATCATCCTGAAACCGTGAAGATAGTTCGCGGCAGAGTTTTTCGGCATACTCGGGATGTTGCAGGACTTTCGCGCACTGGAAATACTGCGGACTGTGCAAGCCAGAGGTCAGCTGGAAATGACCTTCGAGGAGAGCATTGGTGTTCCGGAAGAGTGTGAGAATTTCTTCGCTCGTCATGCTCCGGTACGGGAGGAATTGGGAACCATGAGTTCAGATCTCATCGATTTCGCCGGCAAGTTTGAAGTCCTTTTCGGTAAGTCCGCCGGCACTGTGCGTGGAGAGCGTCAGCGTGACCGTATTCCACCGGACGTCGATATCAGGATGATGGTTCGCCCGTTCGGCAACAAGTGCGACGGAATTCACAAACCCGACGGCATGAACGAAATCCTTATGGATGAATGATTTCCGGATTTCTTTTCCGATCAGATTCCATCCTTTCAACTTCTTCACCGCCGCGGCAACTTCCTGATCTGTGAGAGTTTTCATACATGCTCCTTGTTATAGTGATCGGACCGCTGATTCATGTTCCGCCAGCTTCTTCCACTCGCTTCGCAGGATGATGTGTCTGGAATCGAGAGCGCGGTCAATTGCCAGAATACCGTCGAGATGATCGATCTCGTGCTGGAGCAATTCCGATATCCCGCCTTCGGCGTTCATCATGCATTCTTTTCCTTTTTCATCCCGATACTTGACGTCAACCGAAATGTTGCGCTTAACTTTCACCATGATATCGGGAAAGGAGAAGCAGTCATCCCACAACGTCATCATCTGCCGGGAGCGGCGCACAATCTGCGGGTTGATCAATGGCAGCGGCTTATCGACCTGAATAACTATGATGCGAAGCCTACTCCCGATCTGCGGCGCGGCAATTCCTCTCCCGAATCCATTCCGTTGACGAAAGTCGGCGAGCGTTCCCTTCAAATCGGAAACTGTCGAACGAACATCGGCATCGGGAAAATTGCCGACCGGCTTGGAGGGCTCGCGCAGGCGCGGGTTTCCGAGAAGGAGTATTTCCCGCACAGCCATGAATCAGCTCATCGATGGTTGAACATATGCACGGTAGACACCATCGAGCAGCCGGAGCATTGCCTTCGCCGAACGGTCGGCCGCATTCAACACATCCTTACGTTCCTTTTGGGTTACGGCGTATTCGGCAAGTATTTTCCTCTCGTCGCCAGAATGATAGACATCGGCTTCTTCATGTACCGTAAAGAATGAAAGCGATTCCGCATCCGTTATTCCATAGAATTTCTTCAAGCCCTCAATCTTCACTTTCGCAGCCTGCGGGATCTGGGATTCATACGCGTAGAGAGCCGAAACACCCTCCAGATACGATCCGTCACGTGTCACCGAACGAAGCTCGCCGATTGCTTCTTCTGTTTCCGGGAGTGATGAGGCGGTACGGGCTTCTTCGTTCGTCACACCGAGAGATTCCACAAACTTCATCCAGAGTGCAGGATGATTACCTTCGCCGCGCTCCTCTTCGAGGAGATTTTCCAACAGCTCCTGTCGAACGGGCAGATGCGGAGTATTGGCGTGTGTGGCGCTGAGAAGTGTCGGGAAGACGTGCACGAACCGGTAATACTGTTTCGCATATTCGCGAAGCGCTTCACGGCTGAGTTTGCCGGAGTTCCAGGTTTGATACAGGGGATGATCGAGCATCCGGTTGCGTGCGATACGGTTGTCGAGCTCCTGTAAGAACGATTCTGCTGATTGCATAACCACTCCGCTGATGGTGAATGGATAGTGTGATGAGTTAGAAAAACCCTTCCGCTTTTCGCACCCTTCCGAGTTTCTGGCCGAGGAAGCGTTCGCCGACTTCGGTAAATTTGTGGGGAATATCGCTGACGAAAAATTGCAAATTTGCTTTTTGAGTGCTGGGATTCCGCAGATCACGTTCGCCAAGGAGTGCCTCAACTTCCACGGCTGTTGCGAGTCCTGAATCGATCAGCTTCACCCCGTTTTCGAATACACGTCCGATCACTTCTTCCAGAATCGGATAATGCGTACATCCAAGGACGAGGGTATCAATTTTCTGGAGCTTGAGGGGAAAGAGATATTCGCGGGCGACGAGATCCGTGGCTTTGTGATCGGTCCATCCTTCTTCCGCGAGAGGCACAAAGAGCGGGCATGCCTGGCTGATGACGGTTGCAGACGCATCGATCTGCCGGATCGCGTTCGCATACGCGTTGCTGGCGATCGTTCCGACGGTTCCGATCACGCCGATGCGTTTCTTCTCTGTCGCGGCAACCGCCGCCTGTGCTCCGGGGAGTATCACGCCGATGACCGGAACCTTCGAGTGTTTCTGCACGATATCGAGTGCAACGGAGGAAACCGTGTTGCACGCGATGACGATCATCTTCACATCGTGTGAGGTGAGAAAGTCGGTATCCTGTGCGGCGTATTCGCGAACTGTCTGCGCGGATTTCGGGCCGTAGGGAACGCGCGCGGTGTCGCCGAAGTAGACAATATTCTCGTGGGGAAGCCGGCGCATGAGGGCACGCACGACCGTCAGTCCGCCGATGCCGGAGTCGAAGACACCGATCGGTTTTTGTTGAGAGGATGCCGAACTCATTCACGATAATATAGGAAAATCGGTATGGATTCACAAACATTTTACCCTGATCAGGTTTGAGACTCACGGAAACATTTTGTATCTTACTGACCACATTTTCACCCCCTTGCCCAGAGGGGCACGTCAGGACAAGCTCTCTCATCAATTCGCGGAAAGGTTATTCGCGTGGAACGTTTTCTCATTCTCTGGATTCATCTCATCGGGTTTGGCATGCTCATGACCGTCAACCTGGCGGGATTTATCCTCAACTCGCAGTACAAGAAGGCACAGGATCTCCAGGGGAAAGCGACACTCCTTCGTGCGATGCGCCCCATCGGCATTCTGAGCCCCATCGCAGTCGTCATCATGCTCATCACCGGTATCGGAAACATGCACGAGCTCGGGCTCGGTGTTCTTGATGTAGGATGGCTGACAGCCAAAATCATTTTCTTCGCGATTGCCGTAATCAGCGGCGTGCTCTTCGGGATACAATCCTCGAAACGCGGAAAGCTCGTTCAGCAGATGGCGGGTAATCAGGCCCCGGCAAACGCGCAGGATCAGTTGAAAGGATTCGACCGTCAGATCGGACTTTCGTATGCGGTGATGTGGGTTCTGATTGCAGTCATTCTGGCACTCACGGTATATGGAAGGATTGGCGGGCAATAAGCTTCATGCGTGAGTACTCACTCTATATTAATGGAGAGTTTGTCCCCTCGGTTTCGGGAAAGACATTCGAAACAGCGAACCCGTACAATCAGGAAGTCATCGCTCATGTCGCACGGGCAAATGCCCAGGACGGAGAAAAGGCGATTGCGGCCGCGAGGGCTGCCTTCGACAAGGGACCGTGGCCCCGAATGAGCCGCGATGAGCGCGCGGCACTCCTCAAATCGGTTTCCGACAAGCTCAACGAACGAAAGTCAGATTTCGAGCAATGGGAAATCGAAGATTCCGGATCGACAATGAGGAAGGTAAAGGATGATGTCTACCTGAGTGCGCGCGCAATGAGCTATTTCTCCAAGCTTGCCGCACTTGATCCGGTCGCTCCTCTCGATGCACTCTCCAAGCCGGGATTCAGCCGGAACCTTCTTGTTCACGAACCGGTCGGGGTGGTATCAGCGATCATTCCGTGGAATTTTCCGCTCAAGATGGCGATCTGGAAATTGGGACCCGCGCTTGCAGCGGGGAATACGGTAGTGTTGAAGCCGTCCGAGCTTACACCCGTCACCGCTCTGGAGCTTGCCAGAATTTTCCATGATGCAGGATTTCCTCCCGGAACGGTGAATATTCTTCCCGGGTTCGGTCCCGAAGTCGGTGAGACCCTTGCCCGGCATCCGCATGTGGATAAGGTCTCATTTACCGGATCGACCGCCATCGGACGGAGGGTCATGGAGCTTGCCGCCGGCACCCTCAAGAACTGCACGCTGGAGTGTGGAGGAAAATCCGCGAATATTGTTTTGGAAGACGCCGATCCCCGGCTGGCGGTTGATGGAACGCTCTACGGGATTTTTTATCATCAGGGTCAGTGCTGTGAGGCAGCATCAAGGTTATTCCTCCCCTCATCGCTTCACGACACCTTCGTTGAAGAATTAATAGCTAAAACCAAAGCGATGAAGTTAGGGGATCCGAAATCCGGGGATACGGTAATCGGTCCGCTCATTTCTAAGAAACAGCAGGACCGTGTATTTTCGTATATTCAGAAGGGAAAGCAGGAAGGCGCCCGCATTGTCGCCGGCGGAAGCATCCCGTCGACCGAGCAGCTGCGCAACGGGAATTTCATTGAGCCGACGATCTTCACCAACGTGAAGAACGGGATGACGATTGCGCAGGAAGAGATCTTCGGGCCGGTCCTTTCGGTGATCCGATACGAATCCGTGCAGGATGCGATCGAGCAGGCAAACGATTCGATGTACGGTCTTGCCGCGGGCATCTGGTCGCTTGACGGGAACAAGGCGATGGATGTTGCCAGGCAGCTGCGCGCGGGAACAGTCTGGATCAATGAATGGCATCTCATCTCGGAACGGGCGCCCTTCGGCGGCTACAAGCAGAGCGGGATCGGACGAGAATTTGGCGTGGAGGGATTGCACGAGTACATGGAACTGAAGCACCTGCACATTGACGAGCTGGCTGCGCGCGAAAAAAAACCGTGGTACAATACGATCGTACCGCCAACCCCATAAATCATCAAATCATTCCTGGAGACTTTTTATGAAAACGTTTTTGAAGTTCGGCGTCCTCCTTGCGTTCTTGGTGATCGGCTGCGAGAAGAAAATCGAGCCGGTGCCTGTAGGGGAAATGAACTCGTACCGCGATCCGGCATTCGGATTCAAGATCCAGTATCCGAAAGACTGGAAGCAGCTTGGCACGGCGGGAAAGGCGGTATTCGCAAAATCACAGGAGGTCCTCAATAAGTTCCTCGATCCAACTTCCGGTGAACCCGGTGCTCAGGTGTCTGTCGAGGTGATTCCGTACGCCGGAAAGAAACTCGACGATTACGTCCAGCAGGACAAGAGCGACATGAAGCAGGCGAACTACAATCTTGAGGGAGAAGGCATGCAGAGCGGGACAGTTCAGCTGGCCGGCAAGACCACCGAGATGTTCACCTATTCGCTCAAGGTCACGACGAAGTCGAGCATTTTCGGCCACACCTATTACGTTGGCGGGGACACGGCAATCTACAAGCTGGACTTTGAAGGATACGGCGACCAGTATGCTGCGCATGCCGCGGTATTCGACACAATGAAGAACTCCTTCCTCCCGCCGGTGATTGAGTTGAAAAAACCTGAATACTGGCAGCCCTCGGCTACACTGGAAACGTATCCTGGCGGAACATTCTTCACCATGCAGTATCCAGACAACCTGGAAATCGCCCAGGTCCCGAAGGGAAGCAATGATTTCGCAATGGAAATGCGGGCGCCAGACCGACGCGACTGCAGCATCCATATCGATGTGTTCGATGCGAAAAAATTGACGGTTGAAAAAGTGTGGGATCAGAACAAGGGGCGGTATAAATCCAAAGCCACCGGCAACGGCACGATCGACGGCGTCAAATCGATCTGGGTGGATTATTCACCCATGAAAGATATCAACAGCCGCGCATATTTTGTCGTGAAGAACGACAAGGTGATCCGCATAACCGTCAATTATTTTGCACCGCAGAAAGATGTTTACTTCACACCGTTTGAAAAATGTGTGAATTCCATTAAACTTAAGTAAGGAGTTGAATATGGATCATGCACTGGTAACGACCGCATTCACGCTGGACGGTTACCGCGTGACGAAGCAGCTTGGGCTCGTGCGCGGCATTACGGTCCGGTCACGTTCCCTGATCGGCAATATCGGTGCCGGCATCCAGACATTGTTCGGCGGGAACATCTCGCTCTATCAGGAGCTCTGTGAAAAAGCCCGGCAGGAAGCGTATGAGATCATGATGCAGCATGCCCAGTACATGGGCGCCAATGCAGTGATCGGCATGCGGTATGATGCGAACGAAGTTGCTACCGGCGTGACCGAGGTTCTCGCCTACGGCACGGCAGTTGTAGTAGAAAAAGTGTGATGGCACAGCACGTGACATCGCCTTAATGAACGGAACGGCGCCACGAACCCTGTGCGTGCCGTTTTTTATTTCGAGAACATCCTCACTGACCTATGGATATCACGAACAGAACTGTACTCGTTTTGGGCGGAAGCGGACTCGTCGGCTCCGCAATCTGCCGGAAGCTCATTCCTGAAAAGCCGAAGCGCATCATCATCACCTCGCTGCTGAAGTCGGAGACCGACGCCACCCTTGCCATGCTGAGGAAGGAATTCCCCGACATGCCGAAGAAGCTCTTCGGCGCATGGTGGGGCAATATCTTTGTCCGGCACGCCCTGAAAGATATGGGGCGCGAGGATATCATGAACAATCCAAAGCTCCGCGCCATGCTCATCGACGATATGCTCGACGAGCTTACGGATGATGTGCTGAAACGGTCGGCAATCTACCAGCTTTTCCGAGAGACGAAACCGGACATCATCATCGACGGGATCAATTCCGCAACGGCAATCGCCTATCAGGACATCTTCAACAGTGCGCGGCGGGTCCTCCGATACATGAAGGACTCTTCCGGAAGACAGGGAACCGCATCGCTCAGAGAAGCGACAGAGCGGCTCCTCTGTACACTCTACACACCCCAGCTTATCCGACATGTTCAGCTGCTGTACCGCTCGATGAATGATTTCGGCACGAAGATTTACATGAAGATCGGAACGAGCGGAACCGGAGGAATGGGACTCAACATTCCGTACACGCACAGCGAAGAACGCCCTTCAAGCGTCCTGCTGAGCAAATCTTCGGTCGCCGGCGCGCATACGCTTCTCCTCTTCCTGATGGGACGTACACCGGGTGCACCGATCACCAAAGAGATCAAGCCGACCGCGGCGATTGCCTGGAAGCGGATAGCATTCGGAGAAATCCGGAAACGCGGCAGGGCCATCTCCCTGTTCGATTGCCCGCCTTCGCGGGCTGTTCCGTTGCGTAATCGGCTGCAGCTGACCATGGAAGATGTCGGCAGGCCGCTCAACAAGACGCTCAAATCCGCTTTTATCGATACGGGCGAAAACGGACTTTTTTCGCGGGGCGAATTCGAGGCAATCGCCACACCCGGGCAGATGGAATTTGTCACACCCGAAGAGATTGCCGAAGATGTCATTTACGAAATCAAGGGCGGCAATACAGGGCACGACATCATCAATGCACTGGATAACGCGACTCTGGCCCCCACGTATCGCGCAGGATACCTTTTTCACAATGCGAAGGAGCAGATCGAAGAGCTCGAGCGGAAGCACGGCGTTGACAGCGTGGCGTTCGAGATGCTCGGGCCGCCGCGGCTATCCAAGCTCCTCTACGAATCGTATCTTCTCAAACTCTGCTTCAAAAATGTCCGGGCAGTCGTGAAAACCGCACCCGGTGCACTCAGCAGGAAACTCCATCAAAAAATCGCGTCCGATTCACGGCTTCGTGCGCAGATCATTTCGATCGGCATCCCGATACTCCTCCCCGATGGAAAGAGCATGCTCCGTTCCAGGGAGATCAAGATCCCTCCGTTCCACGGCGAGCGGGAAATTCCCGTGACGGCCAGATCCATCGATTCATGGGCACATGACGGATGGGTCGACCTCCGCGTTGCTAACATGAAATTGTGGAAGAGCCGCCTGAAAGAGATCATTGCAATGGCTGATGCCGTCCCGGAAAACGATACGAGTTCCCAGCACATGAATACGGAACGCTACTGGGAAAATTTTGATGCGATCGATCCGGGAAAGGTTGCGGGATGGATCTTCAGTTATGAGGAAAAAGGAATGAGGATGAAGGCCTGAGCGGAGTCCTCCATCAGGTCATCACCACTCCGGCAGTTCATAAAAAAACCCCGGGCAGAGATTCTGTCCGGGGTTTTTCTTTCGACACACCGAGATCTATTTGACGAGGAGCATCTTTTTGATATCGGTATACACTTTTGTCGGTTCATCAACAGAGGTCGCAGAGATCCGGTAGAAATACACGCCCGAGGCAAGATTGAGGCCGTTAAAGCTCACACTCTGATCTCCTTCATCGAGCAGCTCGCCACTGTAGACGGTCTGTACTTCCTGTCCTAAAAGATTATAAACCGTAAACGTCACAAGACTTGTAGCGGGAAGCGAGAATCTGATGGTCGTTGTGGGATTGAACGGATTCGGATAATTCTGCTGAAGAGCAAACTGAACGGGATCATCGATCACGGAAACCGGCTTGTATGTCATGACCGGAGGAACCGGCACCGGATTGTCGTGGATGAACGGGTAAGGATCAATCCCTGAAATTCCATCGAGAAGGAAAGGAGAGAATGCGATCGCGTGGAAAGGACCGCTGAACGCGGCATTGATCCTCGTGATACTCGAATCCAGCTTCGTATAGAAATCCGGCGTACCGCTGAACAGTGAGCAGAACGTCAGGGCGGAATCTGCAAGCGTCGTAATCTGGCGCAGGGTTTTGCCATTGGCCGGATCACCGGGATTGGTCGTATCACTATAGACAAGATCTCCGAGACGCGTCGCCGGCGTATCGGGAAGTGTGATCCTTGCATCGTTCGCAATAATCGCAAGCTTCAGGGCATGTACCTCGCCGAGAAGGTGATTGTCATGTTTCGAAACCTGGGGATTGATAAGCTGACCTTTAAACGTCCGTGTACCGCCAAGCCCCGAGGAGATGAGATCAAAGCACCGCGCCAGTCCGGTATGAGTAAAGAACTTCGGATTTGCACTCTTATACCTTACCCAGCCGTTTTGTTTCGTCATGTTGACGATACCGATAACAAGGCCGGCAGGTTTGGGAATGATCTTCTTGTAGAGAACATCGAGGACATTCCCGCCGTTGGGCTGAATAACGACCGGCGTTGCGGTCGCTGCCTGCTCAGCATCCGGCTGAACAAGACTTCCATCTCCCCATGCCCATTTCGCGCGAATGTCGACATTCTTTTTGGAGAACAGACCGCTTACCTTGACCGTATCACCATCATTGAAAATCCCGCTAATGTCGAGATTTTTCTTGGTTGAATTGAGAGAAACGGTCATCGAGGGTATGCTGTCAAGCGACATGACAGGAGCGTTGAATTTCACATGCAGGACACCGGCGAAACTTCCGGTGACATTGATAAAGCGGAACGACGCCCGCGCACCGAGGATCTTTCCGGCCTGGGTTTTCTTGACACCGAGATCGTTCTGAATGAATGTTCGATAGAGGGGCTGAGCGGTCATCAAACCGGGGATCGCCCAGATCATGAGGATAATGCAAAAGGCACAAACGCCTCTCTGCGAGAGCGTCGCGAAGCGCTTCATGGAGCCTACCTCAAATGATAACAGAATGAAACGGTGGAATTAGTGGATACTTAAATTTACACGAATCCGGGGGAAAGTCAAGCCCTTTTTCAAAAAAATCCGACTTTATTCGTATCGAAGGGATTCGATGGGATCGAGGTTTGAGGCCTTCCAGGCAGGATAGACACCGAAGACAACCCCGATAATCGAGCAAATTGCGAACCCGATTGCAACCCAGTCCCATGGAATAACGGGCGGCACTTGAAGAACGAGGGCAATCAGATTACCGCTTCCGACGCCGGCCAGAATCCCGGCCACTCCCCCGAATTCGCTCAGCACGACGGCTTCAAGAATGAACTGGGACAGGACGTTTTTCTTCTTCGCCCCAATGGCTTTCCGTATACCAATTTCACGGGTCCGTTCCGTTACGGAAACCAGCATAATATTCATGATGCCGACTCCCGCGGCGAGAAGTGCGATGGCACTGACAAGCATGATGCCGAGCCGCAGGTAGAGTGTGAAGCTGTTGAATTGCTCGATAACCGTATCATTCGAGAAGATGTAAAAATCATCCGGGTCGGCGGGATCGACGTGGCGAGCTGTGCGCAGGATTCCGCGTACCTGGTCGATGCAATCTTCATACGTTTCCCTGGATGTCGACTGCACCATAATATGTGAATCCAGATCCGGTCCATAGACGCTGAAGAGCGTGACAATCGGGATGACGATGAAGTTATCGTTATTTCCTCCGAGAATACTCCCCTGCGATTCAATGGTTCCGATCACGGTATATTCCTTCCCGTCGACACGAACGACCTCTCCGATCGGATCGGATTTGGGAAAGATCTTCTCCACCACCTGCGGGCCAAGAACGGCCACCGGCCTTCCTTCATTCAGCTCGTTCTCGTTGAACATGCGGCCTTCGGCAATCGTCCAGTTGTTGGTGGTGAATCCCTCAACATTCTCACCGGCAACCTGCACGCTCGGGTTCGTTTTCAATCCGTCCCGTGATGCGACGACTTTCCCGAATTTCCAGGATTCGAGTCCGACGGCCTTTGCGAGTGTTGCGCGCTCGGCAACAAGCAGGCCCTGTGAGTACTGAATGTTCTTTCTGTTCCTGAATTTCGCGCGTTCCTGCGGACTCCCGGAGTTGAACATCGGAGTTTTCTGAACCTGGAAGGTATTCGTCCCGAGCTGACTCAGGCCGTTCTGGATGCTGTTGACCAGCGCCTCCATTGCCGTCATCACTGCCACGATGGAAAACACGCCGACGGCAATGCCGAGCAGTGTCAGAATCGACCGGAGCTTGTTGATGCGAAGGGCGGCGAGCGCCATCATCAGGCTCTCGCGAATTTCATGGGCTAATATTTCAACGACCTGGTACATACAGGATCAGGAACAATTTTCCTCTTCGTGCTCTCTTATAGTATACGGAGGTGGAAGAAATTTGTTGTGGTTCCGGCTATTCGTACCGGAGCGACTCGATCGGGTCGAGATTTGCGGCTTTCCAGGCAGGATAGACACCGAAGACGATACCCACGAAACTGCAACTCACAAATCCGATCGCCACCCAGTCGATAGGGATCACCGGTGGTATTTCCAAAAAGAGGGCGACGAGGTTTCCGCCGAGCAAACCGAGCAGGATACCCGTGATGCCGCCAAATTCACTGATGACAACCGCTTCAAAGATGAACTGCGAGAGGATATTATTCTTGCGAGCGCCAACGGCTTTTCGAATACCGATCTCCCGTGTGCGTTCGGTAACGGACACCAGCATGATGTTCATGATACCGACGCCTGCGGCCAGGAGCGCAATAGCGCTCACCAGCATGACCCCCATCCGGAAGTACTTGGTGAAATCGTTGAACTGCGTGATGAGCGAATCATTCGACCAGATATAAAAATCATCGTCATCGCCGGGGGCAACATGCCGGATCGTTCTGAGCATCTCACGTGCCTGCTCCACACAATCGGAGAGAACGTCTTGCGAAGGCGCCTGAACTTTGATCGCGACGTTTTGTTTCCGTCCGTAGATGTCAAAAAACGTGGAGATGGGAATGACGGCAAAATTGTCGCTTCCACCCATGAGCTGACCCTTGGACTCGACGACTCCGACCACTTCAAATTCCCGGCCGTCAATACGGATCTTCTGCCCGATAGGATCCGTTTTCGGGAAGATCTTTTTCACGACGTCTCCGCCGAGGACCGCCACATGCTTTGATGAAGAGAGCTCGGAGGTCGTGTAGAGCCGGCCCTCCATGATCGTCCAGTTGTTGGCTGTAAATCCTTCGATATCCCTCCCAGTCAGGGTAATGTTGGGATTGGTCTTTTCTCCCGTCAGTGTCGAGATGACGACGCCGTTGTTGTTGGCGCAAAAGATGCCGACGGCGCTGGCAAGCGAGGCCAGTTCCTTCAGCCGCATCCCCTGGTCGAACGTAATGTCTTTCCGGTTTCGCAGAAACGCATGCTCCTGCGGCCCGCCGGCATCAAACATCGGATACTTCTGAATCTGGACCGTATTGGATCCAAGCATGCTCATGCCGCTTTGGATACTGTTGAGAAGAACTCCCATGGCGGTCATGACGCCGATGATCGAAAAGACACCGACCGCGATGCCGAGCAGTGTGAGCACAGAGCGAAGCTTGTTCGTCCTGAGCGCCGCCCACGCCATGAAGAAGCTCTCTTTGAGACCAAGCAGAAAGGTTTGAACCGCCCGCATCATACGAGAAGAGAATCCGGATAAAGGAGTTGACGACTACGACGAGCCGGAAGACCCATAGGTGTCATTCATACCGGAGCGCATCCACGGGATCAAGCTTCGAAGCCCGATACGCCGGAAGGAATCCGGAAATAACGCCGACAAACAAGGATACCAGCAGCGCCAGGAACACGACCGACAACGGCATTGCCGTGGGAAGCACCTGGCTCGCAATGAGACTCAGCGGATAGGAAATGATCAGACCAATGATTCCACCGAGCAGACAGATCATTGCCGCCTCGGCGAGAAACTGGAAGAGGATTGTTCTTCGGCGCGCGCCGATGGCCTTACGGATACCGATTTCCCTCGTCCGCTCGGTCACGGAAACATACATAATATTCATAATTCCGATTCCGCCGACAAAGAGCGAGAGGCCCGTGATGAAGAAGCCGACTCCTGCGATGACGCCGGTAATCTGGCCGAAGACATTCGTGAGAAGATCCTGTTCGTTGATGCTGAAATCATCCTCCTGGCCGGGGTTGAGATGGCGGATCTTTCTCATAATTCCACGGAGCTCTTCCTTGGCATCATCAAGATCGGCATCCTTCGCAACGCGCACATTGATCGAAACGCCGTGATGCGTTCCGAAATCCGAGAGAAAGGAGTTGAGCGGAATAAAAATCCGGTTATCAGATGTAAAGGTTCCAAACAGACCGCCCTGTTTTTCAAAAACCGCAATCACCCTGTACGGATAGCCGCCGACTTTGATTGTCTGGCCCATCGGGTCCGTACTCGGAAAGAGAGTTTCCGCCACGTTGGCGCCGATTGCGCAGACCGGCCGTCCGCCGTCACTTTCTTCCTGGCTGAAAAATCGGCCGTCCTCAATAGTGGTGCCTGATGCCTGCTCATAGGAGCTTGTCGTACCGGTAACCCATGCACTTAACATGGAGTGCGACTCGAAGTGAACATCTTTCACGGCGTCAACGGTCGGGGCAATGGCATCGGCCAGGGTGACCTGGCGGGCAACAGCATCCACATACTCCACTTTGAGATCTTTTCGGTTCCGGTATTTCCACCAGTCATCGTTGCCGACCCATGAGAACTTCTGCACATAGAGAATCTTCGAGCCGAATGCCGAGGCGCTCTTCTCAAAGGCCCGATTCACGCCTTCGATGGCTGTCGCCATCATCGTCACCGAAACAATCCCGATAAGAATTCCCAGCGTTGTGAGGACTGACCGCATTTTGTTCGCCCGGATCGCCTGGAGCGAAATAATAACGCCTTCCTTCAGCTCGGAAATCGTATGGATGATCTGCATCGCTTCTCCTACACAGGAACGGTCTTGTTCTTGACGGTGATTTTGTCGCTTTCAATCAACCCGTCACGCACCCGGATAATTCTGTGTGCGTGTTCGGCAATGGATTCTTCGTGTGTTACCAGAACGATCGTGTTTCCCTGTCGATGAAGTTCCTCGAAGAGAGCCATAATTTCCTCACCGGTCTTCGTATCGAGGTTCCCGGTCGGCTCGTCGGCAAGGAGAATCGACGGTTTGTTCACGAGCGCCCGTGCGACGGCGACACGCTGGCGCTGACCGCCGGAGAGCTCGTTCGGTTTGTGATTCACGCGTTCTCCCAGACCAACGTGCGTCAGCGCTTCATGGGCAAGACGCTTCCGTTCGGCAGAACCGACGCCTGCATAAATCAGCGGCAGCTCGACATTGTGGAGAGAATTGGACCTCGCCAGGAGATTAAATGTCTGGAAGACGAAGCCGATTTCCTTGTTTCGGACTTTTGCCAGCTGATTGTCGTTCATCTGGCTCACATTGACTCCGTTAAATTCGTAGAGCCCGGAAGTCGGTGTGTCAAGACATCCGATGATGTTCATCAGCGTTGATTTACCGGAACCGGAAGGCCCCATGATCGCAACATACTCGTTCCGCCGGATCTGGAGCGAAACATCGGCAAGAGCGTGAACCTCTTCCGCACCGCCCATGTCGTAGACTTTCCGGATGTGCTGAAGATTAATAACGACTGAGGTATTATCCATAATGTTGTTCTCGAACTCCTTCTGCGGGTTGATTAGCTGCCAGTGCCGTTTGGTTTGTGCTTCGCGTTGTCGACTTTTACTTTCGATCCTTCTTCGAGGTCACGGCTGATCGCTTTATAACTTCCGGAAACCACTTCCTGGTTTTCGTTGATACCGGAGACGATTTCGGAATACGAATCGTCCGAAATTCCCCGTTTCACTTCCACACTCTTCACGGCATTATTGTCGACCACAAAAACGATTTCCTTCGCTTTCTCGGTCTTCGCTTTCATATGCGTATCGTTGGACGCATTGTCATCCGAACTCATCTGATTTCCCCCACCCTGCTTGTCCGGATTTCCCATGCGCGTTGTTACGCTCTGTATCGGTACTGCGAGAACATTCTTCTTGGTCTGGGTTTCGACTGTTGCGGTCATCGACATACCGGGGCGCAGGGGGACGTTCTTGTCCAGAATTCTGATCTTCACCTGGAAATTGGTGACTTCTTCCTGAGTACCCGCACCGGTCGTCTTCGCCGAATTCCCGATTTCATACACGAGTCCGGTCAGTTTGTGATCCGGTATGGCGTCCACGGCAATGCGGGCTGTATCGCCGACGACCAAATTGATGATGTCATTCTCTCCCACATCCACCCGTGCTTCCATCCGGGAGAGATCGGCAACGGTCATCACCGTCGTCCCCTGAAACTGGCTGGTGCCGAGAACCCGTTCACCGCGCTCAACATCCAGTTCGCTGATAGTACCATCCATCGGGGAAGTGATGGTTGTCTTGAGGAGGTTTTCCGATGCCTGTTTCAGGGACGCATCGGCCTGATCAAAGTTGGCCTTTGCCAGCTCATACGCTGTCGTCACCTGTTCAAGATCCGCGGTGGATATTAGTCCTTTGCTCGAGAGGTCCATTCCGCGCTTGTAGTCTGATTCGGCTTTCTGAAGACTCGCCTTGGCGGAGCTTAATCCCGAAGCCGCCTGATCGCGCATTGCGACATAGATATCGGGTTTGATTTTCATGAGAAGGTCGCCCTTCTTCACGACGTACCCTTCCTTCACGGGCAGATCGGTAATTTCGCCGCTCACTTCAGGCGTGATGACAACCTGCACTTCGGGGTAGATTTTTCCCGTTGCGGTCACCGCCTGAGTGATGGTCCTCCGCTGCACTTTTTCCGTCTGGATCGTGAAGACCGGCTCCTTCTTGCTGCCCATGATAATGAGCGCCACGAGGACGATAAGAAGAGCTCCTCCGATGGAGAAAATGATGACCTTCTTCCGTGATTTCTTGTTTGTCGCCATAACTGGAGTCCTTTCGGCAAAAACACTTGTTATTTCGAGATCGTTCCGATGGCAAATTCTGCCGTTTTCTTTGCCACCAGATATCCGGCCACTGCGTTCACTTTATTACTCAGCGCCGTCGTATAATT
>Ga0335079_10000289_pt1 | contig 58506 bp, 52 predicted proteins | sample Lox_Sample_33_FD_206719 | JGI IMG/M metagenome (GOLD analysis project Ga0335079, IMG submission 206719) | Soil microbial communities from Loxahatchee National Wildlife Refuge, Florida, United States - Lox_Sample_3.3 | ecosystem: Environmental > Terrestrial > Soil > Wetlands | place: USA...
GGCACCTGACCCCGCAGGGCAGGTACAGGTCTTGGTGTGATTCCACGGTCTCCTGCCACCTGCGCAATGCGGACCGAAACGGCCTGCGCGTGGTCTTGGCGCTTTGGACATCGGTGAACGACATCTCATCTGCCGCTCTTGGTGTGTCAGCCGCTGGCCATCGGCTGCGGATAGGGATCTGCGGCTGGAGCAGCCCTGACCGGCCAGGAGTTTCTGGACCGCCCGGGCAGGTGAGAGGGCGAAGATCGATAGCAGCAGTCGGCCGGGCAGTGTGGTGAGGTTGAGTCAGCACAGCTGGAGCTGGCCGGCGTGCACGTTCCTGGTGGGTCTGATCATGGGCTCGACGGCGGCCAGCCCGGGCGTGACACTCATGGCATGGCCACCGAGTCTTCTGTCCCGCCGGGAGCGCTGGCGTTTTCCCGGGAGGTCTACGCCTCGACGATGGACTGGTACAAGGTGGCGGACTCGAAGGGTCAGCTACTGCTGGCGCTGAACGGTGTCTACATAACGGTACTTTCGAGCGTCACCATTGCCTCCTCGCAGCAGCTCGTCAAGATCCGCACCAGCCTGCCGCTGGTGACCGGGGTGCTCCTGGCCGCAACGGCAGTAGCAACGGCGACCTCAATCCTGATGGCGGTCGCCTGCCTGTATTCGCGGCTGTCCGATGCGAGAACTCTTCAGGCTGTCAGTGAGCGAGATGAGCAGGGACGCCTTCGCTACCGGCCAGCCGCGCTGTACTGGTTCGGCACCATCGCCCGGATGGACCGTGGCATCGGGCAGGCGATGCTCCGGTCGGCAGATGAGGCCTTCGAGCTTGCCGCCGTCACCGAGGATCTGTTCCTGCTGGCACCCAAGGTGATGGCCAAGCATCGATGGGCGAACCTCGGCTGGGTGGCCGCAGGCATTAGCCTCCTTCTCCTTCTGGCCGCGGTAGTTAGCGCCGTCATTGCCATATGAAGCACGCACGCGCCCATCATGATCATGTTGGGATCCCGTCTCCGCTTGCCATCAGGTGCAACTAATCCAGCGCATCAGATCCCGATTCTTGAACCCGGGTACCGTCCAAGATCGGCTGGGCTTTGCTCTGCCAGCCCCGAATCCATCCTCGCGTGACTCCACTCTGGCCGGGAACCGCCGGGCTTCTCCGGCGGCCCGTCGCCCGCCGGGACCGGTGCCTTGCGCCGGCCGTGCAGGCGGCTGGTGGCGACCAGCGCGCCGACGGCGAGCAGTAGCAGGCCCAGGGCGAGGTCGACGCCCGCGCTCACCGTTTTCTGGGAACTGATGGCATCGACGTGAAACACCAGGACATCCAGCAGGCCGACCGTCAGGCCCACGGTGAGGCCGCCGAGCAGGACGCACAAGAACATCGCCCGCGGCGGCCGGTTCTCGGCTAGCAGCAGGTCGATGGCCAGCAGCTTGGGGTTAGTGCCGCGAAGAACGCCAGCGCGAAGAACTCGGCGTTCATCGCCGGTCAGCCACCATCACTCACCGGCCCTCTCGGGTGGCGCGTACCAGCTGCTGGTGCAGCCTGAGGTGCTGCTCGTATGCTGCGACACCGGCTGCTATCGGGTAGGGTCCGCGGGCCCGCTGAAGCTCGGGTGAGACCTCGCGGTAATCCAGGTCGGGATCGTCACCGCAGTCGCAGCAGATGAGCTCGAACACGTCGGTGTAGCCACCTTCTTGCCGGCCTTCCACGATCCGGGCTGGCTGCCGGCGGAGAACCACCGTCCAGCCGTCCCCGGGCTGATCACGGGTCGCCATGCCTGCCTGCTTTGCGATGGCTCCGGTGGGCACTTGCCGAGGTTGCGCCATGCGCGGGCCTGCGTCTTCCACGTTATGGCGTGCGCGGGTTCCGCCTGCTGGGGCCCCCTGCTTATGGTCCTGGGCGACCTTGTGGTCTTGGGCGACGGGCGTTTCTTCACGCTCCCATGCTGGTTGCCCTGCATGTCCAGATGCTCAGGACTTGCCGGGCTCGTAGCCCTCGGTGAACAGGTCGCCCTGGGCGGCCCCGAGGGCGGATTTGTCGCCGCCGCGGCCGCGCAGGACGAAGGCGATGGCCACGGCGATCACGGCGCCCGCGATCGGCCCGGCGATGTAGACCCAGTAGCCGGTGAAGGTCTGGCTGGCCAGGTCGGGCCCGAAGGTGCGGGCCGGGTTCATCGAGGCGCCTGAGATGGGGCTGCCCCACAGACCGGCCAGGGCGATATACGCCCCGACCCCGAAGGCGCCGATGATGCCGACGTTCTGCGCCCCCGACGCGGTGCCCAGGATCACGCTGACCAGGCCCAGGGTCAAGATCAGCTCCATCCAGAACGCGGCCAGGTCGGAGTAGCCGCTGGCGGGATAGTTGGACCCGTAGCTGGCCGAGACGTTGATGACCGCGTGCAGGAACAGGGCGGCGAGCGTGGCCCCGGCCAGTTGCACGACGATGTAGCCGGGCACCCGCCACCACGGGAAGTCGCGGCGCAGCGCGAAGGCGATGCTGACGGCCGGGTTCAGGTGCGCGCCGGAGATCTTGCCCATGAACAAGATGATGGCCATGACCGTCAGCGCGGGGGCGGTGACGGCGGCGGTGTGGCTGATCACGCCGGGGAAGGCGTGGCCCATCATCCCCCCTCCGGCCGCCGCCAGCACCAGGAAGAAGGTGCCCAGCAGCTCGGAGAACAGCCGCCGCCACTCCTGCCGCGGATCGTTGAAGTCGGTGATGCGCTCGATGACGCTCCGCTCATAGCGGGCGAGCGGGCCGAGCGGGCCCGGCGTCGGTGCTACTTGTTCCGCGGCCAAGGCTGCCTCACATCAGGTTGGGAACACGTGCCCGGACAGCTCACCCATCCGGCGATCGCGCCAGGATCTCATTTATCACATTCGGCGGTTATCCGTCCCGATGCGACGGCGTCGACAAGCGATTTGTGGCCGCGTTCGTTCTGGTCGGCGTAGGCGGCGGCGAACCGGGTGATGGCCTGGCGAGCGGCCAGCCCGCGCGGTGATCAGTCGCGCCTGCCGATTATTTGCGTGCTTTGCTGATGGCATGACTGCGCGGCTCATCGGCTCATATCGGTAGGTTCAGTGCCTGTCGGCAGCACCGGTCAGTTGCGCATACCTCTCCTGCGCCGGCACCGGCCCGTTGCCAGGTCAGCGTTTCCCGGCGGCGCCCTGCGCGGCGGTCAAGTTCCTGCGGACGATGGCGTGAGCCAGGCCGGGCATGGGCCGGTCATGCTCGACGCGTGGGTCCCGTTCGTGACGGCTGGGCATGCCGATAGCCCAAGTAGGTGTCACTCTCGGTCAGAGCCAGCCAGTTGAGCGTTAGCCGGCGGATCCGGCGCCGACTCGGGGCCTGGCGGGCCGCCGCCTCGCCGCGGGCCGCACGGGCCCGTTGCCGCGCCGTCCGACAGGCTCAGGGTTGCCCATCCGGTCAGTGCGAGCGCGGTCAACGGGAAGGCGATGCAGATGATGAGGTACGTCGCCGCGTCGACGCCGGCGGTGAGCTCGTGACTGTACATGACAGCTCCCAGGTCGTCCCGCAAGAGCTGCCGCAGCCCGGCGACACCGAAGAGCAGGTGCTGGCCGTGGTAGAGCCAGGTTCGCAGCCATGCCGCCTTGAGCATCATCGCGATCGTGCCGGTGCCCAGCACGGTGACGAACAGCGCACCGACCAAGTTGGTGAGCAGCCCCGCCGCCACGACCTGGCGGGCTCTGGCGCCGGCGCGCCGGGGCGGGCTGCCCGGTGCGGTGTAGCGGCGCTCGGCTACGAGCGCAGCCGCTACCGGGGCGCCAAACAGCAGGATCCATGCGAGCACTACGAAGGGAGTGATATCCGACCCCGGCAGCCACGGATTGGTGGCAACGGTGAGCCCAAGCGGCGCCACCGTGTACATGACGACGCCGAGAACGATGCCCGCGCCGGCGCCGGCGGCGAGCGTGGCCGGGGCAACCCCGGACCGCCGCGAGGTCATCCAGAGGATGGCCGCCGCGTACAGCGCCATGACGGCCAGGAAGATGATCTCGGGTGGCCAGCCTGGGCCAAAGCCCCCGCCAGAGATCAGACGGTACAGGCGCAGCAGGAGACCCCCACGTGGCGGCGCGAAGGTGAGCTGCTCGACCGTGGCCTTGGCTGCTATCAGGGCCAGGATCGCGGCATACCCGCCGACGCGCAGGGACCTGGCTACCCGGCTGTCGCCAGCAGGCCCGAAGAACCGGCGGGCCAGCAGCGCCAGTCCGGCTAGCACCAGCACCATGGTGATCACATCGACCCGGTCGACTGAGGTGGCGAAGTTGGCCGGCGAGCCTGGCCAGGCTGCCCAGGCCACCAGCGTCGCTGCCACCGCGAACAGCAGTGCGGTGCCGGTCCTGCGCCGCATCAGCGCCTCCCTCGCTATCAGCTGCACACCACCGGCGCGCCACGCCAGCCGCCGCAGGCCCGGCGGCACCTCGGGCGCTTCGGCCCAGAGCGCCTCCACCCAGTCCCGCCGCCCGGCCGACACCAGCCGCGCCGCGCCGCGTCGCGCTGCGGCGCCCACCCGGCTCAGCCCGCTCATGGCACTACCCGCGGCATCACACCGCGCCTGGCCCGCGCCGCCCGCGCTCTCGGCCTGGCGGCCGGTTCAGCCGCAGCCGCCAGCGCGGCCGCGGCCAGCCCGTCAGCGGTCACCCGGTACAGGTGCCGCCGGGGGCGGCCCGGCTGCGGCTCGTCCTGCCAGCACGCCTCGACCAGCGCCCGGTCGGCCAGCCGGATCAAGATCGGGTACAGCGTCCCCGACTTCAGGCCCGTCTGCTTCGCCAGCGCGTAGCCGTGCCGCCACTCGGACGGTTCGTCACAGAGCGCCACCAGCACCGACAACGTCTGCGCTGAGAATCCGGAACGTTCTCCCACAGCAGAAAACTCTACATAGGTAGAGATCTGCTGTCAGCGTCTTGCTGGCTTCGGCTACAACCGGCCAGATCTCTCCAGCAGAGTCGGCCGCGACCACCCAGGCGAGGCCCTCCGCCACGGGCCGACAGAACATCCACCCAGATCGAGTCCTCTGTGCTGTCAAGGGCGTGGCCGGGTCTTGTTTGACCTCGGTTTCGGTGGCAGGGCAGGCTTGTGCCGGGTGGCGGGCCGTAGGCTGGTTTCGGGCCCGGGAGTGGCTGGTCCGAAGAGCTGGCGTCCGGGGTGTGAGCCAGCCGCGCTGGAGTCAGAGCCGTTCCCCGGTTGCCCTCCCGGGCCCTTGCCGCTGGCCACGGCGGCCTGGCGGGCGTCGGCCCGCAGGCGGGTAGATGGCGTTGCTGATCCGCCGCTTGAGCGACCGGAGTTCTTCCTTGTGTGTCTTTCCCTCGGCGATCTTGCGGTCGTAGTAGGGAGGACCCGCGGATGCCATAAGTCCTGCGCCGCCACGGTCCTTGCGGACGCGTTCTCGGGAATCCTCAAAGACGCTGCCCGCGACGCCGTTCGACATGGCGACCGGATGGCCCAAGACACGTCAGATAACGATTCGGCTTGCTGCTACCGCCGTTGGCGCGGGGCCCGCTGAGGCCGGACCGGTTGCGCCGCTGGGTCCGCCCTGGCCAGCCGGAGTCCTACGACCAGGCGCCAACCGGAGTAGACCCGGGCGTCTACGACGATCGTTCGGCGCTGGTCCAGAACCACGGTGCCCCCGACGATCGTGGGCTTCGCCTCGAGCCCGGGGCGCAGCGGGCCAACCTGGCGTGATCAGGACCCGGGCGCTCGCGCCGGCCGACGCGTCCGGCTTGATGCAACTCCGCTGCCAATTCGCGGTGAGTCACCCCACGGCCAGGTTCCGGCACATCCAGGCCGTGCTTGCCGATGTACCAGCGGTCGCCGGTGACGCAGGGCCCTGTTACTGGCCGTGGAATGCCTATGCGCCGAAGCCCGGGAAGGGTACCGTTAAGCCCACTGCTCCGGACCCAGGCAGCTGCAACCGTGAAGGATCTGCGGTTGTGCTGCGGGCCGGATTTTTTTCGTGTACGGAAACGGTGATGGGAAAACGCCACGGGCCGAGGGATAACGGAAACACGGGGGAGGTTTCTTCTCCCTCCGGCTGGATGCCGCTGGGGGCCTGCCAGCGTGAAGATCCCGAGCTCTTCTTCCCCATCTCGGCGAAGGGGCCTGCGCTGGACCAGATCAGCGCCGCGAAAGCGGTCTGCCGGCGCTGCGCGGTACGCCCCGCATGCCTGTCCTTTGGCCTGGAGACCAGGCAGGAGGGCATCTGGGGAGGAACCACCTCCGAAGAACGCAGCGCCATGCGGGACCGCCCGGCTGGCATGGCCGCGCAGATTGCCCAGCTGGCCCGGCAGTGAGGTAGGCAGAAGATCGCCGAGGCGTTGGGAAGAGCAGAAGGCGGGCGGTCGTCCACGTCCAGTGGGACTGCCCGGACAGCGCATTGCACAGATGGTGGGCGGGAGTAGCGATATCTTCGCGGCCGCATGTCAGGAATGACAGCAGCTTCTGGATGAAGCTACCTCGTGGCTGGCGGACCTTAGCCGCAGGTCATACTGAGTGGCCGCCGTCTGAGCTGCCGGGTGCGGCGGTGACCAGGCCATCGTCGCCGTCCGCTCAAAGATGCAGGTTCCGGAGCAGATCAATCAGGCCGGCGGCCGCTGCCCGGTCTGTGGCGTGTTCGAGGATCGTACGCGCCGACTGAAGGTGCCCGGCGATGGTGTCGCGATCCGGCGTGGGCAGGCCGGTCTGAACCTTGACCGCCGCCATGTCCGCGCGAAGCTGCGTGGCGTCGCCGTCAGGAAGACGCAGCGAGGCTGCCTGGGCCTCGAACTCACCCACGATCTCGCGAACCGTGTCCAGGTTGAGATCACCGATAAAAACAGCCTGGTGGGCCCGGGGGTTACCGACCTGGATGGCAGAGCCGGTGGCATCACCCTCGATGTGGATCACCGAGATCGGGGGAAAATGCTCAGTTGCCTGGTCCGGCGCCTGGCGGGATTGCTTCATCTCTTCGATCCCGGCGTGAGTCAGCAAGATCATGAACGGGGTGTGGTGGCCCCAGTACTCCCGCCCGGCCGTGATCAGGCGCTCGCCCTCCAGGTATCTGCAGATGCCGCCGAGCTCCTCATCGGACAGCTCGAGGTGCTCCAGCAGCCAGCCGCCGCTGACATGGGACATCCGGCTCCCCTCGGCCGCTTCGTAGATCGCGTTCATGACACGCAGACGGTCGGCGCGGCGCCGGGCGATGTCGGCCACCGTGCTCATCTCCCAACTCCTGAAACCTGTGAGCAACCGGCACTGATGCTCTGCCTTGATCGGATGACGGTGCTGCTCAGGGGCCGCGCCTTGGCGCCGGCACCGGCGGCGATGGCTGGCATGTCCTGGCCCGGCTGAGCGCAAGCCCGGAGGTGTGCGCGGCGTTCACCGGCCTGCACAAGCGCACGCTGGCCGTGCTCACGCCAAGGAGCACCACGGAGGCGATGGCCGCGAGCGCGACCGGGATCAGCGCGATCGCGCGCAGCTTCCCGGTCGGCCGGCCTGTCGCCCACCGGGCCCGGGACGTTGACCGCCAGGCATTGCGAGAGCAGTCCTCGGGTGGCGCCAAGATCCCGTCACAGTATTGAACTTTGCTGTTGCCGGCTCGCTGGTAGCCGATGGTCAGTCCGCCGGGGCGGGCCGTGCCCGATCCGCTCGCGGGCAAGGTCAGTGGCGGGGGCTGCCTGAAGGTGGTCATTGCCGTCGGCGCTCGGTGTGGCTGCCACCCGTTGTGCGCGCGTCTTCGCAGGCTTGCCGGGCCAGCGGTGGCCGGGGTGGGGTGGATGAGCGCGGGTGCGTGCCGCCAAACCAGCCAGGCGGCCGCGCCGAGGGGGATCGGCGGCAGGTAGGTGAGGGCCCGGTACAACAGGACGGCGGCGGTCACCTGTGCGCTGGCCCGGGGGCCGGCGCTTGCGGCCAGGATGCCCACTAGGCCGAGCTCGGTGATCCCGAGACCGCCCGGGGTGAGGGGCAGGACGGTCAGCAGCCGGACGAACGCGAACGCCGCCAGGGAGGTCTGCCACGGCACCTGCGCCTGGGATAGGCCGGTGCCGCGCAGGCACGCCAGCAGCACCAGCCACAAGATGAGGTTGCTGGCCACGGTGGCGACGGTGATTCGCTTGCCGCGCGCGGCCAGCAGCCCGGCTGCACGGTCGCGGAAGTCGGCCAGGGACCTGGCGATCCGGGAGGGCGCCTGCCGGCGTGCCAGCCGGCAGGCGCGGGCGGCTGCGTGCTGCAGCATCTGGCCCGCGCGAAGTGCGAAGGGCTCGCTGCGCAGTAGCAGGCCGAGCCCGGCCGCTAGGGCGGCGAGCAGGGCCAGGCCCACAGCGGCGGCGGCGATCAGGACGGCATCGGGGCGGGTGGCCGTCATCAGGACCAGCAGCGCGAGGACCGGCAGGCCCAGCCGGGCGAAGACGTTCCAGATGCCAGACACCAGGGTGTACAGCACGTAGTCAGCGGTGCTGATACCCCAGCTGGACAGGATCGCCCAGCTGACCCCCATGCCCAGGGCACCGCCGGCGGGCAAGGTGTTGGCCACGGCGCTGGAGCTGAGATTGACCACCGCGGCCTCCCGCAGCCGTAGCGATGGCAGCACCGCGCAGATCAGGAACCAGTACGAGGCCAGGCTGGCGGCGGCCGCGACGCCGATAAGCACGGCGTAGGGCCAGGTCATCGCGTGCAGGCTGGCCCACACGCTGCGGTAGGACGCGATATGCGGGAGCGCGAACCCGAAGGCGGCCGCGACCACGGCGGCCGATGCCACGGTGCGGAGAACCTTCCGGCCGCACCACGGCCGGGTCCCGGCGATCACCGGCTGCCGGCGGGCACCGCGCCGCGGGCCGGCTCCCGCAGCGGCGGGCCACTCCGGTCGTGTCCCGGTGGCGGCTGACGGTTCAGCGCTTGTCCTCATCGGATGATCCTGCCGGGGTGAGCGGTGACGTGGGTGGCGGGCCGGGCTGGCCGGCCCGTCCCGGTTAGCGTCCTGCCGGCTGGAGGACACGGCGCGGCCGGCGGGACGGCAGGTGGTGGGCTGTGCGGTGGGGAGCCCCTGGCCTTCTCAGCGGTGGGCGAACCGGCCGCGGGACCGGCTGGTGACCAGGTGGTAGACGAGCAGCAGGACGGCCGCCCCGGCGATGGCGGTGAGCCAGGTGGACAGGTTGAAGAACCCCTGCAGGCTGTGGATGTGGAACAGCCTGGTGGCAGCCCAGCCGCCGAGCAGGGCGCCGACGATGCCGATCAGGCAGGTGAGGATGAGGCCCTGTGATCTCTTGCCCGGGATCAGCATATTGGCCAGCAAGCCTGCGCCCAGGCCGAGAACGATCCATGCGATGATGCCCATAACCGGCTCCTTAGTCAGTTCGACCAGGTGAGGTACGCGGTGGTCGGTCATGCTGGATAGATCGCGGTGGGAGAAAATTCTCCCGCGGGTGCTCACCGTCCTTTGGCCGCAGCGTCTCGCCGGCACCGGTCCGTGTACGAGGAAAAGAAAATCCCGGGCCCTGCTGTGCAACCGTGTGTATTAACCGGGTGCAGCTGCCTGGGTCCGGGACAACACCGTTATCCTACACGTTTTTAATCCCGCGTATATGCATTCCCCCAGCAATAATGGTGCCCTGGAACTTGAGGGGCCCGGCGCGAGCTCCCGTCAGCGCTGGCTCGTTTTCTTTCTGGCCTGAGCGAAGAGGATTGTCACCGGTCCCGGTGGATCTGCTCATCCCGGCCGTCGAGTAGCCGAACTGCAGGCCCACGGCGGCCTCGGCCGGCCGCCCGGCGGCGCGGGCGATCACCGAGAGCAATGAGCGGCCGAAGTCGGCTGGATCGAGCTGGGCGATGAGATCGGTCTCTGGAGCGAGCGCCGGTCATATCCGTTCGAAGATCGCGGCGATGCCCTGGCCGCCGCCGATGCACATGGTGATGAGCGCAGGAACTCATCGACAACCCCGACGAGACAGCGTGGACGAGGCGGTCGGCAGCGCCGGCCGCTCCTGGCCGGTCAGATCAAGGCGGAGCTCGACGGGGCGGAGTTCGGCGGCATCGGCATCCGGGGAAGGGCGGGGCAGGTGCAGAAGCCCGCCGGTCACGGGCATGCCAGCAGACCCGGCCTGGCTGGTGCTACCAGGCTGAGCGGGCCCGGTGGCGGCGCCGCCAGGCCAGCCATTGCCCGGCGGCACAGGGCGGTGGCGGGTGGGAGCAAACGCCCGGTTCCGGGGACGGTGAGCGGGATCATCCCGGGGCCGGCGGGCGGCTGCTGCTGGCTCGGCGAACAGGAGCCGTCAGTGCGTTCGCTATCTCTTGTGTGGTCTGTTCCCAGCCGCGCAGGGTCGACCGCCGCTGTCGCGCAGCGGCCCGTAGCCGGTGTCGGTGGCGCTCGTCACCCAGCCATTCTCCGAGCGCGGCGGCGAGGGCAGCCGGGTCGCCGGGAGGGACCAGCTGGCCGGGGCGAGTGCCATCGGCGGTGGAGCCGAGCGCTTCGGGTAGCCCGCCGACGGCGGCAGCTATGACGGGCAGGCCGTGGGCGAGCGCTTCGGTGACGGTCATGCCGTAGGTCTCCGAGCGGGACGGCGCGACGAGCAGATCGGCGGTGGTATACGCGTGGCTGAGCGCCGCGCCGGTCAGGACGCCGGTGAGCCGGACGCGGTGGCCGTAGCCGAGGCGCGTGATCTGGGCCTGCAGTTGCTCGACGAAGTCCGGGTCGCGGTCGAGCGGTCCGGCCAGCACGCAATGCCAGTCCCGATCAGCGAGGTCGGCGAGCGCCTCGACGAGGAGGTCCTGCCCCTTGTGGCGGCCGAGGACTCCGACACAGATCAGGTGGCCGCGGACGGGCCGGGCCGGGGTAGCGACCCGATCGACGCCGGGCTGGGCGACGTGCACCCGGTGGGCCGGGATCGCGTACCGGGTCAGGACCTGCTGGCGGGTCCATTCGCTGGTAACGACCACGCCGGTGGCCGCGCGGAGCACGACCCGTTCGGAGCGCTGCGCGCTGGCATCAGCGTGTGCGCCGGGGCCGGTGGCCAGTGGCATGTGCAGCAGCACCGTCATTCGTATCCGGCTGGTGTGTGGCAGCAGCTGCGCTGCGGCCGGCGAGGCGATGAGCCCGTCGATCAGGACGATCTCACCGCCGGGGATGGCGGAAACGATGCGGGCGAGGTCGGCGCGGGCGCCCGAGCCGGGTACCGGCCACGCCCCGGCTACGGTCGTGACCAGCACATCCCATCCGGCCTCGGCCAGTCCGGCGCGGACGCGCCGGTCGTAAATGTTGCCGCCGGTAGGCTGGCCGGGATTGTCGAACCCCTCGGGGACTACTACGTGGACCCGCACGATGTTCCGGCCCTCCAGAGTGCCTGCCGCACCGAGCCAGCTTCCACCTTGCGGCCGGGCTGAACCACACCCGCCGCCGGTCCGTCATACCTGACACATGATGGTACGGAGAAGCGGTGGACGCGGTTCGACCCGAGACGATCGGCGTCTGCTCGGCATGGGCGCGGCACGGCAGGTAGCCCTGCCAGGCCAGATGGCCCCGGCTCCGCCGGGACCGGACACCGTGCGGGATCTGATGTGAGACAGGATCAACGAGCACCATTTTGACGGCGCTGGAGCGGGCCCGGGCGGCCGCCTTCCCCGCGGGCGAGTATGTGGGCCAGGAGAGCTTCATGCGGGCGGGCGAGGTCCGGACGCTGGCTCACCAGGCCCGGGTCGGTCCCGGCGTCTCCGTGCTCGACCTGTGCTGCGGGGTGGCCGGCCCCGGCCGGATGATCACGGCAGAGTCGGGATGCTACTACCTGGGTGTCGATTGCTCCGCCAGCGCACTGGCCGCCGCCCGGGAGCTGGCCGGGAATCTCCCCTGCCGCTTCGAGCGGGCTCACATCCCGCCGCTGCCCGAAGGCCGCTTTGAAGTGGTACTCCTGCTGGAGACGATGCTGGCCTTCCCCGACAAGGAGGCCTTGGCGGGTGAGGTGGCGCGGGTGCTGGAGCCGGGCGGGCGTTTCGCTTTCACGGTCGAGGAAGGCCGGCCGCTCACCCAGCCGGAGCGGGCGCGGATGCCCGGCGCCGATACGGTCTGGCCCATCGGGTTGGCGGAATTGGCGGGCACGCTACGCGGGGCGGGGCTGACCGTGAGCTGGCGGCAGGAGTACAGCTCCTCCCATCACGCGATAGCGACGGCGCTGCTTCGCTGTTACCGGGCTGATTCTCCCCAGATCGCCGGCGATATCGGGACCCAGGCCACCGCCGATCTGATCACAGCCCATCAGCTGTGGAGTGACTGGCTCGGCAGCGGGCGGGTGCGCAAGTACGCGATGGTAGCCGAGAAGCAATGACTTGCTTCGGTGAGGCTTCGATGGCCTCCGGCTATGCCCGCTACCTGGCCGCGAAGACGACCGTGGATGACCGGGCGCTTAACCGGCATGTGCTGGCAGAGTTGCGCCGCCTGATGCCCGCGGGTGCGCCGCGGGTGCTGGAGGTCGGTGCCGGCCTGGGGACGATGGTGGCCCGTCTGATGGACTGGGGCGAGGTCGGCGCCGGCGAGTACATCCTGCTAGATGCGGATCGGCAGCTGCTGGATTGCTCGCGCCGGTGGCTGCGCGATTGGGCGGCCGCGCGGGGCCTGCGCAGCGACCTGCTGCCAGATGGGCTGCGGGTGGGGGATCTGCGGGTGCGCCTGGTGCACGCCGAGCTCGGCAGTTACCTGGAGGCCGCTCACGGGGCACCGGCCGATGTGCTGATCGCCAACGCCGTCCTGGACCTGGTGGACGTGCCGACCGTCCTGCCTGGATTGCTGCGGTTGCTGGTCCCCGGCGGCGTCTACTGGTTCACGATCAACTACGACGGCGAGAGCATCTTCGCGCCCGGCCACCCTCACGACGACCAGATCATGCAGGCCTACCACTGCGACATGGATGAGCGCGTTCGCTACGGCCGGCCGGCCGGGGAAAGCCGGACGGGCCGCGGCCTGTTTCACTACCTGCGGGCTGCGGGGGCGCCCGCGCTGGCGGCGGGGTCGTCGGACTGGGTCGTAAGCGCCGGCCCGGATGGGAACTACCCGGGCGATGAGGCTTACTTCCTGCGCAGCATCCTTAACACGATCCGGGACGCATTGCGGAACCGCCATGACCGGGTGGAACCGGCGGACCTGGCCGGCTGGCTGGCCGAGCGCGGCCGGCAACTGGCCGCGGGCGAACTGGTCTACATCGCCCACCAGCTTGACTTTGTGGGGCGCTCGCCCGGCTAGCGCCCCGCCAGTGCCGGCGACGACAGCCGGCCCTGCTGGTCGTCGTCGGCTCCCTTGCTGGCGGAGGCACAAGCGACCGGGCTGCTCCCGGACTACGGCAAGTGCCAGCCCTGCATCACAGACGTGCACAGCGCCTTCCGTTCCAGAAGCTGATCGCCCTACCGGGCGACGCCGGGCGGGTGCGCCGCCCACACGGCATCGGGCTCGGGGGCCGACTGCGCGCGCTCAGGCCTGTGGCGACGGGTAAGCACCAGGGCGCATGCGGTGGCCGCGATAAACACGAGCAGGGTGAGCACGTAGTAGTTGCCGACGATCAATGCCAGCCCACGCCAGGTGAACTCGACTGCCGCCGGTTTGTTGCCCCGGTTCGGCGCGAGAAGCAGCCACCCGCGCGGCAGCAGCCGGGCCTGAGGGTCGTAGCCGCCCTGGTTGCCAATAGGCACGGGCCACCAGCCAAACAAGCCCACCACCAGCGCGGCGCCGAGGATCCGGTAGCCGAGGCGGCGTGGCCCGCAGGCGGCGAGGACAAGTGCCGGTACCACGTAAACGTAGTGGTGCGACCAGGAGACCGGGGACACCAGCAGGCCGGTCGCGGCGCACGCAACCAGGCCGAGTAGCTCGTGGCCACGCCGGCTCGCCAGTATCGAGGTGGCGAGCCCGGCAATGCCGACGACGACCGCCGCGACCAGCCAGTACGCATGCGCGCCGGGCCCGGCGTGGGTAAGGCGCAGTATGACGCCGTTAAGGGACTGGTTGAGCAGGTGGAAGGGTCTCCTGCCCGGCCGGGTGATCTGCCCGCCCCAGTAGACCGCGGAGGCGTGCGGCAGCAGCGCGAACCCAAGTCCTACCGTGACCGCGAAGGTCAGCGCGCTGACCGCCGCGGCCCTTACTCGCCGCGTGAACAGCAGGTACGGAATGAAGATCAACGGCGTGAGCTTGATCCCCGCCGCCAGCCCGATTCCGATGCCCTTGCCCTTGATGCGGTCCGGCAGCGCGAGATCGCCCACCACCAGGGCCAGCAGCAGGAGGTTGATCTGCCCGAAGAACAGTGTCATCGCCACCGGTTCGAGCCAGAGGCCCACCGCGGCGATCGCAAACGCCGCCGCCGCCCTGGCCAGGCCGGCGGGCCGCCCGGCGAGTCCCAGGGAAAGGTACGCCACCACCGGCAGCAGCCCGATCGTGAGCACCGCCAGCCCGAGCTGCCAGGTCGCGAACGACGCACCGCTCCCCACGGCGAACAGGAGCGCGGCGAACGGCGTGTACGTGAACGGCAGCTTCGCCGCCCCGAGCGCCAGCGCGTAGAGCATCGCCGGCTGGTTCCGCGCAGCGATGCCGCCTTCTCGGTAGACGGCCGTGTCGATCTGCGTCCAGTAGTACTGCGGGGACGCGTGGACGAGCAGGGCATAACCGGCCACGGCCAGCAGGAACAGTGCGACCGCGGCCACAACCCAGGCGGCTGGCCGTATTCGAGTCACCGCTCTGGCGCGTTGGTAGGCGGCGGATGCCCGCGGGTGTCTGTCATCGGCCCTCGGTCCCGAGGTGTGCCGGGCCGGCGATCGGGCCGGCGTTCCGGTGCGGCTTGGAGGCGCGTTCAAGACCCCGCGAAAGCAGATCATGCCCTCCGCGCCGGGCCTTGGTGGCCAGGTAGGCAGCGTTGGTCCGGGTAAGGTGCAGCGCGGTGGGGACCTGCCTGGCGATCGTGATGCCCAGGCGGGCCAGCTGAGCGCCCTTGTCCGGGTTGTTGCTCAGCAGCTCGATGCGGTTGGCGCCGAGCGCGTGCAGCATCTGGGCCGCGCTGGTGTAGTCGCGCTCGTCGGCCTGGTGACCGAGCGCGAGATTCGCATCGTAGGTATCCAGACCGCGATCTTGCAGCGCGTAGGCGTCGAGTTTGTCATACAGTCCGATACCCCGCCCTTCCTGGCGCAGATACAGCACGTAGCCACCGTGCTTGGTGATCCGCTCGACCGCTTCACGCAGTTGCGGCCCGCAGTCGCATCGCTGGCTGCCGAACACGTCACCGGTGAGGCATTCACTGTGCAGGCGCACCAGCGGCAGCCCGGCCGCGGCGGGCCGGCCGAGTTTGAGGGCCACGTGCTGCTGCGCGTCGGTCAGGCCGGTGAAGCTGACGACCGTGGCAGTGGTCGAGTAGCCGTCACCGAAGCGCAGCGGGATCCGAATACGCCGGCGGATCGCCGCCTGGGCCGCCCCGGTCATGGGACGAGCCGTTCGGCCTGGCACCGGGCCGGGGGCGCCGTCAGCGGCGTGCCGAGGCCGGTCACCGGGCATGGCCGGTCAGCCACGAACGACCTCCAACGCCCGCGCCGCCGGATCGGGTCGTCTCGGCTCGCGCGGGTGATCCGGGCCGCGACGGCGGCGAACGGCGTCCCCCAGCAGCAGGCCAGCGCCCGGGGCAACCGCGGCCAGCATGAGCACCGCATAGAGGGTGGCGACCGTGACCCCGGTGGCCGCGCCGAGCCCGGCTGCGGCGAAGGCCCAGGCGGCGGCTCCTTCCCTCAGCCCCCACCCGCCGATACTCAAGGGGATCACCACTGCGGTCTGGACCACCATCAGCAGCGCGACCAGCTCGCCCAGGGGTGCGGTGCAGCCGGCGACCCGGGCCGCGATGACGAACGTGGCCGTGTGCCCCGCCACGACCAGCACCGAGGCCAGCGTGAGCTGCGGCCACACGCCCGGGGCCAGCAGGCCGCGACGCAGGTCAGCGGAAACGGCCCGGGCGGCGCGGGCCAGCCGCGACCGGCCGCGGCGAGCGGCGCGCCTCACGACCAGCGCAGCACACCCGGCTACGCCCGCCACAGCCGCCAGAACATACGGCAGCGCGGGCCGGACCGGCGAGGGCAGCGTCAGCAGCACGACGACGGTCACCACGGCCTGGATGACCTGACCCCACAGCCGTTCCCACCCCACCGCGCGCAGCCCCCGCACCACGTCTCCAGCGCGCCGGCCGTGCGTGACCGCCCGGTGCACGTCGCCGAGAACCCCACCGGGGAGCACGGAGTTGAGGAACAGGGAGCGGTAGTAGGCACAGGCCGCGCCTGGCAGGCCAATGCCGACGCCGAGCGCGCGGGCGACGGCCCGCCACCGCCAGGCCGAACACAGCGTGGTCAGGGCAGTGAGCATGACGGCGGCCACGACCGCCGGCCAGGTGACCGCGCGCAGGCCATCCTCGAACGGCGCCGCGCCCACCTGCCGCCAGAGAAGCCACAGCACGGTGACCCCGGCGGCCAGGCGCAGCATCGGCGGGCCGACGCGGCGGACGGCCGGACCGATCCGGGCAGGAACTGAGTACAAGTCAGCCACCAGGAACTGAGTACAAGACAGCCACGCCGGGTTACACGGGCCGGCCGGCTACATAGTTCAACCGTCCGGCTAGTTCAACCGTCCGGCTGGGGTAGCGTAGCGGGCCGCGGCCGGTCACGGTGAACCAGCGTGACCGCGGACCCGTTGTCCCCATCAGTAACAGCGGCAGATGGCTACGGAGGCGCGGTGCGTACGGTTCAGTCTGCGGACGAAAGCGCGCCGCCGACGATTCGGCGCGCGGGCAAAGGCGCGCTGCCTCCGATCTGGCTCGCGACGATCCTGGGGATGCTCGCCACAGCCGCCCTGCTCGGCGTCGTGTCCGCGACGGCTGGTCTCGGCGTCGCCGGCTGGATCGCCGGGCTGGCCACCGGTTCGGCGGCGACCGCGCTGCTTGTCACCGCCCGCATGCGCAGCGACCAGCCGGCGATCTTCCCGGCGGACTGGGTCACCCTGGCCCGGGCGCTGCTGATCGCCGGGGTCGCGGGCCTGGTTGCCGACTCGTTCGTCCGGCCGGTGCAGACCACAGCGCTGGTCACCCTGTCCATCGTCGCGCTGGTCCTCGACGCGGTGGACGGGCAGGTGGCCCGCCGGACCGGCACCGCCACCCCGCTGGGCGCCCGCATCGACGGCGAGGCCGACGCGTTCCTCATCCTGCTGCTCAGCATCTTCGTGTCCCAGGACTACGGCGGCTGGGTGCTGGCCATCGGCGCCGCCCGCTACGCGCTGCTGCTAGCGGGCTGGCTGATCCCGTGGCTGGCCGCGCCGTTGCCACCCCGGTACTGGGGCAAGGTCGTGGCGGCGGTCACGGGCATCGTGCTCACCGTCGCCGCATCCGGACTCCCTGACCGCCGCGCCGGGATGATCGCGGTCGCCGCCGCGTTGCTGCTGCTGGCCGAGTCGTTCGGCCGCAACGTGATCTGGCTGTACCGCACCGGTGCCGGCCCGCGCACCCGCCGGGCTCTGCGGCTGGCCATCACCGCGGGGTCGGTCGTGCTCGTGTGGGGTGTTCTGGTCGCGCCCGACCGTGCCTTGCGGTTCACTCCCGCCGCCTTTGCCCGCATCCCCGTGGAGGGGCTGGTCCTGGTGGCCATCGCGCTGGTGCTGCCGACCTGGCCGCGACGGATCGTGGCCGCCGTCGCTGGAATCCTGTTCGGCCTGCTCACTCTCGTCAAGATCCTCAACGTAGCGTTCTACGAGGAGATCGGGCGGGCGTTCAACCCGGTATTCGGCTGGTTCGACATCGGCCCGGCTATCGGCGTGGTACGCGACACGATCGGCTCCACGCGCACAAACATCGCGCTCGCCGCGCTCGGGCTCGGTGTCATCCTGCTCGTCGGCGCGATCACCGCGGCAACGATTCACATCACCACCGTGGCCGCCCGGCAGCGCCGCGCCACGGTTCGCGGCCTCGCCGTCCTCACAGCGGTCTGGGCGCTGTGCGCGGGCCTGTCACTGCAACTCGTCCCGGGATCCCCGGTCGCCTCGACCAGCGCCGCCGGGCTGGCCGTCGTGCAGGTGCGCGACACCCAGACAGCGCTCCGCGACCAGCACCGTTTCGATCAGGCCATCCACGCCTCCGACCCCGAAGCCAGCGTCCCCGCCTCGGACCTGCTCACCGGATTGCGCGGCAAGGACGTCATCATCGCCTTCGTCGAAAGCTACGGGCAGGTCGCCGTTCAGGGCACGAACCTCTCCACCGGCATCGACGCCGTCCTGCGCCGGGACACCGCCTCGCTGGCCCACGCCGGCTGGTCCACGCGGAGCGCCTGGCTCACCTCCCCGGGTTTTGGCGGTGTCAGCCAGCTCGCCCACTCCACCCTGCAGTCCGGGCTGTGGGTCAACACCGAACTGCGGTATGCCGAGCTGGTCGCCAGCCACCGGTTCACCCTCAGCGACGCCTTCGACAAGGCCGGCTGGCGCACCGTGAGCGACAGCCCCGAGGACGACCCCGTCTGGCCGCCCGGCACGTCCTTTTACCACTTCGGCAAGCTCTACAACCGGTTCAACGTGGGCTACCGCGGCCCGGCCTTCAGCTACGCCTCGATGCCCGACCAGTACACCCTGGCCGCGTTGCAGCGGCTCGAACTCGGCCCAGGCCACAAGCCCGTGATGGCCGAGATCGACCTGGTCTCATCGCATTATCCGTGGGCCCCGCTGCCGGCCATGGTGCCCTGGAACAAGGTCGGCAACGGCTCGGTATTCGACCCGATGACCGCGCGCGGCGAGACCCCGCTGTCCGTCTTGGGCAGCGCCAGCAGGGAACGCCAGGCGTTCACCAAAGGGATCCAGTACTCGCTGCAGGCCCTCACCTCATGGGTCACCGAGCTCAACGACCCAAACCTCGTGCTCATCCTGCTCGGCGACGAGCAGCCCGCTGCGCCTGTCACCCGCCCCGGGGCCAGCCACAAGGTGGTGATCTCGATCATCGCCCACGACCCTTCCGTGTTCAGGCAGATCGCCTCCTGGCGCTGGCAGGACGGGCTGCTGCCCGGTCCCTCCGCTCCGCTCGAGCCAATGGACGCCTTCCGCAACCAGCTCCTCGGCGCCTTCAGCACGGCCTCGCCCCAAACGGCGTCGGCCCATCGGGCCGCGGCACCCGCACCCGCCACCGTGAGCAGGGCCTCCGGGCGGTGACATCTTCTTCTGTGGCGCACGCCGCCGATCTGACGCACCTCAGCCAGGGTCATCGGGTGAGCCGCATCGAACAGGAAGCGGGCGTCCGAGACGAACCGGGGTGCTCAGCCCACGGTCACTGATGGCCGCTCCCTCGCGGTCGTGCACCGAAGGTTCCAGGGCCGCGGGACCCGGCAGCGAGGAATGCGGTTCCGAAGAACAACTCGGTCCAGGAGAGAGCGGCCAGCTCTTCCTGCATGGCCGCGCGAATCGCCTCCCACGGGCGGCGCATGATCCACTCATCGATGGAGGCGAAATGCCGCACAATTGCGGTTCCGGACTGCGCTAGCCACCCAGGCGTGTTGTCGGGAACCTTGAGATCCAGCACCACCCAGCGTCCACCTCCGGAGAGGGCCGCGGCGCCGTGGGCGATGACCTCTGCGCACTCGGGCACCTGCGACAGGGCGTACGTGGACAGGATCGCGTCGACCTCGGCTGGGAAGTCGAAGCCGGCCGCGTCGGCATGCACGAGGCTGACATTGCTCCAGCCGTTCGTCTCTATCCGATCCTGGGCACGGGCGAGCATCGCGTCGGTCAGATCGACGCCGACGATCCGGCCGCCGGGACCGATCACCTCCTCAATCAGCGGGAAGTTCAGACCTGTGCCGCATGCGATGTCGATCACGCTGTCACCCGCGCGAAGGCCGAGCGCTTGTACGGCCCGGAGGCGTTGTGCCCGCTGGGGGTAGCCGGGCGCAGGGTAGAGCCGGGAGGTGATGTCGTAGTGCTTCGCCTTCTTGCGGTATGTCGCAATCAGGTGCTCTCGCCTGCGGTCGGTCTGGCTCACGGTGTGCTCCTCGATCCCGGTAGCGTCGCGGCAGAACCGCGCCACCCCATCTAGGACTCCGCGCCTCTTCGCGTAGCGGACTCGACCGCAGCCTTGATCGCCGCCATCTCGCGATCGCTTACGCGCTGAATTCTGCCCTTGAGAAGGCCGGGGACCGCGCGCATGATGCCCGCGAGGTCGACCTCAATCCACATCGTGGCATCGGTCCGCCTATCGTCCACCGGCTCGAGTTCCATTCCCCAGCGCGCCGTGGAAGTACCCATTGGCCCGGCGAAGGCCACGTAGCGGGGCGCCTCGACAGCGGTCACCTCCTGGCTCCGGCCGTGAGTCCACCACAGGTCCTTCGCCCGCTGCTCCACCTTCGAGCCGGGCTGAAGCGGGGCTCCTCCGCGAACCCGGCATTCGAGAACCGTTGGCGCCCACTCCGGCCAGCGTCCGACGTCACAGACATACGCCCACACCTCACCGACGCTGCTGGCGATTCTTATGCGGCTCTCGGTTCTGATGGTCATCGGGCGGACTTTGTGCTGATCACTGGAGACGGGCCCGGCGAGTCAGGGAGGTGGCTGGTGTCGTTGACGCAATGGACGGCGGCAAATCCGCGGCCGTGCCACTGGATCTCGTTGATGCAGGCGGAGCCGAGATACAGCCGGTAAAGGGTGCCAAGCGGGACGCCGAGAGCCCGGCACAGCAGGATCTTTATCGGGGTTATGTGACTCACCACCAGGACGGTCTGGCCGCCGTGGTCCCGCAGCAGCCGGTCACAGGCACGGTTCACCCGCTGTGCGGTGTCGGCGAAGCTCTCCCCGCCCGGCGGTGCCTGTCCGGGGTCGCGTCGCCAGGCTGCCGCGGCTGCGGGCCATCGCTGCTGGATCTCTGCCAGGGTGAAGCCATCCCAGTCACCGAAGTCGGTTTCACGGAGATCATCATCGATGACCGCGGTCAGGCCCAGTTCGCCGGCCGCAATGGCGGCGGTGGCGACAGCGCGCTGCAATGGCGAGCTGACCACGGCATCGATCGGGGCACCGGTGGCCAGGCGGCAGGCGGCGGCCTGGGCCTGCCGGCATCCGATGTCGCTGAGCGGGAGGTCACGCAGCCCGCTGAAGCGGTGTTCGGGTGACAATCGGGTATCGCCGTGCCGCAGCAGGACGGTGGTGGTGGGATCCGCTGTGGGGTTATCCCAGCCCAGTGTCAGATGGCTGTCCCGCGAGGATGACGAGAGTGTTGTGTCGACTCTTCCCATGACAGCAAGACGAACATGTCAGCAGATCGGTTCAGCCGCCAGCCTTGGCCTTGTCACAGTACCGATGCCGATGACCTGGCCGGGCTGGTCACCGATGTTGTACCGGTACCCGCCCATCAGGATGGCCAGGTCACCCGGGGATAATCAGGCAGGGCGTCAGCATCGTGCGTGGTATCCGCCGAACGCGACGGGAGTCTCCCACACCCGTACTGCCAGTGCCTCGCCGCCTGCGGCAGCGACGGCGGGCGAGAGGCTGTCATGCACCCAGCGGGCGAACACCTCGACTGTGACCGCCTCGGCCCTGGCTGGGCGTATCTCCTCCAGGTTGCGGCCTTCGACCCGGCTGGTCAGCTCGGTCAGTGCCGCTTCCAGTACATCCAGGTCACAGACCATGCCCCGGTCGTCGAGCTGCTCGCGATGCACCACGATCTCGATCCGGTAGTCATGATCATGCAGCTGCCCCTCTGGCCCGGGCAGCCCCGGCATGATGTGGAATGCATGGACGCTTCGGCTCAACCCGACTTCACAGGCCACTGGCAGCATTCCTGTCGTAGTCAAGAACGGCATGCATCAACCCGGGTATCCCCTGGTCCACGGCCCGGAACGCCTCGGCTGCGTGGCCGAAGGCGAAGACGTGAGTGCACAGCTGTGCCAACGGCAGCTCGGCCAGCAGTTCAACGGCCTCCCGGCGGCGCCGGGACCGGGTCCAGGTCCCGGACAGCCGGGTCGGCACCGTGGAAACCTGAGTGCTTCGGATGATCAGACGCCGCCGGTGGAAGGCTCCGCCGAGCGGCAGTACCACTGGTTTGGTGCCGAACCACGACGCGATCAACAGGGTTCCTTCGTGGGCCAGCATGTCCAGCGCCATCGCTGGCGCATCCGGGTTACCGCTGGCGTCAATGACCAGCGGAACCTCCTCTCTCACCAGTTCCTGCGGTGCCGCGGTGCTGACGCCGAGGCTGCTGGCCATGGCGCGGCGCCACGCCTGCGGCTCGGCAATCAGCGGCCGCCACCCGGAGCGCTGCAACAGCAGGCCGGTCAGCAGCCCGAGCACGCCGGCGCCGAGCACGATGACCCGGTCGCGGTATCCGGTCCCGGCATCGAGGGTCACCTGCAGCGCCGTCTCGACCAGCGGGAACAAGGTGGCGGGCGCGGGATCGATGGCAGGCAGCGGAATCAGTTCACCAGCCCGCGCCGCGAATACGTCCTGGTGGGGATGGAACGCGAAGACCGCCTGGCGGGACTCCGCTACTTCGCCGACGCACGCATACCCATAGGCGAAGGGATAGGAGAAGGTACCGCCAAGCGCGTCGATCGTGTCGTCCAGCGGCAGCTCGGCAGGGATCTCGCCGCGGTACGCCAGCCGTTCGGTGCCACCGCTGATACCAGAGCACACGGTGCGGACGAGGACCTCACCGGCCGCAGGCCGCGGTGTGGGCACTTCCCTGATCTCCACGCAGCGCGGGGCGGTATGAAACAGCGCGCGGGCAGGCACGCAGCTCATTTACCCGCTATCTATCTGATGACACGCTGCGTATGACGATCGGCAGGGCCCTCGCCGCACGCACATGCTCCGTGCCGGGACGGTCCCTACCAGCACCGGAACCGCTGGCAGCTGTGCGTGCCCGGGCTTGTTGAGCGGACGCTCAGGGTCTTGACATATGCGCAGAGCGATGGAACTTTGGGGTTCACCCCGGAGTTCAGGTGCGGCAGCGAACCGCCCGGCCCGCTGAGCGCGCCTGTGACAGGAGGGCGCGTATGCCCCGGACATGGCCAGGCCCGCCGGGCTGGGCCATCGGGGGGCCCGCAGTACGTGACGGTCCGAAGGCCCCATGATCTGATCCGGCAAGGCCAACATGTTCGAGTGGGTGCTGGGCGTGGTGGCGGCGGCTCTCATCTTCTACTACCTCGTCCGCTGGATCCTACGAGCACGCAGGGGAGTCAAACTTGAACTCGTCTACGCTGAGATTCCACCCGAGTAGCGCGATGGCACCGGCGCGGCAGGAGGGGGCGTCATGACGTCCGCCAACGAAAACCTCCCGGCTGGCATGGGCGGCCTGAAGTATCCGGTCAGCCAGGTGTCACTGGTCGTCAACGACCTGCACCGCACGATGGAGCGCTACTACGAGGCGTTCGGGTGGACGGGCTGGCGCGTCTTCGACCACGTCGAGCCGATGCACCACGGCACGCAGCTCCGCGGGAAGTCTGTTCCGTACAGCCTGCGGGGCGCCGAGGTCATGGTCGGCTCGCTCAACTTCGAGCTGCTCGAGCCGCTTGAGGGCCCGAGCCTGTGGCGGGAGTTCCTCGAGGCACGCGGCGAGGGCATCGCCTCGATCGCGGTCATGTTCGACACCCACGAGGAGTCGGCGATCGTCAAGGACGGATTCGCCAAGCTCGGCATCGACGTGACGATGCGCGCCCTGATCGGCGACCACATCGAGTACTACTACCTGGACACGCAGGACCGGTTTGGCTGCCTGATCGAGTCCGGCAGCGGCCACGCCATCGATTTCGTGTCGGCCGCTGAGATCTACCCCCCGGAGGGGCAGGCCGCACCGGCGCAGCACCGGCCCAACCAGATCACTCAGGTCTCGCTCGTCGTCCGCGACCTCGATGCGAAAATGCGGGCCTGGCACGAGGCGTTCGGCTGGGGCCCGTGGAAGGTCTTCTCCTCCGACGGCAAGGTCGTCATGCACGACTGCACCCTTGACGGCAAGCCCGTCGACTACTTCAACATCCGCTGGGCGGAGGTCATGGTCGGCGACCTGAACTTCGAGCTGATCGAGCCGATCGCGGGTGACAACCCCTGGCAGCGCATGCTCGACCAGCACGGTGAGGGGATTGGCTCGATCGCGGTGATGTTCAAGACCAGCGAGGAGTCGGAGGCGGTCAAGCGGGAGTTCGCGCAGGCCGGGATGGGCGTGACCGCGTCCGGCAAGATCGGCGACCACATCGAGTGGTACTACCTCGACACCCAGCCCGCCTTCAAGTGCGTCATCGAGTCGGGCAGCGGGCACGCGATCGACTTCATGACCCCCGAGGCTGTCTACCCATGACCGGGCATTGATACAGAACGAATTGGCATGGGACTGCTGAAGCGACGTGGCGGGTCCAAGGACGGCCCGGTCTTCAACGGCATGTACCCGTGGGCGGCGCCGCGCGCCGATATCGAGCATGCCGGCGAAGACCGGGCCGAACGCGACACGCTGACGGACCGGCTGATCATCGAGGAGCTGCGGTCACCGGGCACGCGGTGCGCTCCCGCCAGTTCGTCGCGGGCTGACCGGGGGGCGGGACTAGAACTCCTGCCCAAGCGGCGAGATCATGATCTCGTCGATGTTGACGTGCCCCGGCTGCTCAAGCACGAAGGCGACCACGCGGGCGACATCCCGCGGATCCAGCGCCCGCACCGCTGCCAGTTCCGCGGCGCCCTCAGCGGTCTGCTGGACCAGCGGGGTGTCGACGATTCCCGGCTCGATGACGCTGACCCGCACGCCCGCGGGCCGGGCCTCCTTCCGCAGGGCCTTGCCGAGGCCGACCAGGGCCCACTTGGTGGCGATGTAGATCGGCTCGCCCACATAGGCCGTGCGCCCGGATATCGACGCGGTGATGACGATGTGCCCCCGGCCCTGCGCGATGAGGATCGGCATCGCGGCCCGGATCGTCTGCGCCACGCCCAGCACGTTGGTGTCGATGACATCGCGCCACCGCTGAGGGTCACCGTCCGACATCGAGCCCCAGTCCGTGATCCCGGCGTTCGCGACCACGAAGTCCAGCCGCCCGAACTCCTCGCGGACCCTGCCGGCGACGTCGCACATCGTGGCGAAGTCGCGGACGTCGCCGGCGATCTGCTGGGCGGCTGGAACCGGCGAGGCCTCGGCTGACGTCGGCGCCGGACCGGGATGCGCGTTCTTGTCGACGGCGACCACGCTCGCGCCGTGGCCGCGCAATTCGGCCGTGATGGCGGCGCCGATGCCGCTCACGCCGCCGGTCACCAGGCCCACCGTGCCGGTGAGCTCTCCAGTATTCGGGCTCATGCTAACCGTCCTGCTCGCCGCCCGGCCCCAGGTCAAGGCGGCTGTACTCGTAGGGAAGCAGGTCGAGGCGGAGCGCCCCGCGACCCGTCGCCAGCGTCTGTGCCTGGCCACGGAAGCTCCCCGGGCTCAGCATCGCGGCCGCCGCGGTCGTGGCGTTCAGCCTGCGGATCGTCACCTTGCCCGGCGGTGGCCGACCCGGCGGGGTGACGTCGACCGCCGACGGCTCCGGACGGAGGTTGGCGACGAGGATGGTCAGCCGGCCGCCTCGCCGGGCCGCGATGGCCGCGGCACGCAGCGGGTCGTCAGAACAGGCGAGCAGTGACGCCCCGCCGAGCTCGCACGCGTCCCTGAGCAGGTGGTACACGGGGAAGACCAGGCCGGGACGGGCGGGGAAGAGGCTGCTGGCTGGCCGCGCCGCGCCGCCGTCGATGACACCCCTTGGCCCGGCTGTCCCGAACCAGGTCGTGGCGTGGACCCCCTCCTCGGCCAGCGCCTTCATGGTCGCCAGGGCCCAGCACGCCCCGAACAAGGACATCTGGCGAGGGTCCGCGCTGCCCGGCAGGGTCGCGGCAGATCCGTTGGGCACCTCCGGCTCGTCAGGATTGAACCTGGGGCGAAGCGAGATCGGCGACACGACCAGCGGCCGTCCTGCCGAGAAGGACCGGGCGGTGCGGATGACGGCCCGCAGGCCTTCCGCTGTCTCCACCATCGAAGCCTCGTCGGCCGCATGCACCTGCGGGGTGATGGGAAACGCGACAACGTCCATCGCCGCCACGTCGGGGCGGGACCGGTTGAGCTCGGCGAAATGAAGGTCGGTGCCGCCGCCGAACGGGGTGCCCGGTGGCAGCGCCGCCAGCGCCGTTCGCACCGCGGCGACATCCGGGCCCGGTGTGCTTTCGGCATCTGCCCGGTAGACCAGGATCCGGCGGACCTGGGCCTGCGCGAGCACTGAGGCCAGTTGCTCCAGGCCCGCGGGAACGCCATTGTCCAGAAAGACGGCGATCTCGAGCGGGCAGCCGAGCGCCTGCGCCTGCCGCCATGCGCCGCCAAGATGGCCGGCCCAGCCTTCCCGCTGCAGGTGCACATCGGCCCTCAGGTGAGCTAGCGCCATCTGCGCCAGCAGCCGAGGTGTGCTCCCGGCCGGAGGTGGCAGATCACCGGCGTGGGCCAGGCCCACCTCGGGCATAGAGGCAGCTATCTGATCACCGACGACGACCTGCGGCACAGCCGGGGGCCGGGCGCGAGGTGCGCGGCTCCGCACGGTAGCCGATACGGAGACGGTCTGCTGGAGCCGCGTGCCAGCGGTGAGATGCTCCGGCTCGGCGCTGACGACGGGCAGGCGGCTGTAGGACTTGAACGAGGCATCCGTCCAGTTCCGCTGATCCTCGATCTCGAAGTGATCTCCGGTGAAGCTGAACTCGGCGCAGACGTGGCGGCCGGACAGCACAAGCCGGGTGAATGCCGGGATGAGCGGCTCGTCGATGCCCGCGCTCGGGCCCGGCGGTGCCACCAGGGCCGGCAGCTGGCCGGAGATCTCCGCGCCGCCTCCGGCCGCCGAAAAGTCCCGGCCGGCGAACTCCTCGGGCGGGTGCAGGACGCAGATTCCTATCCGCCGGTAGGGAAACGGCGTGACGGCAGTGCCGTCCATGCTGAAGGAGCACGACCCGTCCGCCGCGCCGCAAACGACGCCCTTCCATGTGAAGCACAGCCCGCCCGCCTCGTGGCGGGACACGAAGGTGATCCGGAATTCGCCGCCGGCCTGGCGGATGCGAACCTCCGACAAGGCCGGCGGAACCGTGTTCCAGGCCTGGTCCCGCACCGCGACCACGATGCGCCGGGCCACCTCGATGTCTCCGACCCGCAGGTACCGCAGGCCGCCAGCGGCGAACTCCGCGCTCAGGTCACCCGCGCGGACCCCGACGACGTCTTCCGGGGGCTGGTCGGCCCCGCGGAGGATCTGGTTCTCTGACGGCATGGGCCCCGGCTGTCCCGCGGGCGCGTCCGATGTCATGGCCGCCCGCTAGCCGGCCCGATCACTGCCCGGCCCGAGGGGTACGTCTCGCTCACGCCCTCCGGGGCGCAGTTCAGCCATCGGTGACCTCCGACGGGATCCGCTCCACCCACGGCGCCATGTCCGCCGAACCGGGATCGGCAAGGCGGCAGCCGCCGATGAACGTCGCGACGTTGACCAGCCGCTGATTGCCGGTGCGGACGTTGCCCGACACATCGGTGAAGCTGACCGGCTCGTCCACCAGGCGAAAGAGCCCGATGTCGGCCGCTGCGCCCGCTCGCAGGCTCCCGATCTGGTCGCTCAGGCCGACGGCGGCGGCCGGACGGCTGGTGGCCGCCGCGACGACATCGATGAGCGGCATTCCGAGGGCGAGGAACTTGCTCATGCACAGCGGCAGGTCGAGCCGGTCGCCCGTGCCCTCCCTGAGCTGGATCACCGGGGACTCCACCGCGTCGCTCGACACCAGTGAGCCAACGTGCAGGCTCATCTGGTGCAGGTCGGTGGAGATAACGTGCGGCATGATCCCCGCCGAGAGCAGGCCCGCGGCGCTGGCGAAGTTCAGGCTGCCCGCGCCATGCCCGACGTCGAGGATGATTCCCCGGTCGAGCGCCGCACGCGTAACGTCGAGCGGTGCGCCCGCGGCGCCGACGAGCCTCATCGAGCCGCCGGTGCAGCAGTGAGTAACGATGTCACCTGGCCGGAGCAGGGCCAGGACGTCGCTGATCTCCGGCGGCGCATCCGCGATGTGCACCATGATCGGCAGCTCGTGCTCGCTGGCCGCCTCGAGCGCGCGATGCAGGGCCAGCAGGCCGGTGGACCCGACCGTCGGGCTCGCCATCCGGACCTTGATGCCCACCACGAAGCCGGGGTTTCCCGCCAGCGAGCGGCCCAGCAGGTCCACGTCCATGTAGCTGGGCTGACTGAGTTCGAAGTCGGGCGCGACCAGGCCGATCGACGAGATGTTGACGAAGGCTTTGATGCGCGCCCCGGTGCGCTGTACCACCTGCCGCCGGAAGCCACGGAGCGTCAGGGCGCCGGCCGAGCCGGCGTCGACCCAGGTGGTGACGCCGCTGTCATGGGCTATCAGGTCGGGGTCCACGCCCCAGTACCCGAAGTCGTGGAAGACGTGGGTGTGCAGGTCGACCAGTCCGGGGAGCACCAACAGGCCGGTGGCGTCCATCACCCGGGCAGAGCTCGCCGCCGGGATATGGTCGGCGACCAGCGCGATCCGGCCCTTGGAGATCGCCACGTCTGCTTTGGCGTCCCTCGGCTCCGCCGGGTCGATGACCCGGCCGCCCTGGATAAGCAGGTCGTATGTCATCTCACCGCTCCCGCCGCCATTCCCCGGGCCAGGAATTTCTGGAAGAAAGGGCATGCCGCGACAACGGGAATTGATGCGGCCAGCTGGCCTCCCCGGTCACGGAACCTCCAGCAGGCTCGCCGCTGTCATGTCATCGCCTTTCCTGCGTTCAGGACCTGGGGGTTCATCACGTCGTCGGGTACCCGCCCGGCTAGCAGGCTGGCGACGGCGGCGACGGCGCGCTGTGCGCCACGGTCCAGGGTCTCGGTGGTGGCGCCGCCGATGTGCGGCGTGACAAGGATGTTGGGCGCGGCCAGCAGCGGATGCCGGGTGCCGGCCGGCGGCCGTTCCAGCACATCCAGCCCGGCCCCTCCGAGCGCACCTTGCTCCAGCGCCGCTTGCAGCGCTGGCTCGTCCACCAGCGACTCGCGGGCGGTGTTGATGAAAAAGGCGCCGGGCCGCATGCGCGCGAACTCGGCGCGGGAGAACATGTGCCGGTTCTCCGGCGTGGCCCGCGCGTGCAGGGACACGATGTCGGACCGCTCCAGCAGGGCTTCCAGCGGCACCATGTCGACATCGTCAGCCACTGCTGCCGGTATCACCGGGTCGTAGGCCAGCAACGCGAAGCCGAGCGCCCGCGCCCGCGCCGCCACCTCACGGCCGACTCGGCCCAGGCCGACCAGCCCGAGGGTGAGGCTGGCGGCCTCGCGGCCGAAGAACTCACTGCCCCCAAACACCGACTCCGCGAGGCTGCCCTGCTCGGCCAGGTAGCGGCTGGCCCGCGGGACCGCCCGGATGAGCAGCAGCGCGAAGGCGATCGTCAGTTCGGCGACGGCTGCAGCGTTCTTGCCCGGCGTGTTGACCACCGGGATACCCCGGTCGGTCGCCGCCGCAACGTCGACGTTCACCGGCCCGCCGCGGGCACAGCACACCAGCCGCAACGGCGCCGCGTCCAGCACCTCCGCGCTGACCGGCGCGCCGTGCACGATCAGCACCTCCTGCCCAGCGGCGGCGCGGACGATCTCAGCCGGGTCGCCCACATACTCCCGCAGCCGCCGCTCCGACCCGGTACGCGGCGGTGCGCCCGTTATGCCGGTGATCTGCATAGAGGTAACAGTGACCCGGTCACCCAAGACCGCCAGATACGGCGCATAGACCGACGCCGGCATGTACGGATCGCCGACCACTAGGACATGGACGGGCACGGGATCGCTCATGGCGCCGGGCCTGCGGCGGGTGCGTGCACCGGCCGGTGCAAGGCCTGCGTCAGCCGTTCGAGGTTGTGTGCAGGGCTGCGGCGGTCGAAGATCGCGCTGCCGCTCACGATGACGTCGGGCCCCCAGCCGGCGATCTCGGCGGCGTTGCCGATGGTGACCCCGCCGTCCACGCCCACCAGCACATCGGTGCGGCAGGCTGCGGCCAGCTCACGGACCGCGGCCACCCGGCGGTGGGTATTGGCGGCGGGCACCTGGCCTGGCCATCCGGGGTTGACCGCAAGCACCAGAACCAGGTCCACGAGCTCGAGCACCGGCTCGATCGCCTGCACGGGTGTGCCCGGATTGATCGCGACGCCGCGCAGGAAAGGCCGGCCTTCCCCGGCGAGTTCGGTCATCTCCTGCAAGGTGCGGTGGAGATGCCGGCCGGCCTCGGCGTGCACGGTGATGACGGCTGCACCTGCGGTGGCGACATCTGGGACCAGCCTGCGCGGCTCCTCCACCATCAGGTGGGCATCCACCGGGATCCCGGTCGAAGCGACCGCCGCGATGAAGGCCGGGCCAACCGTCAGCTGCGGACAGAACCTGCCATCCATCACATCGACATGCGCCCAGGCTGCCTTGCCACGGAGGATCTCCAGCTCCATGCCCAGCCTGGTAAGGTCCGCGGTGATCACCCCGGCGCTGAGGCGCGGCACGGTCACCAGCCAGCCTCCCCTCGCGTCACGAGCATTCGCTCATGTGTCGCACATCTGCTCGCGTGAAGTATCTGCCTGCTCCCGAGCAGGTGCAAGCCCCGGCGGGGGATTTCGCTGGGCTGGACCGGGCCTCGCCGCCGGGCTCGGCGTGCCGTTGAAAGCGACCATCATCAGCCTCGCGCCGGCCGCGTTCGCGCTGCCCGCGGGCGCGCGAGTTCGGCCCGGCGGGGCATGGTCCGGCTTCCCCCGGGTCTGGTCAAACTCGTCCAGCGCCGAGCTGGTACTCGGGTCCGGGCCGGGCAGGTCACGACGCGATCACGGAGACGGCCTGAGCGGATAGCAATTCCCGGCTAGGTCTTGCACCGGCTCCGGCCCAGGCTCATACTGCGGTGAGCGGATGCGCACTCATTGAGCGGATGCCGGACGTCCCGCTCAGTTGTCCGGTCCGGACATCCTGTCAACTGCCGTGTCGGAGGAGGACTTCACGTGGGCTCTCACATTGATCGCCAGACGAGCGGCTTGGCCGAGTCCTACCTCAAAGGCGGGATTTCGCGGCGGGCATTCGTAACGCGGTTGCTGGCGCTCGGCCTCGCACCCGGAGCCGTCGCCTCGGTCGTCGCCGCATGCAGCAACCCGTCCCCGTCCGCCAGCGGCAGCAGCAGCGCGGCGCCCGGGGAGCTGGCGGGCAATGTGCGGTTCCTCATCGGTCCCTGGTCCAACCAGGAGGTCGCTCATCAGCAGCACACCGCCAAGGCGTTCCAGGCCCTGCATCCCAAGGTCACGTTCTCGTTCCGCCTGTACGACTGGGGCTCCGCCGGCCAGCAGATCAACACGTCTGTGATCGAAGGTGCGCAGGACATCTACATGACGACCGAGAGCTCCTATCCGGACTACGAGGCGCACGACACCTTCGTCGATCTCGCCCCGCGCGTCAACGCCCCGTCCTTCGCCGCGGAAAAGGCCAAGTACCTCTACATGAACCGGATCGAGTCCTACGGGCCGAAGATCCTCGGTCTCCCCATCAGCTGGCACGTCGAGGATGCCATGTTCGTGAACATGGACATGGTGAATGCGGCCGGGTTCGACGAGAGTTTCGCCGACACGTGGCCCACCTTCCTCGAAGCCGTCACCAAGATGACCAAGCCGGGCAAGACGTACGGGTTCGGAATCGGCATCCAGATCGGCGGGTACGGAGAGTGGTACCAGCGCCTCCGTGCCGCAGGCGGCTCGTATCTCACCGCGGATCACAAGACCGTCAACGTCAACCATCCGGACGTGGTGCTGGCGACACAGCAGTTCGCCGATCTCTTCAAGAAGGGGATAGCGCCACCGCTCGGCACCTACACCTACGACGACGCGCCAGCGGCCTTCGCCGCCGGCAAGATGGCGATCTACTCCTCCGACCTCGCCACGACCACGACGCTGCCCAAGAAGGTCCCCTTCAACTGGAAGCTGCTCCCGTATCCACCCGGTCCGGTCACCCGGGTCAACTTCAACGACTTGAGCCTGTACATGATCAACCCTCAGTCATCGGACCAGGACCTGATGTGGGAGGTTCTGAAGTGGTGGACCTCCGGGCCGAACGACGCCTACTGGGCCGGCAACTCGGGCACCTACCCGGCGCGGGTCGACGCTCCACATTACGGCTACAGCAACTGGGCGGCGCCGCAGATGGGTGAGGCGTTCGCGTCGTTCCAGAAGTACGCCGTCGGGCTGGAGAACTTCCCCCAGTGGGCAGATGTCGAGAACGCCGCGGAGGCCGAGATCCAGAACTGCTACGGCGGAAAGGAGACGGCGCAGCAGGCCGTTGCGAACGTCGCGAAGATCGTCCAGCAGCAGACGGGAGCTGCTCTATGAGGCTCCCGGCCGTTGGGGCAGCCAGCCTTGACCTGGCCCGCGGCGTGGCAGGCGACAGCCGGCTGACGCGCTAGAAGGGACTCTCGGTTGCCTGGGATGCGCCTTTCGCCCGCGGAGCACCGTCGGCTGCGGAGGCGTGCGCGGCTTCAGCGTGAGCTCACGGGCTGGGCATTTCTCGGCCCGATGTTCTTCTTCTTTGTCCTGTTCCTGCTCGTGCCGGTGGTGGGAACGTTCTGGTGGAGTACCCGGTCGGGCGGTTTGCTTGGCGTAACCACGAGCGTGGGCCTCAAGAACTACACGACGTTTCCCCAGCAGGTGGACGCTCTGACCGCCGTGAAGAACACGCTCGACTTCGCGTTGCTGTCAGTTCCCCTGACGCTCGTGCTCGGGGTGCTGCTGGCGCTCCTGATGGTCAAGGTGGGCCGGGGCGGCGGCGTCTACCGCTTCCTGATGTACTTCCCCACCCTCGTCCCCGGTGTCGTGGCCGGGCTGATCTGGCTGTTCCTCACCAATCCCGACTTCGGGTTGCTCAACAACATCCTGCACGCCGTCGGAGCCCAGCCGGTCGTGTGGCTGGGGGAGAACTCGGCGCTGCGGACGCTGGCGGCCGTCGACGTCTGGCGCAACGCGGGGTATTGGGCGATCTTCTTCGTCGCCGCCCTCATCGGCCTGCCGGAGGAGCTGTACCAGGCCGCGGCGCTCGATGGGGCCGGGCCGCTGGCGCGCTTCTGGCATCTGACGCTGCCGATGCTGAGGCGGATACTGCTCTTCGCGCTCGTCGTATCGACGATCTGGGGCCTCCAGGTATTCGACACCGCCCTGATCATGACCGCCGGCGGACCGGGCTATGCGACGACGACAATCGTCTACCGCGTCTGGCAGTACGTCTTCGCCTATCCCGACGAGATCGGGCTGGCGGCCGCCATGTCCTCGATGCTCGTCTGCGCCATCCTCGTTCTTACCCTGGTCCAGCTTCGAGCGCTGCGCGGACGGCGGGGGCTGGATTAGCGTGGCCACAGTCAAGCAGGCCGAGCCCCGTCCCACCGCCCAGGACGGCGCCGCAGGCACCAGTCTCCCCAGGGAGGCTCGTCGCGCGCACCGGCGCCGCCGGCTCGGATCCACCGGCCGGCACGCCGCCCTGGCGCTCGCCACCCTGGTGTTTGTCGTCCCGTTCTACTACGTCATTCTGTCGTCGGTAAAGAACAACAGTCAGATCTTCTCCTACCCTCCGAAGCTGCTTCCTTTCCCGCTCTATCTCGGGAACTTCACGGAACTGCTGACCCAGACTCAATATCTGCGGTGGATGCTGAACACGCTGATCGTCGCGGGCTCGGTCGCCGCCATCAAGGTCCTCATAGACTCAATGGCTGGATATGCGCTGGCCAAGCTGCAGATCACGGGCAAGCGGATCATCTTTATCCTCATGCTGATCCTGCTCATGGTGCCGCTGAGCGCCCTGATCGTGCCGCTCTGGACGCTGATCAGGATGCTCGGCCTGCTCGATACGTACTGGGCGCTGATCCTGCCCGCGCTCGCCAACCCGCTCGGGGTGTTCCTGATGCGGCAATTCATTCTCGGTCTGCCCTCGGACCTCATGAACGCCGCCCGGCTCGATGGCATGAGCGAGTTCAGCATCTACTGGCGCATCGTCCTGCCGCTGATCAAACCCGGCCTAGTGGTCCTGGCGGTGATCATCTTCACCGATCAGTACATCAGCTTCATCTGGCCGCTCATCGCGACGACCAGCAACAACATGGAACTGCTGACCGTCGGCGTCGCCAACTTGCACGCGCGCGGCGGAGTCAACTTCGGTCTCTGGTCGGCGTCGGCGGTCATGTCGCTCGTGCCGATCGCCATCGTGTTCTTCGCGCTGCAGCGGCAATTCATGTCTCGTTCCCTGACGGGCGCCCTGAAGCAGTGAGCCAACGCGTGGAGGAACTGTGAGCGCTGCGTCCGATCCCGCGATCGAGATGGTCGACGTGTGTAAGGACTACGGCTCGGTACGAGCGGTGCAGAACGTCGATCTCGCCATCGCCGAGGGAGAGTTCGTCGTCTTGCTGGGGCCGTCCGGTTGCGGGAAGAGCACATTGCTGAAGCTGGTGGCCGGCCTCGAGGAACTCAGCAGCGGAGAGGTCTACATCGGTGGACGGCTCGCGAACTACCTGAAACCTGGGGACCGTGACGTGGCCATGGTCTTCCAGAACTACGCGCTCTACCCGCACATGACCGTACGGAAGAATCTCGGCTTCCCCTTGCGCAGGCAGCGGAAATCAAAGAGCTTCGTTACGGACCGGGTTGACTTCGCGGCCGACCTGCTGCACCTGAAAACTGAGCTGGACCGCTATCCAGACGAGCTCTCGGGCGGGCAGCGGCAGCGCGTTGCCCTGGGCCGCGCCATCGTGCGGGAGCCGTTCGCGTTTCTCATGGACGAGCCGCTGTCCAACCTCGACGCTCTGCTGCGGGTGCAGATGCGGACGGAGCTGCTCCGGCTTCACCGCCGGGTCGGCCGGACAACGATCTATGTGACGCACGACCAGATCGAGGCCATGACCATGGCCGACCGGCTCGTCGTCATGCGGGATGGTGTCGTGCAACAGGTCGGTCCTCCCGATGACGTGTACGACCGGCCGGTCAACACGTACGTGGCGACGTTCGTCGGTGCCCGCTCGATGAACCTCTTCGAGGGCCGTGTCGTCACCGCGGACGGCAATCGCCGGTTCGAGGGACCCTTCTCCCTCGATCTGTCAGCGGACTCCCTACCGGGAACAGCCGACGGCGAGATCGTGCTCGGGGTGCGTCCCGAGGACGTGTCCATCTGCCCCGACGGCACCCCAGGGCAGCTGACCGGGGTCGTCGAACTCGGGGAACGAATCGGCGGAGACGTCTATCTCAACGTCCGGATGCCAGAGGGGAACACGATCGTCATCTCTGTCGACGCGTCGCACAAGATAAGCGAAGGCGAGTCCCTCTGCATGCAGGTAGCTCAGGACAAGCTCTGTTTCTTCGGCCCCGACGGAGCCCGGCTCGACATACGAGGACGGGATTCGTGACAGACAGCGCCCCGGCCAGCGTGAGGAGCGACACCTTGCCGCTTAGCGTGGGACCAGATCGAAGGCATCTGGTCGACCAGTCAGGTCACGCCGTGCTCATTCAGGGTGATGCCGCGTGGTCGCTGATCGTCAACACCACGGTGGACGAGGCGACCTGGTATCTGGACCAGCGCAGGGCGCAGGGATTCAACGCCATCTTGATCAATCTGATCGAGCGGCTATTCGCCACGGACGCGCCGAGAAACCTGATGGGCGACGAGCCGTTCACGACTCCCGGCGATTTCACCACTCCCCACGAGTCGTATATGGCACATGCGGAGCAGATCCTGGACCTGGCTCGTGCCCGGGGCATCATCGTCATCCTGTATCCGGCGTTTCTCGGATATCCACGACCCCACTACCCAGGTTACGGCGGTCAGGCCGAGGGGTGGTACGACGAGGTCGTGGCGAATGGCCGGGACGGATGCCGCGCATACGGGGAATACCTGGGCCGGCGATTCGGTGGCTACGAGAACGTGATCTGGAGCATCGGCGCCGACCGGAACCCCGAGGACGCCCGGGCCGGTCTCGAGGCGCTCGCGTCGGGCATCAAGACGACTGCGCCCGGCTGCCTGATGACCGCGCAGATGCTGCCGGAGCATTCGGCGGCCGAGGAGTATCCGGACGCCGAGTGGCTCGACCTGCTGAGCACGTACTCGTACACCATCATCCCGCGCCTGCTCGAGCGCGACTGGTCCAGCACCCCAACGCGCCCGTTCTTCCTCGTGGAGTCCGCATACGAGAACGAGCACGACGCGAGCCAGCTTCAGATCCGGCGTGCCGCCTACTGGTCGGTGCTGGGCGGCGGCCTGGGGCACGTCATGGGAAACAAGCCCATCTGGTTCTTCGGCGCGGGATGGAAGGAGCAGGTCGCGAGCGACGGCGCAGCCGGACTCGCTCGGTGGGGCGGGTTCTTCCGGTCCGTCAACTGGCCGGCGCTCGTACCCGACCACGATCGGGCGCTCGTCTCGGGCGGTCGCGGCGAGGCCCGCGGGCTGAATCAGATCGGAGCCGCGCGGTCCGGGGACGGCCGGCTGGCGGTCGTCTACGTCCCCGAGCAGCGGCCGATCACGATCGAGACAGATGTTCTCGCCGGGCCGGCCGTCACGGCCACGTGGTTCGACCCGGTAAGCGGGAATCGGCTGCCCGGTGGGACCCTCGCCGTGAGCGGGCCGGCGGTCCTCACGCCTCCCTACCCGGAAGATGCCGTCCTGCTGCTCGAAACGACGGCTGCGCAGGCAGACGGGAGATGAGCGCCCGATGGCGATCATGACCGTCAATGGACCCATCGAGGCGGACCAGCTTGGCCTGACCCTGGCGCATGAGCACATCTTCTGTGACACCTCGGGGGACTTCCGCGCGCCGCCTGCCAGCATCGAGAGCCTGATGGCAGCCATGGGAGTAGATCTCGAGGACGACATCACGCTCCCGAGCCTGGGCTTTCTCTGGCGGGAGCCGCAGTGGTCCGTCAGCAACCAGATCCTCGAAAGCTACACCGACGCCGTCGACGAGCTGCGGTGGGCGCGACGTGCCGGGGTAACGGCGGTCATCGATCCCACGCCCATCGGGCTCGGGCGAAAGCCGGCGGCGCTGCGGCGCCTGAGCGCGGAGCTCGGCATGCACGTTGTCGCGGCGACGGGGTACTACCGCGACAAGTTCCACCCGCCGGAAGTCGCGACGATGACGGTCGCGGAGATCGAGAACGTGATCTATCGCGAGATCGCCGAGGGCATGGATGAGACGGACGTACGCGCCGGGCTCATCGGGGAGCTTGGCACGAGCGGCAAGCAGATCACGCCGAGCGAGGAAAAGGTCCTGATCGCCGCGGCCCGCGTGCAGCGCGAGACGAAGATCCCCATCATGGTTCACACCGAAGGCGTCCGCGAGACCGTCTTGAGCGCACTCGCCCTGCTCGAGCGGAACGGCGCCGATACCGGAAAGGTCCACATCTGCCATGTGAACCGCGCTCGGTGGTGGAAGGACGTGGCCAGCCGGGGGGCGACGATCGGCCTGGACTGTTTCGGCTCGATCTTCTCGATCGATTCAGAGACGGCGATGAACCCCACCGATCAGGCGCGGATCGAGGATCTACGGGAGATATTCGAGGCCGGTCATGGAGACAAGGTGCTGGTCAGCAACGACATCTGCATGAAGATGCGTCTCCACAAGTACGGCGGATGGGGTTACGACCACATCCAGACGAACCTGTATCCGTTCCTGCGTCGAGCGGGCTTCACCGATGCGGAGCTGAGCGTGCTGTTTGAGGAGAACCCACGCCGGTTCCTCGACACCCCGGATCGCGCCATGTGAGTGGTGGACGGCGCCCCGGTGGGACTGGGTGTTCAGCGGCCGGCCATCACCTCCGCGGCCTGCCTACAGGCACATCTGCCCCCCGTCGACGGGGTAATAGCCGCCGGTGGCGTAGCTCGCGTCGGGCGAGGTGAGCCACGCGATCAGCCCCGCGACCTCGGAAGGCTGGCCGACGCGGGCGAGCGGGATGAGCCGCTCGGCCTCGGCCAGCAGCTGCGCGTCGGCAAGCACGTGGTCGTTCATCCGGGTGTCGATGAAACCGGGAACGACGATGTTGACCCGGATCCCCAGGGGCGCCAGTTCGCCGGCCATGACGCGGGCGAGGGCATGGCACCCTCCCTTGGCGGCGCTGTAGGCGTGTTCCCCGAACGCGAACCCATACAGGCCGGTGGGGGAGCCAATGACCACGATCGAGCCGCCGCCGGTCGCCGTCATGGCCTGAACCACATGCTTGCAGGTCAGGAACATCCCGGTGAGATTTGTGCGGATGATCCGCTCCCAGACCGACAACTCGAGGCGGTCGACCCGTGCGTCACCGGTGAGGCTCATCGAGATGCCGGCTGCCGCCACCGCGGCGTCGAGCCCGCCCCATCGAGAGGTGACCGTCGCAACCGCGGCGGCGAGCTGCTGCTCATCTCCAACGTCGGCCGGCAGCTCGAGAACGTCAGCGCCTGATTGCCGGAGCTGTTCGGCGGTGGCGGCCAGGTCCTGCTCGCGGATGTCGACCAGGGCGACCGAGACCCCTTCGGCGGCGAGCCTGGCCGCCGCCGCGCGCCCGATACCGCCGGCCGCTCCGGTGATGAGCGCACGCCGCGGCATGGCCGATCCTCCCTGCACCGCCGCGCTCACCACGCTCCTCCATCAGCCCTGTCCAGGGTGGCTAGTGTCACCGAACCTGCCCTTTCTGTTCATCGGCGCAGCGGACCTCCGTGTCCTGGGCCCGCCGGATTACCCGGCATCACCCACCGCGGGTTCCGTGCCTGGGTGGCTGTGAAGACGCCGCGCCCCTCGTCGAAGCGAACATTCGCTCAGATCGTGCACATTCGCTCGCTGGCAGTATGAGCGCGGAGATGGAGGGATCGCAAGACCCAGCGGGGATTCTTCCCCTGAAGACCTCATCCGGCGGTGCCGAAGCGCCCCCACCGCCAGCTGGGGAAGGCCCAGGTCCTGGTGATACTGGCGGATCCGCGCCCGGGCCGCGGGTCGCCGCCCTCATGGGCCTGACCTCCCAGGCGGAAGCGTGCGGCGCGGCGTCAATCGTGCTTGCGGGTCTTCCTCGGCTTAGTTTCAGGGTCTGCTCTTATCCTGTAGATAAACCTGTTCTCTGCGTGGGGCAATGGATCGCGAGCCTGCTGGTGTCACGGATGGCGAGCCGCGCCCGGCGGCGGCCCGCGGCCATCGCCATCGCCGCGCGACCGTCGTCGTGGTCGCGGTTGTCGTGGTCGCGGTGGTCGCGGTGATCGCGGTGCTCACGACTGGCCGCCAGGTGGCCAGCAAGGCCAGTCCAGCCGCGACGCCCACACCAACCGTGACCGCGAGCCCGTCGGTGTCGGCCATCTACCAGCGGGTCAGGCCGTCCGTGGTCGTCATCCGTACCAACGACGCGCTCGGCTCCGGAGTGATCGTGGCCGATGACGGCACGATCGTAACCGCGAACCATGTCATCGCCGGCGCCACCCGGATCACGGTCACGTTCTTCGACGGCACCACCACCTCGGCGGCCGTCGCCGCCACCGATCCCAAGCGGGACGTCGCGGTGCTCAGCCCGGCATCGCTGCCGGAGGTCGTCGTACCGGCGGCCCTCGGCGGCGGTGCCGGTGTGGGGGCGCCGGTGGTCGCGGTCGGCAATCCGCTCGGCCTGGCCGACAGCGTGTCCGCCGGCGTGGTCTCCGGCCTCGACCGAACCGCGCAGACTGCCGATGGCACCTACTCCGGGCTGATCCAGTTCGACGCGTCGGTCAACCCCGGAAGCTCCGGCGGCGCGCTGCTCGACGCCCGGGGCCTGGTAATCGGCATCGTCGTCTCGATCGCCAACCCGGCACACGAGGACGCCTTCGCCGGCATCGGGTTCGCGGTGCCCATCGGCGCCGCGCTCAGCGGCGGAAGCGGCACCGGGCCCGGGCACGGACCCCAGATATGACGCCGAACCACCCGGAGGGTAGATGAGCCCGGCCAATTCCGCGAGCCCGCTCGAGAACGTGCTGTTCGAGGTCAAGCGCACCATCGTCGGCCAGGACGTGCTGCTGGAGCGGATGGCGATCGCCCTGCTGTCCGGCGGGCACCTGCTCGTGGAGGGGGTGCCCGGCCTGGCCAAGACGCTAGCTGTGAAGTCGCTGGCAGCGGCGGTCGGCGGGCAGTTCCAGCGCATCCAGTTCACCCCTGATCTGGTGCCTGCCGACCTGACCGGGACGCGGGTCTACCACCAGCACACCGGTGACTTCGAGACCCAGCTCGGTCCGGTCTTCGCGAACCTGCTGCTGGCGGACGAGATCAATCGCGCTCCCGCCAAGGTACAGAGCGCGCTGCTTGAGGTCATGCAGGAGCACCAGGTCACGATCGGCCGTGAGACCTTCCGGGTGCCCGAGCCGTTCCTGGTCATGGCGACGCAGAACCCGATCGAGTCGGAGGGCACCTACCCGCTGCCGGAGGCGCAGGTCGACCGGTTCATGATGAAGGTCCTCATCAGCTACCCCAGCTCCGCCGAGGAGCACGCCATCGTCGACCGCGCGCTGCGCCCCGCCGACCCGATCCGGGCGATGCTCACGCCCGAGGATCTGACCCAGATGCAGGAACGCGTGCAGCAGCTGTACGTCGACCCCGCCATCACCGAATACGCCGTCCGCCTGGTGACCGCGACCCGTCTGCTGGGCCTGGCCGGGCTTGACGATCTGAAGCGGTACCTGACCTACGGTGCCAGCCCTCGCGCCTCCATAGCGCTCGTCGTCGGCGGCCGGGCGCTGGCGTTCCTGCGGGGCCGCAACTACGTGCTGCCGTACGACGTCAGCGAGCTCGCCGCCGACGTGCTGCGGCACCGCGTCGTGCTGTCGTACGAGGCACTCGCCGACGACGTCAGCGCCGACGACATCATCGCCCGGGTGCTGGACGCCGTGCCCGAGCCCGAGGTCGTCCTGCAGAGCCGGTGAGCCCCATGCGCACCGTCCCCGAACGACTCCTGCTCCGCCTGGAATGGCGGGTTGTCCGCCGCCTGGAGGGGCGAGTGCACGGTGGCTACCGCACCGCGCACCGCGGGTCCGGGACCGACCTGGTCGGCCTGCGCGGCTACGTGGAGGGCGACGACGCGCGGCATATCGACTGGAACGTCACCGCCCGGCTGGGCGAGCCGCACCTGCGCATGTTCAACGAGGACCGCGAGCTCACCGCGTGGCTGGTGCTCGACCGCTCGGCGTCCATGGCGGTGGGCGCGCCGGGCCGCGGGAAGCACGACGTGCTCGCCGAGCTGGCCCTCGTTCTTGCCCGGCTGTTCAGCCGTGGCGGTAATCGCGTCGGGGCGCTGTTCTACGACACCGGGATCGTGGGCGTGGTGCCGCCCGGGACGGGCCGCCGGCACGTCCTGCGGATCGGCGCCGAGTTCGCCCGTACCGCCGGCGCACGGCGCGGCAGCACAACGGACCTCGCCGGCATGCTCGACGCGGCAGCGCGGCTCGTCCGGCGCCGCAGCCTCATCGTCGCCGTGTCCGACTTCATCGGCGGCGGCGACTGGGAGCGCTCCCTGCTGCGGCTGGCCCCGCGCCACGAGGTTGTCGCCCTTCGCGTCATCGACGCCGCCGACGACGAGCTGCCCGACGCCGGGCTGATCGTCGTCGAGGACGCCGAGACCGGAGAGCAGCTCATCGTCGACTCCGGCGACCCGCTGCTGCGGGCGCGCTTCCGGGCGGGTGCTGGCGAGCGCGACGCCCGGCTGGACGCCGGCATGCGCCGGGCGGGAGTGCCCCTGCACCGCATCAGCACCGCGGATGACCTTGCCGGCCCGCTCGTCGAGGTCGTTACCCGAACCCATCGCAGGCGCGCATGACACTCGGCTCTCCCGCGCTGCTCGCCGCCGGTCTGCTTGTCGCCGCGGCCCTGGGCTCCGGCGCCGTCGCCGTCTCCCGGCGGCGGGCCGCGGCGCTGGCGGCGGCCGGGGTCGCGGGACCGGGCCGCGCCCGGCAGGCAGGGGTGTGGCTGACGATCGCGGGCATCGCGGTGCTCGCGATCGCCGTCGCTGGCCCCGCGGCATCGCTCCCGGTGCCCCGCGCGACCGGCACCGTCATTCTCGCCATGGACGTGTCCAACAGCATGGGCGCCAGGGACGTCGCGCCCGACCGGCTCGCGGCCGCGCAGCGCGCGGCGCGGTCCTTCATCGCGGCGCAGCCGGGCAGCATCGACATCGGCGTCGTCGCCTTTGAGCAGGGCGCGCTCCTCACCAACCGGCCAGGAGGCGGCCACGCCGAGGCAGAGGCGGCGATCAGGCGCCTGAGGGTCTCTGGCGGGACCTCGCTGGGCTCGGCCATCATCGCTTCGCTGTCCGCGATCACGGGCAAGGCGATCTCTGTCGAACGCGACGGCACGATACCCGGCATTGGCTACTGGCCGTCGGCCACGATCGTGATCTTCTCCGACGGCCAGGATGAGGGCGCGGCCAGTGCCACGGCCGCGGCCACCGCAGCCGCCGAGAAGGCTGGCGTGCGCATCGACACCGTCGGGGTCGGCACCACCGCGGGGACCACCGTTGACGTTGACGGCTATCACCTGTTCACCGCGCTTGACCCCGGCGCCCTGAAGTCGATCGCGCAGGCCACCCGCGGCGCGTACTACCCGGCCTCGGATGCCAGCGAGCTGGACGGCATCGCCTCGACGATCAAGCTCCGGCTCACGGTCACGAGCCAGCGGCTGCCGCTCGCGGGCGCGTTCATCGCTCTGGCCGTCGTGTTTCTCGCCGCGGGCTCCGTTCTCACCGTTGCCCGGTCGGGGCGGGTGATCTGAATGTCGCTGTCCTGGCCGTGGGCCCTGCTGGCACTCCTGGCCATACCGCTGGTGATAGCGGCCTGGTGGTGGACGCGGCGGCGCCGCCGCCGCGGGGCGGTGCGCGTGACCTCGATCGCGCTCGTCCGTGCCTCCCTTCCCGGCCGCAACCGCTGGCGCAGGCTCATTCCCGCGGCGCTGCTGCTGCTCGGGCTGGCCGTGCTCGGGGTCGGCGCCGCACGCCCCCAGGCAACAGTGCGGGTCCCGTCGTCGTCCGGCACGATCATGCTCGCCCTCGATGTCTCGGGCTCCATGTGCTCCACCGACGTGAGCCCGAACCGCATCACCGCCGCCGAGGACGCGGCCAGCACCTTCATCAGGTCCGAGGCGGGCGGGCCGCGGATCGGCCTCGTCGCGTTCGCGGGAACCGCCGGGGTGCTGGTGCCCCCGACCGCTGTTTCGGGCACGCTGCTGCATGCCCTGGGCGGCCTGTCCACCTCGCAGGGCACCGCCATCGGCCAGGGCATCCTGACCTCGCTCGACGCCATCGCGCAGGTCGACCCCTCCGTCGCGCCGACCGGCACCCGCCCCGCGAGTGCCCACGGCTATGCGCACGACGTGATTGTCGTGCTCACCGACGGCTCGAACAACGAGGGCGTCGACCCGCAGACCGCGGCGCGGCAGGCCGCCGCCCGCGGCGTGCGCGTCTTCACGATCGGGTTCGGCACCACCAACCCCGCGCCCCTGGTGTGCAGCAACTCGCAGTTCGGCGGATACGGCGGCGGGTTCGGCGGATACGGCGGCGGGTTCGGCGGGCGCAACCCCCTGGTCGCCGACTACGGCGCGCTCCGGCAGATCGCCAGCATCACCGGCGGCAAGTTCTATCGCGCGCAGAACGCCGACCAGCTCAAGGCCGCCCTAGGCACCCTCTCCGGCACGTTCACGATCATCCGCGAGCACCGCGACATCGCCGCATGGTTCGCCGGCCTGGGCGGCCTTCTCATCGCCGCCGCGCTCGCGCTCTCGCTGTGGTGGAACAGGACCCGGCAGCCATCCGGCCGCGCCGCCGACCAGGAGGCGGCCCACTGACACGTGTCGCGATCATAGAGGCGGCGTAGGAGCACTAACGGCGGCGAGCGCGGCCATTCCTAGGGGTAGGAAAGAAGTGGTCTGTAAAACGCCCATCGTCCCCATGCATTGATCTCCCCAATTATGCCAGGGGTCCACACTGCTGCAATTGGATGCTTCCTGTGCCTGTCCTCGTAAGGACGCAGTGCCGCAGTCGACATCGTGGCCTGAGCGATCGCAGGTCGCGACAAGAGCCGGACGCGTCACTGTATGCCGTAGCTGGCAATGGGCAGCCTGGCTTCGGCCGGCCTCGACGTGGTGGCTGATCAGATAACTGTGCAGTTTATCACTTTTGTCCCATTATAAGCATAGGCCCGGGTGACGCAGTGGACCGGTGTCAACGCAGTACGCCACCTCCGCGTCCCATCTACGCGTGGTGAGGCGACCGGGCAGGTTCTCAGTTAGCATTGACCGGGCGCTGGCCTGATCATGCCTTCACTACCAGGGACGTCCTGCGTTCCGCCGTACACCGCAGCAAGGGGGAGGAAATGCCAACCTGGCAAGATCTTACTTCATATGTCCGCTCCAATTACAAGATCGCCGACGAGCGCCCGGACCTGATAAAGCTAATCTTTGAAACGGGTAGTCTCCGTTCGCAGATGGTTCTGGTCACCCGGGAGACCCTGATGGACGGGGAAGAGGAGTGGGTGACAATATCATCGCCGGTCGCCAATCTCGGGTCGGTGAATCTTGAGGAATTCCTGCGCGAAGTGGGAGGCATCGTCTGCGGTGGCGCCGGGCTCGAGGGAGACGTGCTCGTGATAAAGCACGCAGCGCCGCTCCTCAACCTCGACATCAACGAGTTTGAGCGGCCGCTCAGGCTGGTGACGATGACGGCGGACGCCCTCGAAAAGAAGCTCGCCGGAGGCGACAAGTACTGAAAAAGTACTGGAGAACGAGGCAACTCAGCATCAATTGCGGAGCCTGACCGTGCGGAACAAGGGCGGGAAACCAGGCTCGCGGTAGCTGCGAACGGGGCCGTGGGCAGGGCCGGTGAAGGCACCGTGAAGACCGTGTGGAGGCCGCGGCCGGGCCCTACGGCCCGCGACGCCCACAAGAGATGGCGAAGGCCCCTCAGCGTGCAGGAGAGGGGCCTTCGCCTGAGCTCTGATCAGCGAGAGTGGGACGCTACGACACTTTACCAGTGGAGGTCATTTTCCGCCGAAACTGTCGAATTCCCCGTTCCGGACTCCCCCGAGAAATGCATGCCACTCACCCGACGTGAATCGGAGAACCGAGCCTTCGCGGTCCTTGCTGTGGCGGACACCGATCTGGCCGTCGGGCAGGTCTGCCACCTCGACGCAGTTGCCATTGGAATAACTCAGTGAGCTCTTGATCCACTGCGGATCTGAACCCGGGTTCCCCGGGCGGTCCCTGGGCATAAGTCTTTCCACGTCCTTACCTCGCTGAATGTCGTGTGATTCATGGCCTAATGCATACGGCTACGCATCGTGTCTACGCAGCTACTGAGCGTTCGCGCTTGCTAAACGGCCGGACATCGTTGGCATCTGAGGTCCCTGATCATCAGAGGAGACTAGAGCGAGTTGGGGTATCGTGCGTGGCGCCGATCAGGCAGGAAATATCTCACACCGGCCACGCCAATAGCAGCCGTATGGGGAGTTTCCGCCGGCGGGAAGTGGCCGGGCCCACAGCTCACCGCCGAGCGATCACCTGGCCCCACCCGGAAGGCGGCCGGAAATGTGACGCTGGCCTGCCGGGATCACGATCAGCGGCACGTCGGCTACAGGATCGGATCAGCGGCTCCGGCCGCGGCAGACCGTCAGGCGCGCCCGGCCTGGCTCTCGGCTCTCCATCTCGCCGTGGCGCAAGAAGCCAGGTCCCGGACGGCTATGTCCAGCTGCCGCAACGGCTTACGTCAGCTGAGTTGTCAGCCTGACCGCTGGGCAGGCGACCAGTACGACTCGGCTGTCTCGAGGATGAGCGCTCTCGACGACGCCGGATCGAGCGAGGCGTCGACGAGCATCTGGAACGCGATCCGGTACAGGTAGGTCTCTCTCTCGTCTTCCAGGGAGAAGTCGTTCCGCAACACCTCGGTGCTGACTACGTCCTGCAGCACGGCATCGTCATCTGACCCGAAGCGGAAGATCACGAATGCCTCCCCAAAGACCGTGTGCTGGGCATGCAGGGGGAGGATCCGCAGCGTCAGGTTTGGCCGGTCGGCATCACGGGCGAGCCGCTGCAGCTGCTCATACATCAGCGCCTCATCGCCAATCCGGCGCATCAGGACCGACTCGTCGAGCACCACTGACAGCTGGTAATCCGGCCCGCGGTTCAGGATCTGCTGGCGCCGCATCCGGACCCTGACCAGCCGCGCTATCATGCCCGGTGGGGTCGGCTCCACCCGGCTGTAGCTGCTGATGATGTGCCGGGCATACGCCTCTGTCTGTAATAGGCCAGGCACCACAGCAATCTGCCAGGTATCGATCGACCGCGCCTCATGCTCCAGGCCGATGAACTGCTGGTAGTCGGCGGACAGGCCATCGGCATACTCCTCCCACCACCCCTTCTGCGTTGCGTCCCTGGCGAGCGCGAGCAGGAGGTCACGGCGGGGCCCGGTGATCTGGTAGTAGTCGAGCAGCCGCTCGACCTCCCGCGGCTGCAGGCCGGTCTTGGCCCGCTCGTACCTGCTGATCTTGGAAGGCGACCAGTGCAGCGCCGCGGCGACGGCATCTCCGCTCTGGCCCGTGCCCTCCCTGATCTCGCGCAGCTCCGCGGCAAGCCTGCGCCGCCGCACCGTGGGGCTTCCTGGCATGGTCATCAGGCTCCCCTCCTCCCGGTGCCGCGCGAGCGGGATCAGCGTGGCAATCATAAATTTTACATAGCAGCGGCGATGCAACTTTCACTACACCTCACACCGGGATCAGGCGCAACCGGCCCAGCCTTCACCAGAGCAGGCGAAAGCGGGGGAGGCGATGGGACCGGGCTCAAGCTAACCAGATCAATCAATAGCCCCGGTCGTCACGTCGTTCTCATTAGTTTCAGGTCCGGTGACGATCTGGCCCGCGCCGGCCCCGGCGTTGTTATACGGGCACAGCGAACTGGCCCGTGGCCCGCAGATAACCGTACGGCCAACCCACCGCGGATTGAATCCGCGGTGCCGTCAGCGAGTGCGAGTTAACTCAATCGCGATAGTGAACGTTCGGCGCGGCAGCGGCAGCTGTCTGCACGTGGGCACTGGATGCATGCCCCGCCGCGACGGACACTGCCGAACCAGCCGCAACCGATCCGGCTACACCGAGCGCTATGATGGCGGGGATGATGAGAGATCGCCTGATGCGCATGGTTCCTCCACGGCGATTCCCGAGGTCAGCGACCGGGTTGCCCCGCCCTGCCGGCCACCTCGGGGTACCTGCTTTATGTGAGGTTATTCCCCGCTCCCTGGTAATTCCATGCACTCCAGATAGCTATTATCTGACTATTTTTTGAATAATGATACCTTCATTAAAACTAACACTGCCCTATTGCAGGAAATATTCATCAGACCGTGCTGGGAAATAGTACGCTGACCGTGCGATGCAAGAACGCGTGCAACTTTCATGACGCGGCGCGGGAAACGCCGGGTAAACGATATATATCATTCTCTGGCGTGCCCGGTTTGTGAACAAAGGTTCGAAAAACTAGCTTGTTCCCGAAATCTTCTGGTAGTAAAGTTCCGCTCGTGCCCACCGAGACCCTGGCCGGTGCGCTGATCGGCCGCAACAGCGAGTCAGCGATGCTGGCCGGGCTGATAGCGGAGGCGGCTGCGGGCCGGGGCAGTTCGGTGCTGATCGAGGGGGAGCCAGGCATCGGCAAGTCCGCACTGGTGCGGGCGGCTGTGGCAGAAGCGGCCGGTGCTGGCTGTCAGGTGTTCTGGGGCGCCGGTGACGAGCTGGGGCAGGAATTACCACTACTGCCTCTGCTAGAGGGATTGCGGGTGCGCGAGCCCTCCACCAATCCGCGGCGGAACACGATCGTCCGGCTCATGCGCGGTGAGGTCACCGCCGACCGCGGCACGGACGTGTCGGCCGCGCTGGCGGAGCAGCTGCTGGCACTGATCGCCGAGCAGTGCGCTGTGCAGCCGACGATCCTCGTCATCGACGATCTCCAATGGGCAGATCAGGTCACCGTCACCCTGTGGGGACGGCTGACACGGTCGGTGCGTCAGGCACCGCTGCTGCTGATCGGGATGATGCGCCCGGTGCCACAGCGGGATGACCTGCTGGCGCTGCGGCGGGCGGTGGGCAGTGCCGCACGGCTCCAGCTCACCGGGCTCACCGAGACGGCGGTGACCGAACTGGTAGCGGCGCTGGTCGGCGGCAGGCCCGACAGTAATCTGCAGCGGCTCGCCGAGGGTGCGGCGGGCAACCCGCTCTACCTCACTGAGCTGGTCGGCGCGCTGGCCCGCAGCTCCAGCGTGGCCATTACCGGGGAGGGAGCCGCCGAGCTGACGAACGCTTCCGCGCCAAGCTCGCTGTCGGCGGCCATCGCCGACCGTCTTGGCTTTGTCTCGGGACCGGTGCGTGAGGTGCTGCGGGCGGCGGCCCTGCTCGGGGTGGAATTCGCTGTGCCGGACCTGGCGATCGTGCTGGACCGCGGCGTGGCGGACCTGCTCCCGGCCGTCGACGAGGCATGTGCCGCCGGCGTGCTGGCCGAATCCGGCAACGGCCTCGGGTTCCGGCACCCGATGATCCGGGAGGCGCTGTACGAGGAAATACCGGTACCGGTGCGCGCCGCCTGGCACCGCGACGCGGGACGCGCCCTCGCGGAGGTCGGCGCACCGGCGGACCGGGTTGCCCGGCAGCTGCTGCGGGCGGGCGGCGGGCCAGGCGGCATGACCGATCCGATGGATGAGTGGATGCTGAACTGGCTGGCCCGCACCGCGGGGCTGCTGGTCGGCCAGGCGCCCCAGGTGGCAGCGGAACTCCTCCGCCAGGCGGTCGCGAGCTCCCCGGCCGGCTCGGCCCAGCACGACCGTCTGGTGGGCCGGCTGGCTGACGCCCTCTACCGGACCGGTAACGCGGCCGAGGCCGAGCAGGTGGCGAACCAGGCATTGGCGCATGCCGTCGAGCCCGATCTGGTCGTTGACCTGCACTGGACGCTGGCGCAGTGCCGGATGCGGGTCGGCCGGTTCGCGGAGTCCCTGGCCACTTTGGACCAGGCGCTCGCTTCCCCCGGGATCTCGGCCCGGCACCGCGCGCGGCTGCTCGTGCTCGCGGCCCGCACGCACGACCACCTCGGCGACGTCGAGAAGGCCGGCCGGGTCGCCGCCACCGCGCTCGCGGAGGCGTCGGAGGCGGGCGACAACTGGGCGATGGGCTGGGCCCTGCACGTGCTGACCATCGTGGCATCGGTGCCAGCGCAGATGACCGACGCACTGCCGCTGTTCGACCGGGCGCTGGCCGTCACCCAGGGCGACCCGGCGCTGATCGATCTGCGGCTGCTGCTGCAGATCAACAAGGCCGTCACCCTGGGCGAATTTGACCGCTACGAGGAGGCCTTCGCCGCGGCCCGGCAGGCACGCCGCCTCGCGGACCAGGTCGGCACGGTGATCCGGCTGGTTCAGGCGCACAGCGCCCTGGGCCAGCTGCTCTTCGAAACGGGGCAATGGGCCGAGGCCATGGCCGAGGTGGAGACCCTGCCCGAAGACCTCAAGGAGCCCATCTCGGCCTGCTGCGATCTGGGCATTGCCGCCGTGATCTGCTTGCATCGCGGCGAGACCGCTGCGGCGCGCCGCTACCTGGCCGCCGCCGCCCCGCATGCCAAGCGGACCGGGAACCGGGTCATCGGCCCGCTGGCACTCGCCCGCAGCCTGGACTGTGAGCACGATGACGCGTTGCCGGAGGCGCTTGCCGTGCTGACAGCCGGGTTCGCTGACAGCACCGAGGAACTCGACGAGATCGAGAACCTGCTTGCTGACGCCGTCCGCCTCGCCACCAGCACCGGCGACCTGGACACCGCGAAGACCCTCGCGGGTCACGCCGAGGCCCTCGCCGCTGAGTCGGAGATCCCGCACCGGCAGGCGAACGCGCTCTATTGCCGCGGCCTGCTGGAACATGACGCCACCCGGCTGCTCACCGCCGCGGAGCGCTATGGTGACGCCGGCCGGCCACTGCTCAGCGCGAAGGCGCTGGAGGCGGCCGCTGGTGCCTTCGTCTCCGCCGGCGACCGCGGCCAGGCACGGGCCGCCTTCACCCGTGCCGCGGAGATCTACACCTCGCTTGGCGCCGCCACCGATGTCGCCCGGCTGCAGGCCATGTTCCGCGCGCACGGCATCCGCCGTGGCCCGCGCTCGAAACACCGGCACGCGCAGAGCGGCTGGGACAGCCTCACCCCGGCCGAGGCCAAGATCGCCGCATTCGTGGGGGAGGGACTGTCCAACCCGGAGATCGCTGCCCGGCTGCTGTTGTCACGGCGGACCGTCGCGACCCACGTCTCGCACATCCTGAAAAAACTCGACGTGCATTCACGCACCGACATCGCCCGTGAGGCGGCACTGCGCACCCTCGCGCCGAGGTGACCGCGGGGATGGAGCTGGCGTGCCTCAGCAATCGCGCGGCACGCTGCGGCCGGTGTCCTCGTCACGGTAGGCATCGAACGCGAGCGTGAAGTACACGGCCTTGCCCGCGGGGGTCGGGTAGAAGCCCCATTCGGTCGCCAGGCTGGCGACCAGCAGCAGGCCCCGGCCGGTCTCGGTGTCGGGCGGCCCCTTCACCGGCACCGGCAGGAAGCACGAGGTGTCGTGGACATCGACACGGAACTGGCCGCCGTCACAGGTGATGGCGACCAGGACGGTCTCGCCCTTCTCGTGCCTGATGGCGTTGGTCACCAGCTCGCTGGTGAGCAGGGCCGCAACGGTCAGGTCGACGGGGACATCCCATGCGTAGATGGCCGCCCGGACGTGCCTGCGGGCCTTGCCCGGCGCTGCCGGCCCGGCAGCTAATGAGATGCGGCGCGCACGTCGCACGGTGGGGCGGATCGGCGCCGTCGTGTTCATCGGGATTCCTTGCCCAGCCGGCTTTGGGCTGGTCCGGGAGAGCGAAGTCACTCTGCGCGGCCAGCCCCGGGGAAGATCCGGCCAATGTGTTGACGCTGGATGATGCGGTTGCACGACAAATACTGCTGCAAGTTGCATGGAGAGACATCGGTCAGCTGACCGATTTTGAAGTGGTGCCTCATCCGCCCGGTGCGGCCCGGGGCCACGACATCGGTCAGGGTCCCCGTGCCCTACCGCGACCGGGGCGCGGAGGGCGGGCGTGAGCTGCGTCCCCTGCCGGAGACCTACCCGCTGGCGAACGTGACGCCGGTGAGGCCGGTCGCGACCCGGCTGCCGGCGGCGCCGGCGAGCATGGCGTCGATGTCGGACAGCGCGCCGATCATCGCGGGCTTTCCCGTCGCCTTCGCGAAGTCACACGCGGCTATCACCTTGGGGAGCATCGACCCCGCCGCGAACTCGGCTTCATACCCGGCGAGCAGGGCGTCAGGATCGGCCGCCACGATCGCCCGCTGCTGAGGGGTGCCGAATCCCACGAAAACCGCCTGCGCGTCGGTGGCCATGATGAGGATGTCGGCGTCGATGTCGCGGGCGAGCAGGGCGCTGGCGCGGTCCTTGTCGATCACCGCCTCCATGCCCCCCAGCTGCCTCCCCGGCCGGTACGCGGTGGGGATGCCGCCGCCGCCAGCGCAGATCACCACGCAGCCCTGCTCGAGCAGCCACCTGATGGGCCGGCGCTCGAAGATCCGCCTGGGCACCGGTGAGGGCACGACGCGGCGCATGTGGCCCCCGTCGGGCTTGAACGCCCAGCCCCGCTCCGCGGCCAGCTTGTCCGCCTCGGTGCTGCTGTACAGCGGGCCGATCGGCTTGCTCGGGTCGGCGAAGGCGGGGTCGTCGGGATCAACCTCGATCATCGTCAGCAGCGACGCGAGCGGCTTCTCGAACGGGAGCCGGTTCCCGAGTTCCTGCTCGATCAGGTAGCCGATCATTCCCTGGGTCTCCGCTCCCAGCACGTCGAGCGGGGACTGCGGCACCTCGCCGTAGGCCGCCTCCTCCAGCGCCAGCAGCCCGATCTGCGGGCCGTTCCCGTGCGAGATGATCAGCTCGTGCTGCTCGGCGATCGGCGCCAGGCGGTCGCACGCCAGCTGGACGTTCTGCCGCTGGTTGTCCACTGTCATCGGCTGCCCCCGGCGCAGCAGGGCGTTCCCGCCGAGGGCTACCACCACTCTCATGACGCTCCCCACATGGCTGCAACGTAACGTACCCGGGCCGTCGGGTGCGCTTAAGGGGTCTAAGCCCGCGAGATCACCCCCGGAAGGGTGACGACAGCCCTTGCCGGCCGGAGCAGGATCGGGGCCAGGTCTTCCGATGGAGTGGGAGCCAGGCGACGCTCACAGGCCGCTGCCTCCCTGGCGGGGGGTGAGTCATGCAAGGGGTTGAGCCATGACTGGAACGCCATCTGACCCGTCTGACCCGTCTGAGCAGGCTGCCGCGGGTCCTGGGCCGGGGGCGGCGGTAGCGCCGGCGGGGGATGGGGCTGGCGCTGCTGGTGGCGGGTTTGGGCTGCCGGTGGCGGTGGCGCTGATCATGGGCAGCATCATCGGGGTCGGGATCTTCAACCTGCCGACGTCGCTGGCTGGGATCGGGCCGATCACGCTGGTGTCGATGGCGCTGACGACGGTGGGGGCGATCGCGCTGGCGCTGATGTTCGCGGCGCTGTCGCGGCGGCTGCCCGCCGACGGCGGGCCGTATGCGTATTCGCGGGTGGCGTTCGGCAACGTGGTGGGGTTTTTCAACGCGTGGTCGTACTGGATCACCGCGTGGGCGGGCAACGCGGGGATCGCGGTCGGCTGGGTGCTGTATGTCGAGGTGTTCATCAACAAGGGCCAGAACAAGCTGATCACCATCGTGCTGGTGCTGGTCGGCCTGTGGATCCCGGCGGTCATCAACTTGTCCGGGGTCAAGAACATGGGCTCGGTGCAGATGATCACCACGATCCTCAAGTTCGCGGCGCTGATCTTCGTGTCGGTGGTGGGCCTGTTTTTCATCAGCACCGCGAACTACACCCCGTGGAACATCAGCGGCCAGGGCGCGGTCGGCGCGATCGGCGCCGGGATGGCGATCGCGCTGTTCAGCTACCTGGGGGTGGAGGTCGCCTCGGTCGCCGCGGGCAAGGTCCGCGACCCCGACCGCAACGTCCCCCGCTCCACCGTGCTGGGCACCCTGGCCTGCGCGGTGGTCTACCTGCTGTCGCTGATCGCGGTGTTCGGCATCGTCCCGTCGGCCACGCTGCAAAAATCCACCGCGCCGTTCTCCACCGCGGTCAACGCCATGTTCGGCGGCACCTGGGCCGGCTATGTGATGGCCGTCGTGGTCATCATCTCCGGCTTCGGCGCGCTGAACGGCTGGACCATGATCTGCGCCGAGATGCCGCTGGCCGCCGCCCAGGACGGGCTGTTCCCCGCCCGGTTCAACCGGCTGTCCAAACGCGGCGTGCCCGCCTACGGCATCATCGCCTCCACCGTGCTGGCCTCCATCGCGATGGCCATCAACTACATCGGCTCCGGCGGCGCCCAGGTCTTCACCACCTTGGTGCTGATGACCGGCATCACCTCGGCCATCCCCTACGCCTTCTCCGCCCTGGCCCAGATCAAATGGCGGCTGGTCGACCGCCGGGAAATGCACGGCCAGCGCTTCGCCCGCGACATGACCGTCGCCGTGGTCGCGCTGGTGTTCTCGGTCCTGTTCATCTGGTACTCCCGCAACACCGGCGCCAGCGGCTTCCAGTACTGGGCCCCGTTCGTCCTGGCCGGCGTCGCCCTCCTGCTCGGCATCCCCGTCTACTTCGCCCAGCGGACCAAGATGACCCAGCCCGAGCCGGTGCCGGAGTACCGCTGAGGAGGAAGCCGGCCCTGGACGGCGTGCCCAGTCAGGATATGCGGGCGCTCTCTGGGCCGGTCGGGGCCGCTGACTCGCGGGCGGCCGGGGGAAGGGGAGCGCCATGCCGGGCCGGCCGGGCGGCCAGCAGGACCGCCGCGACGGCGCCCGCGGTGGCGAAGAACGCGATGATGAGCACCAGGCCGTCGCGGTAAGCGGCGACAGGATCGGCGGAGGAGGCGTGGGACAGGATGGCGACCAGCCCGGCCACGCCGAGCACGGTGCCGACCTGGCGGGCCATGTTGAGGATGCCGCTGCCAGTCCCGAATCTGGCTGGGCTGAGCGACGCGCTGCCGGCGCCGAGCAGTGAGGGAATCGTCAGGCCGACCCCGGCGCCGCCCAGCAGCTGGGCCGGCAGCAGGTGGGTGAGGTAGGCCGGCTGGGCCTGGATCTGGGTGAACCACAGCAGCTGGGCTCCGGCGTTCACGGCGCAGCCGATCACCGCGACCCGGCCGGGGCCCCCGAGCCAGCGGGCCATCCGCGGCGCGGCGAAACGGGCGAACGGCAGGACCATGAGCGGCCCGGGTGCGATGGCAAGGCCGGCCATCACCGCCGAGTAGTGCCACACGCCGGTGAGGAACTCGACCGCGTTCAGCACGAAGGCACCGAAGCCGGCGTAATAGAGAATCGAGGCCGCGAACGTGCCGCTGAAGCTCCGCGAGCGGAGCAGTTCCAGCTCGATGACCGGGGAATGGTGCCGCCGCGAGCGGGCCACCATGGCCGTCCCGCACGCCAGCGAGGCGAGCAGCAGGCCGATGAAACCGGCCGAGCCCCATCCCCAGTCGGGGGCCTTGACGAGCGCCAGCGCGACCAGGCCGACGGCCGCCGCCAGTAGCCCGGCCCCGATCAGGTCGGGCCGCCCCTGTGCCCGGTCGTCCCTGCTCTCGGGTACCACCCGGGCAGCCAGCACGAGGGCGGCCAGCCCGACCGGCAGGTTGATCCAGAACACCCACCGCCAGTTGATCTGCACCAGGCTGCCCCCGATCACCGGGCCCAGCGCGGCGCCGAGGGCGCCAAGCGCGGACCAGGTGCCCAGCGCCCGCGGCCGGGCGGGAGCCGGGACGGCGGCCAGCAGCAGCGACAGCGACGCGGGCACCATCGCCCCGGCGCCGGCCGCCTGGACGACCCGGGCGGCGATCAGCGCCGCCACTCCTGGCGCGAGGCCGCAGAGCAGCGACCCGGCGCTGAAGGTGGCCAGGCCGGCGACGAACATCGTCCGCCGCCCGATCCGGTCGGCCCACCGGCCGGCCGGCACCAGCACAGCGGCGAAGACGATCGTGTAGGCGTTGAGCACCCAGGACAGGGACCCCAGGCTGGTGCCCGGGTACTGCCTGGCGATGTAGGGGAACGCCAGATTGACGATGAACAGGTCCAGGCTGGACATGAAGACAGCCAGCGACAGGACGCCGACGATCGCGGTCGCCCGGCGGTCGCCTGAGCGGGCCGCCGTCATGGGGGGGCTGGAGCTCACCGGTCGGCCTCCTAGTAAGTCCGGAATCTGGACTCACCATATCCCGGCTACCCGACGTACGTCCAGAAATCAGACTTATGAGGTAAACTGCGTATATGACCGCTGTCTCCAGCCAGCCGCGGGCCTGCTCCGTGGCCCGCACGCTCGACATCGTCGGCGAGAAGTGGGCGCTGCTCGCCGTGCGGGAGGTCTTTCTCGGCAACCGGACGTTCGACGAGATGGTCCGGCGCACCGGGGCGCCCCGTGACACGCTGGCGGCCCGGCTGCGCACCCTGACCGGCGCGGGAATCCTCGAGCGGCGGCAGTACTGCGAGCACCCGGCCCGCTTCGAGTACCACCTGACCGCCGCGGGCCGCGATCTGTACCCCGTCATCGTGACGCTGATGCGCTGGGGCGACCGGTACCTGGCAGGCGACGACGGGCCGCCGCTGGTGCTGCAGCACCGCTGCGGGCACCAGGTGCTGGCCCAGGTGGTGTGCCAGGCGTGCGGGGAACCGCTGGAAGCCCGGGACACCAGGGCGCTGATCCCCGGCGGCTGACCGCCGTCACGCAGCAGGTGCTGCCGCCGCCCGCCCCGGCCAGGCGCCCGCGGCCCGCCTGCTGGCCGCGCTCAGCGGTGGTTCCCGGCGACGTGATGCCCGCGCTCGCGGGCCAGCCGGGCAAGCAGGGCGGCGGCCTTGGCGGCGTCCGTGCCGATCTCCCAGCGCTCTGTCGAGTCCAGCTGGTAGATCAGCCGCCAGTAGTTGCGTTCGGCGCGGCCGTCGATGTTGCTCAGCCGGTAGAGCACCTTGCCGTCCGGCTTCATGACCCAGCTCCATGACAGCGTCCCGAGCTCGCTGGTGTAGGTGGACTCGATCTGCCCGATGTCGCGCGCGCTCGACTTAGGCATGTGATACCCCCCTTCCCCCCGGGGCTGACCACATCCGGCCCTGGAGGCCCACTCCAGTCTGATCACATTCTGTAATCAGACGAAAGCATATCCGAACTGCGAAAAGCCTCGCTGGATGTAGTCACTAATTAACGCCTGGTTAACACGCGTCCCGCTGGCGCCGCTGCGGCTGGCGCGCTGGCCGGGATTCAGGCGAGCTCGGCGGGCAGGCCGAGGCGGCGAAGGCCTGCGCGCCGGCGGCCAGACGTCGGCGGCCAGAACGCCGGCGGCTTTTCAGAACGTCGACGGGCACCAGGGCGCGGGGTCGCAGTACATGGCGGCCGACAGCCGCGCGAGTGCGCCGTGGGTCCGCTCGCTCACCAGCCCGGCGGCGGCCAGCGCGCCCAGCCTGGTACCGCCCAGGTAGCCAGCCCCGAGGGCCGCGACGGGCAGCACGATGTCGGCGGGCGCGGTGGTGCGCTCGCAGCTGGGCTTCCCGCCGTCGCCGGGTCCGGGGCACTGCAGCCGCCACCGGCCGGCGTTGGCGGGCAGCAGCTCGTCGGTCACCTCGAGCACGACGTCGGCGGCGCAGGAATAGCGCCGCTGGCAGAGCGCGGCGCCCACGTCGATGAGCCGGACCCAGAGTCCGTCGCTCAGGTAGGCGCGTGCCCGGCGCCGGTCGGCGAGCATGTCCAGCAGTGGGTCGTCGATCGGCCGCTGCCTGGCCACTACCTCGCCGATCAGGTCCCTGGTCAGCAGGTCGGCCCACAGCGCCGCCGCGGCGCCCGCATCGGTGGCGATGAGCTCGCGGACCGACAGGCCGCCGAACGGCAGGCCGTCTTCATCCCAGTCAGGCCTGGTCCGGTACAGGGCATAGCCGCGTGGGCCCGATTCGCCGTCCGCCAGCAGGCACTTCTGCGGGCTCATTCCCCGCCGGGCGAATTCCGGGTCGGACAGGATGGCCTGCCACCAGCGTTCGTCCCTGGCTATCATGCCGGGCCGGTGCGGGACCGCCGAGCCGTAGACGCTGGCCAGCTCGGCGCGCAGCTCAGAGGGCTGCGCGTCGCGTAGCTGCACGGGGCCATGGTCCGCGGCCGCGGCGCCGGCCGCGGCCGGCATCAGTGTCCCCTCGCCGCGCCGGATCGTCAGCCGCAGCTGCCCGGACGCGGGGCCGTAGCCGTACCTGCCGTAGATGCCCGACTCCGACGCGAACAGCGCTGCCACGGCTTCGCCCCGGGCGGCGATGTCGGCGAGCTGGTGGCGCATCATCGCCGACAGGATGCCGCGCCGCCGGTGGCTGGGCCGGACGCTGACGAAGGTGACACCACCCGCGGCCACGGTCCCGCCCGGCACGGTGAGCTGGAAGGAGTACGCTTCGGTCGTCCCGACGATCGCGTCGCCCTCGAACGCGGCGAGGCTGCGGTCGAACTCGAAGACCATGCGCTCGAGCTCAGCGGCCTCGGCCGGTGAGTCGGCGTCGTTGAACGCCTGGATGGGCACCGCGCAGTACGCTTCGAACTCATCGGGCGTGATGGGCCGCAGGGGATAGTGCTCGGTCATAGTGCTACTCCTATCCCATTGGCTGCCCGGCAGGCGAGCGCATATTTCACGGCCGGGCTGGGCCGGGATCATCACCGGGCAGGGCTCCAGGGTGCGCAACGGCGATCAAGCGCGCCCCCGGGAGCGGTGGCACGATCGGGGCATGAGCGCGATGACGGACACCTTCGCCCGTTTCCTCGAGATCCTCGCTGACACGATGGACGATCACGGGGCGACGGGCGATGCGCTGGCGTCGCGCGTGCACCTGTCCCGGTACCACTTCGACCGGCTGGTGTCCGCCGCCGCGGGCGAGCCGCCGGCTGCCCTGCGCCGCCGCATCCTGCTGGAGCGCGCCGCGTACCGGCTGATCACCACCGACCACGACGTGCTCCGCATCGCCGTGGAGGCCGGGTATGCCAGCCACGAGGCTTTCACCAGGGCGTTCACCAGGGCCTACGGGCGGTCGCCGTCGCAGTGGCGGCGCAGGCCGACGGGTCTTGCGATCGGCGTACCGGGCCAGGTGCATTTCAGCCCGCCTGGGGGACTGCGCGTCCCCGCGTACCGGAAGGTCACCGCCATGGATCTGCTCATCCGCATGGTCGAGCACCACGTCTGGCTGGTCGGGGAGATGCTCGCCCGGGCGGAGACCCTGCCCGCCGAGCGGCTCGAGACGCCGGTGCAGATCTCCGTCGAGGGCATCGACAGCGAGCCGACCCTGCGCTCGCTGCTGGCCCGCCTGGTCGGCCAGCTGGCCATGTGGGACGCGGCCACCCACGACCGTCCCTACGACACGGCAGTGGAGCGCAGCGAGAGCATCACCCGGCTGCGCGCCAAGCTCGCCGAGGTGGGCCCGGCGTTCACCGCCCAGGTG